>Ga0172382_10001769_pt1 | contig 37691 bp, 48 predicted proteins | sample Leawel138RmetaG_FD_122245 | JGI IMG/M metagenome (GOLD analysis project Ga0172382, IMG submission 122245) | Leachate microbial communities from a municipal landfill in Southern Ontario, Canada - Leachate well 138R metaG | ecosystem: Engineered > Solid waste > Landfill > Unclassified | place... | reverse complement strand
GGACTTTCTTGGTGCAACCATTGTCGGCCAGGATTGTCCATATCTCAATAGCCTGGTCAATAGCTTCCATGTCAGTAGTGACTGGTTTAACTGTTTTATTTATCATACTGTTATACTCCTTTTGATTTAATAAGGCTTATGCGGGGCTGGTATTTAAGGCTTTAACTCACTGATATTTCACAGCCGAGTCGGACGGTTTCCCGTAATCCTGCACACCCCACATATCCCGCCTGAGACTTACACGCATACTCCCTATGCACCTTATACGTTGACTCACCTTTCGGTGTGCAACCCCTACCCAACAGCTTTATGAAGTTATCTCCACCTTTACCGGTCTACTATGACCGGCTCAACTCCTCAGTCTCAGGCTTTGCCAGCTAGATAACTTTCCCACTCCGCATGCTTGGAGTATTTACCACTGGTCTGCCCCTAGAGTTTCTCTAGTTATTCATGGGTAGCTGGCTCTTGCTGGCTAGGCTAATCTTACCTATCGGCTTACTTTAACTTTCCGAGATATGCACCGAACTATTGTTCGCGGCAGAAACTCTCTCCTGTTTGAATTTCAACGCTCACCAGCAAGCTATTCAGTTGTTAATCGTCAAGGCTGGTCTGTAATTCATCAGGCTCAGCCTTACGAGTTGTGATGATCTCGCCGGTATCCGTCCGGACTTCTTGAACGAGCATGGTATCAGGGATAAGCACAATGTTGATATCGACGTCCCGCATTTCCTCACGGTGCGAAACCTTAGCAGCCAACTCTGCCACTGTAACATTAAGCTCGGTGAGCTTGGCTTTGAGGTCTGTCTTGATTTGCTTTTGCCGTTCCTGCTCGGCTTTCACAGCTTCGACCGCACTAGCCAATTCAGTTCCGGCAATCTGAACCTCAACATCGGTCAGCTTGCAAGGCAGTTCTCGTGTTCTAGTCTTTAGCTTTATTCCCATATACACTCCTTAAAATAATATTAGGATTAGTAGAACGGGATATCGTCGGGGGTTACGTCACCAGATTCGGCAGGCTCGGCAGGCCCGGAGTTGCCGTTACCATTGTTAGGCTTCGACAGGAAGATTACGTTCTGAGCTGTAACCTCAAGCTGGCTGGCAGTACCGCCGTCCTGCTTTTCCCAAGTCTTGAGATGGACACGGCCTTGCACATAGACCAGCTGACCTTTGACTAAGTACTGATTACAATGCTCAGCTGTTTTGTTCCAGGTGACGACAGTAAACCAGTCTGTTTCCTCACGCTGTTCACCGTTTACCTGGAACTTCCGAGAACTGGCGACACGGAGCGAACATACAGGATTCCCATTCGGGGTGAACCTCATTTCCGGGTCACCACCGAGACGACCAATGACTTGAATCTGATTTAACATTTCAAACTCTCCTTTCTAAATTTCATTCTGCAAGCTTGGCTCATTGATTGGTCAAGCTTGCTAATCGTTTTCGGTTTGCTACTCGCCACGATCTGCTTTCACACCTGACGTAAGCAGCATAGGTTCTATGGTTATGACCTTGACTGCATCTATAAGTGAAACCAGTAGGCTTTGTATTCGCCTCTGTTTTGCCTGTCGTTGTTACATTAGACATAGGCAACTCCTTTCTTAATTCATGCAGCGCCGGGGTGGTACGTAGGTAATCACGCCGGCAGTCCGGTGTTTGCCCCGGCCCAGGAAGATACTGAACTTACCGAAGTCCAGTTCACGATACAGGTTGTTAAACCAACGTGGTCTGTGCCAACGCTCGTTCTTCCAGATTTGAAAGCCGATATTGTATTTCATTACCAATCGCATAGTCTCTGTTCTCCTTACTGGATATAGTTTTCTTAAAGTCGCCACCGGCTCTCAGCCGGCTGGCGATACATTTTTGGGTGAGGTAGTGAAGACCAAAAACAAAACCCGCCGAAGCTGTTACACTCCGGCGGGTAGTAGTGAGGCTTGGCGATGCTTATATAACACACTCCTTTTCTATAGCAATCTGCCTATTCATTTGCTCAACGAGCAATGAATCATCATTTAACTCAAGCGTGAGGTCGGCAATAGCTTCAACGTAATTGTCAATGTTGACAAGGTGCAGACCATTACCAGCGAAATCATCAGGCAATGTCGGTTCACCACTATCCGACAGTGCCGGATTGTCAATGTTATGCCAGGTAATCACTGTGCCTTTAGGGAATTGTTTCGATAACGCTTTTGCCATATTCCCAGCAAGGAAAGAGAACTTTTCTGAGACTACGGCAATAGGTTCGCATGGCATAGGGTCTTGAGGTTCGAGGCCATAGGCTGCACGTATGTCTGTTTCATCAGCATAAGCCTTATAATACGGAGTTTCAGTAGCATTGATTTCCACATACCAGCATTTGATAAATACAATATCAGTCGGCTCAACTGGTGTCTTGCCTGAAGGTAAACGGGGATTATCAATATCATCAGGTGATTGCTTCTCCGGCTCAGGCAACGGCGTACCAAGTGCGTCTTGAGTAGCACGATTATCATCCATGACGCATGAGCCTTGCAGTTCATACGGGTTGGCTTCGTTGTAAATCATATCGTTATACATTCGATTAAACGACTGTGTAAATTGTCCAGCGATTGCACCAAGCTGATAATCAGTTATCACTTTATCAGCGGCAAGATTAGCCAGTACTCGGCGGATAGCACGAGTAGCAAGCGGTGCATCTACAGAATCAAGACGAGCAGTTAAATACTCTCGGCGTATCTCTGAAGCTGTGCGCTCGCCTTCTTGCTCGGATTGTAATTTCTTATCGTGCATATCACGGATATGGCACTTGATTCCAGCTTTCTCGGCAAGCCGTATACAGTGAGTTGTGCCTTTAGATTCATTGATGCGATAAGCAATAAGTCCATCGGGTTTCTGATTTACCATAACTTCATTACGTTTGAAGCCAGCTAACTTTCCATGTGTATTCCAATCAGCTTTGAATACCTTGCAAGGAATATTCATCAGGCCGCAGTTATACGAAGCCATGCGGTCTGCGCCTTTAGCATCACCTACGATAACAGACAGGTTGAAACGTGTAACAAGGTTCGCTAAATCACGCCGGATAGCCTTGTAATCCGTCCAGGTGCGTGAGCCTGTAATCAAGAGCATGAAGGGTTTTTTCTCGGCTGTGTTATTCATCGCATTGGTCATCTGATTTCTCCTTGAGCATTTATTTATTTCTGACTGGCCTGCTCACAACCAGCTGATTCTCCCGGACATATCGAGTCAACACCCGCCCGGCACCTATTCCCATCTGCCGGGCTAGTCTCCTAGTGTTGACTGATATGGCAAACTCCGAAGACTGGTGTGAGCAAAGACGTGAGCTGGCTGATTGTATGAGGCCAGCTCACATCATCAAGGGCTGGGGTGGTTGCCGTCTGGCGTTCTCCGGAAACTTGTTTCCGGCCGGCAATAGCCGTAGTGAGTGGTAACGAGCGTAGGCTACGGGGTCCAGACGGACGGAGTCTGGCTGGTCTTTGATTTCATACCGGTAGCGCAGGCTGAAGGTTGTAGTTACACAATTCAGCATGATGAGTCAGCTTGTATCTAGCTTCAGCAACACACTCAGCCTGAGTAGCGCACGGACCAGTAATCAATACGCCATACTCATCGATAGCATACCAGCCAGGTTCAGATTCAGGTGTCATTTTCGTATACAGAATGTCATAGCAGTTAATCATTCCGAACTCCTTTATAAATAAATAAATTCACTGACCTAAATCTGTATCTATCTGAGCCCTTGACGAATCCGCAGGTACGCAATGTAGATTGAGTATAAGAGCATGACAATATGCAGTAGTGTCACGGGGGTGTAGCATGACAGTAACCAACGATAAGGGGGAAGGAAAGGAAAGGGGGACTATAGGGGGTAAGGATAGGATAGGGGATAATCGTAGTAATACCCTTATATCTAAGGATACTAAGGAGTATACGGACATGCTCCTGATTGAAGCCGAGAACAGAATAGTAGACGTTAACACGAATAGGAAGGAGTGGTATTTCAGTGATGAGCCGGATATAAAAAAGAGGTTGTGGTTGGAAGCATATGCGAGTAGTAGGAAGATAGAACACTCCTGTGTGGTTGCTGGCGTCAGCAAGAAGACGGTCTATGACTGGAGACGCAGTGATGAGGGTTTTAATAAGAGGATGGAGATAGCAAGAGTTATCGCAAGCGAAACGAGATTGGAATGGTTGACGGAGATATTGGATGATAGGATCAGGGATAGGAGAGCGCCGATGAGCAGTATCCTGCTATTAGCTGCGCTGAAGCGTGAGGACCCGGAGTATCGAGATAACCCACCAGAAGTTAAAGAAGATAACAGACGCATAACAATAAATGTGATTGCTCCCGACAATTTTAAGAGAGCTCAGATAGTAGACGTTGAGCCTAAACAGATAGGTCAGGGTAGTGAAGGTCTTGATGAGACCGGGAGTTCGGGTTAACATACCGGTTGCCCTGTGAACCGGGTAAAGTTAGCACTACCACTACCCGTCATTCACTATCCATTATCATTGTCGTCGCTGGGGGACCCTATAGAATTTACTAGGGGAAATTAAAAATCCCCTATTTTTTTATCACAATAAAGAGCAAAAAGAGTTTTCAACGCTTCTTACTCCATACCCGTACCCATCCCATCCCCCCATGGTTACCTGGGGGAGAGTTTGAGAGGGGGTTTTGTTGTCTGTCTTAAGGGAACGTGACAGTGTCATGCTATATTATACGACCCATATTGAGGCTGAGAGGGCAGATTATCAGATATTATGTAGAGTAGAGGGCATGACAGGGTGTCATGCCTGAGAGCGTGACAGTCCGTGACACCCGTAGGCGTGGGAGCATGACAGTCCGTGACACTTTCGTGACACCCCTGAAAACATGATATGTAAAGTAAAATCCCACGAGTAGCATTGACCAATGATAAGGGTGGCAGGTTAGCTTTGAAGTGGCAAGGGTTTGCTCCTTTCCCCTTGCTGAGCCTCCTGCAATTAGGGGCCGGGTCATCACTCCGGCCCCTAGTTGTTTAACCATTTAGCTTCTGATATCAGGTGTGTTTGACGAATCTATGGGGCTGGGGTTGAGACTGTAGATAGATGGTTGAAGCTACGAATGAGATTCAAAGCCCTGTAATTCCTACGCCAAAGCAATGGGAATTTCTATCTGCCGAAGAAATGTACCCGTTATATGGCGGTGCTGTCGGTGGTGGAAAGACGGTTGCGGAGTGCTATGCTGCCTACTTACAGAGCGTATTGATTCCGGGTAATGTCGGATACATGTGCCGCTATCAGCTGGCGGATTTCCGGAGAAGCGTTTTGCCTACCCTGCTCGATGTGGTGCCGCCTCAACTGATATTAGCTCACAACAAGAGTGAACGGTATATTGATATCCAGCCCCAGGGCGAGAACGCCAAACCGAGCCGGATATGGTACGGCGGACTCCGAGAAGAAATGGAAGAATTCGGCAGTTCGCGCGGATATCGAGAGTCGCCGATTAAATCCATGACTCTCGGGTGGGCGGCGATTGACCAGGTTGAGGAATGTTCGAAGGTTGGCTTCAACTGGTTGGCTTCCCGGCTTCGCCTCAAGGTCCCCGGGGTGATGTATAAAATCTACATGACCGCTAACCCGCAGCCCGGCTGGGTACGTGATGACTTCATTGAGAAGCCTAAGACCAAGAATCATAAATTCATACCGGCGCTGTGTACGGATAATCCCCATCTTCCGGAAGATTATGAGGAACGGCTGACCGAACTGTATACACCGGAAATGGTAGCCCGGTTGCTCCGGGGAGATTGGGATATCGATACCAGCCTGAATAACCTGTTTATGAATGACTGGATTGTTGAGGCGGTTAACCGTGAACTAAAGCCCGAGGACTCTTTGGGTGTACGGATTGCCGGTGTCGATGTAGCCCGGTACGGCAAAGACCGGACTGTTTACACTCTCCGGCAAGGCAACAAGGTGCTGGATATAGAGCATTGGGCGAAACAAGACACGACCTATAGTGCCTCTCATATCGCCCGCCGCATGGATGATGACGGAGTTCATCATGTCAATGTGGACTCTATCGGTATCGGTGCCGGCGTTATCGACCCGCTGAAGAAGCATGGCTACAACGTCAAGGAAATCAATGTCGGTACGAAGGCACTCCACAATGACGTGTTCGCCAACAAGAGGGCGGAGTTGTTTAACAAGCTGATGGAATCATTCCGGGATGAGCTTATCAGTATTCCCGATCATCCCGAATTGCAGTCTGACCTGGCCAGCATCCGATATACCTATGACCATAAGAACCGGCTGATACTGCTGTCGAAAGAAGACCATGTACGACGCGGCCACCGGTCCCCGGACTTTGCCGACTCTCTAATGCTGGCGTTCGCTGACGGACTCAAGCTGAAAGAGGGCAGCAACAGAAAGGCCAGAGTAAGTTACTACGGTATTGGAGCTAGAAGTAATGGCAAAGAAATCGAAGGATTCGACATTCGAAGACGCGGCCTTGACCGGGCAAGATATTGAGAACAAATACAAAACCCGGCATAACGAACTAGCCCCTCTGCATAAGCGGTGGAGTGATGACTATGGTCTATGGCGTCTTACTCCATTCACGATGCCGGGTAAGGCTAAGAGTATCACGGTTAATAACCCCCGGACTCTTGTGGATAAGGTCGTTGAATCACTGGCCTATTGCCCTATTGATATCGAGATACCCAGCGATAAGAGCCAGGAAGATGAACGCCGTGATAAATCAGACGCCGAGCGCTTTATCTACGGCTGTCTTAACCTGGCTAACTCTATGCTGGTTGACGGCGGTTTCCCCGTATCAGGGATTCAAGGGATGCTCGGGTTCTACTCAACTCTATTCGGTATCACTATCCCAAAGGTATTTATACACAAAGAGAAACAGGGCGGTGAGACTATCCCCGAAGTCACCTTGTGGGACCCCAATAACACCGCATGGCGGCAAGCTGGCTACAAAATGCTTTGGGCCTGTAACCGGAGAAGTATCACCATAGCGGAAGCGCAGGAAGTATGGGGCTTTAAGCCGAAGGTAGTTTTCGGCCCAGCCTTGTTCAAGCATATTAAGAATTCCAAAAACAATAGCTTGGACCTGTACGAGTGGTTTGACCGTAAGGTATTGGCTGTTTCTATCGGTAACGAGATTCAGAAATCTTATCCCTACGAACATGAATTGGAACGTGTCCCCGTTATGATCGGATTATCCGGCGCGGTCCCGATACTGGACATGAAAGAATACTCGGATACTATGTGTGATTCTGGCGAAGGTATCCTTGCCGCAGACCGAAATCTGTACCCGGTCGCTTCCAAGATTATGTCACTCTACATGACTATCGTTGAAATGGGAGCGAATAATCCGCTGGCCTTTTATTCCGAAGACGGTGAGGGCGGATTTGAGCGTGACCCTTATTATGCCGGGGCTGTGGTACATCTGGATGCCAGCAAGGGCGAGAAGGTTGAAAAGCTGGTTGAACCTAATATGCCGAAAGACGCCGCTGACTTATTCAAGGGAGTTAGCGAATTGATTACTATGGGCGGGCTATCCCCGCTGGCATGGGGCTTCAGCGCTAACGAAATACCCTATTCGAGCCTGCATCTGCTAACCCATTCTGCCGCCTCGGTATTGGAACCGCGCAAGTTCCATATCGAGAAGTCAATAGAATGGATTGCCCGAGAACTGCTATTGCAGTACGGCGCTGGTGGCTTCAAGGCTCTCAAGCTTCATGGCCGGTCCCGTATCGGAGAATACTTCCAGATGGAAATAGAATCCGAGAAGATTAAGGGCGACTGGTGGCCTCAAGTAAAACTGGACCCGCGATTACCGCGCGATGAAATGCAGCAGATAACTATGGCTCAGATGGCCGTGGTTAGTGACTTGCTTGACCCGGGTAGCGCCCGGGAAAAATATATGAACGTGAAAGATAGCGACTCGGTTGAAGACCGGATACTTGAGGCGCGAACTGAACGGCTGCCAGCAATCCAGCTTATAAAAGTCCAGAAGCTTTTGCATGAGAAGGGATATCACCAGCTGGCCCAGGCTTTGCCGATGATGATGCAGGCTGGGTCCGCGCTTGGAATGGGAAATTCCAGCAGGCCACTTGAGATAGCGGCCGCCGGCGGCCCTGCTACAACCGGGCCTAACCGGTCTTATGCCGGGGTTGAGCATCCGCAGTTTGCTCATGGCACACGAGCCGAGGTAATACCTGACGAACAATATGGCGCTCGATACAGTGTGCAAACTCAGCCAGCCGATTTTAAAGAACGCCTCAAGGAAGATTACAGGCTTAACCGCCTGAATATGGTTAGAGGTAAAAGATAATGGCACAGATATTATATAATCCGCAACCGACTCAGCCGACAGCATACCAACCGGCACCAACGACAAGCCAGCTTTGGGCTGCTGCCCGGGAAAAACAAGCATCAGGAAACTGGACTGATGCCGATGTGAATAAACTGAGGACTGACCTCGCAACTGCTAAAGGCTTCAACAGCTGGGATGCTTTGAAGGCGGATACGCTTTCAAATGTCCGCAAAACATACACTCCGGTAGCCCCGAATACTCCTACCCGGGAAACATCTTCACCTGCCGCTAATTCGTTCGGCGGAGTAACTGGTAAGGCTTCTTATGCTCCGGTACAACCTAAGAAGGTTACACAATTCCGTGATGTTACCCCGGCAAAAGTAGAGCCAGCGAAACCAGATGCTTATACCTATCCAGATATGCCGATATCCAAAGTTGGCATTGGCGCTTATGAAGGACTATACCCACAAGGGTCTTTACAAGTGCCAGGTATCGAAGGCTATGATGCGCTCACTTATCCTGATAATTACTATAATACGATTCCAAAAATCAGTGCGTTTTCACCAAGTATTTCACTTCCGGAAAAAGCCACGCCTGCTGTAACTAACAACCTACCGGAAACAGTACCGGAACCGTATAACCCACGACCCACTTGGAACCCTACCACATATGGAGCCGGTTCGGAACAGGAAGTAACGCCGGAACTTCAAGCACTGTTAGATCTCGCAGGTGCTAATGGGGAGCCATTTACTGACAGCGACTTAGCGTTAGCTAAAGCATTGATGTACGGCACTACCCTGCCAACCGACTCATATCTATATCAAATGGGATGGCGCAATGTGTCACCCGGGGACTATCCTACCGGATTCGGGCCGGAACCCGGGTTGCTTCGGCGGCAGACACCGGGCATTGAAATACTTGATGAAAACGGGAATGGCGTTTCGTTCTGGCCTTATTATTGGGGACCGCCCACTGGTAAAGCGCGCAAGGCAATGGAAAACGGCTGGTATGCGCTGGATGATATGTACCCCCTGGAACAGTACGGCGAACCATTCCTTCAGCAATATGTGAAAGGTCTTCAGCAAAAAGGAATTACCGGTATCACTGGCCAGAACGCTTCCAGGTATTTTGCCGTTGATGACAACTCAGTGAACCTGTTTGCGGAAACAAATAAGTTCCGGTCAGAGATTATGGAAGCCGTATACGGAGCTGTTGATAAGACAGACCGGAAAGAGCTGCTTGATTACCTGGTAACCATGAATTACATATCGCCTTATGATTCAAAGCGGCTGGACTTTGAGGTAGACAACTATCTAACTCAACAGGCTAACTTCGAGCTGGGTATAGGAGAGCTACCGAAATACCCGTACACGCCGGACTTCAGCTATATCCTAACCGGCAACGAGAACCCGAATCTCGGCGCTGCCGGTCTTCTTGGTGATGATATGGGTAGAGAAGCTTACAAGAATTATCTGTCTGAAAATCCGGGAGCCGCTACAGCCTACGGCGGTGTAGCCCGCTTTGATTTAAACGCTGCCAGGTCTGGCCGGTCAATGATTGGCGAAACGCCTCAGTCGCCGACTCCAACAGGTGATGAGCAGATACAGTACGCAAGCATGCTGGCAGATATGAACATTACCAATAACGAAAGAGCTTGGTTGCAGTATTACTACAGCTCACTATTCAACGCATGGAAAGAAAGCAATACTGCTAACTTCACTGACTTCGCGAAAGATTACCTGAATAAATGGGATTGGAAGACTGTCTTTAATAGGACCCCGGGAGCGAAGTTAAATACCTACCATACGGAAACACTCGCGCCGGCAGCTCGTTATCTAACTAATTATCAGTAGGAGCCGATATGTCTGACAACTATGCTCGATATGTAGTGCGTAGTCTTGTTGGCGACCAAAAGCCGCCTGACTATGTAGACAGCAAATCGAAGCTGAAAAGGTACAACGCTATCCAGGAAGCGCAAGGTGAGCAAACTTCTCCCGCCTTCTATGGACAAGCGCCGCGCAATTGGGTGCAGAAGATATCCGAACCCAGCGCGAAAGATATTGAGACATATGGTAATTACCAGCGTCCCGATCCGTTTGGCTTATCGGAAGATTACCGGCAGAAGAATGAACCGGTGTTCAATGCTGTCTTCCCGGGTAAGACCATGGAGCAAGTAATCACATCATACCGGCAGGATGAGACAGCTTTCATGCAGGGCTTATTCGATACCGGGCGTAACCCGGATACGGAAAGCTTTATGAAGGCGTTTTTCCCGGAGATTACTAATGAGCAGATAGATGAGTTCTATGCGCCGCCGGAAAAGAAGGGACTGTTTGACGATATGCCGCCGGAAGGCAGGAACATTCCCACTACTGACGGTAAGAATCTGACAGTAATGCCGGACGGAAAGGCATACATTAACGGCGAACACGTTGGCGCGGTTAATCAAACTACTGAAGAATTTATACCGCTTGAGCCTACCTTGATGCAGAAAGCCCGACAGAGCTTCATGGATGGATTAGCAAAGGCAAGTGATATAGCACAATGGCCCTCACGTACCATAGCATCTGGACTTATGGCGCCGATATATACACTGGCACATCCTGACAGTGAAACAGCTAAGACTTACCAAGAAGGCATGAGGGGGTTGGTAGAAGAAAAAGGTATTGCTGGCGCACTTAATCCTATTGAAACTACCAAGTTTTTTGCGCCCGGCGGTGAGGGCTTTGAGGCTTATGCGCAAATGGATGTTCCTGCCGGTGTTAGAGGCGGCGTTGAAATGGCGATAGACGCAGTAATGACCATGGGACTTAGTAGCGCCGCTACAGCCCTTAAGCCTATTCTATATCGCTCGCTTGTTCATCGAAGCCCTACGGCCGCGCGGTTGGCTTTCAAAGCTGCGGCGATTCCCGGCTCTATCGATGCAGTTACCTCTAAGATTATTAGTAAAGCAACCAAGCCGATTAGCAATAAAGCTAAATCGTGGGCGCTAGATAAAGTCCGGAAAGCAACGCTTGATATGTTTGCCGATGCTAAGACAGCCGATGACTACGCCCGTATCGTTTCCTCGGATGATTTCACACGCAGGCTGACTGAAAAGCTGGGGAAGAATAAACTGGCCGGCAGATTAATACGCATAATAAATCCGTCTGCCTTAAAACAGGATGAGGTTAATAGACTTCTCCTGGGTGATATCTTCTTCCGGGAAGAAAAGTATGGCCAGTTTCTTGCGTCAATGGAACATCTGGAAACATTCGGCGATGAAATGAAACTACTCGGCAATCCCACTAAGAACGGACTGATGAAGACCAGCTTAACAGATGCCGGTATTGCGGCTAAATATCAGCTGACTGATGGTACTCTAGCGGCCATCCCGGACGTTATCGAGCATCTTGATTGGTTCAACCTCACTCCGGAACAGATATCTTTTATGAAGATAGCACAAGAGATATCTGATACCATCGGGAAACTTCTGAGCAAAGAAGGCATTATATTTGCCAAAGCTGACCTTTACCCGGGCGGAAAATGGTTTCATAGGATGCAAGTCGGTAAGGCTACTACCGCTGATTTGGTTCAAGAAGTTACCGAAGAAGCCGCCGAGAGAACCGCCGCAGAACGAGTGGCTAAAGCTGGTGCTACCGGACACCGGACCCGGCAGGGCTTACAGTTTGAACGAGAATACCCCTGGGCGATTGAGGGTATAAACAAAGGCCGGGCATATAACTCCAGTATCAAGCAAACGCTATTTGATTATTACCAGCAAGCGATTGAACTTATATCCGAACATCGTATGTTCACTAACCCGGCGATGAAAGGATTAACTGCGACTCAACGAGTAAAGCCATCGTTTGCTAATCGTGTGCAGAATATAACCCAGGCCACGCAGCACTACGCTGATGTTGCCGGTTCTCTGGAACTTATCGCCAAACGTAACAGTTTACCCAAACATCTGTACGACAAGCTGATGAAAGCTGATAGTCGCATTGCAGCAATGGTCAAGGACCTGTTTAGTTCCAGCACTGAAGCCAAAGCTAGAAAGCAGGCGTTGACTCAGATGGCAGAGCAGGCCCGGGCAAGACATACCCGGGTAAACGGCATACTGACCCCGCTTCATGAAAAGTTAGCTGAAGCGGTCAATAAAGCCGCCATACCCAGCGCCGATGAAACATACATGAAAGGCTTTCAGTTTGCCGAAGGCAAGATATTCCCAAAGGAAACAGCAGCCCGGCTGGAGAAATACTACACAGAGCAGATGCCTAAGATACTGCAAATGACCAGCGGGGCCTCGTCGATCACGAGGACCTTGATAACCTCGCTGGATTTCTCCGCCTGGCTTCTTCAGGGACTCCCATTGCTCGGTCATAGCCCCGCGAAGTGGGCTCAAGTTAGTGCGCGTATGTTCGCTTCATTCTTTAAACCAAGCTCTCACATCGGGCGTATGGCTGCCAAATCAAATACCATCGCCCGGATGAAACAATTTGGAACAGCGTATTTCGGGCGTGAAGCGCATGAGTTTGTTGAAGGTGTCCCGATTGTGAGTCGATGGCTTGATAGAGGCGGACCATTCGGCAGGATGCTCAAAAAGGTATTTGACAAGACTTACGGTAAAGCGGAATTCATCTTTACTGCTTTCGGTGATGATGCCCGGGTAGCACTATGGGAATCTCTCGAAACGCAATTTGCAAAGAATGGTAATGCCGGATTATATGAGCTGGGAAGGCTCATCAACCACATGACCGGGACCATGAATACCAAGCAGCTGGGGTTATCGGCAACACAACGCGGCCTTGAAAGCTCGTTTGTATTCTTTGCGCCAAGCTATACCCGGGCTGGATTCGCACTCGTTGGCGATATCTTCAAAGGCGGATACACCACTCAACACGCATTACGTTCCATCGCTGGATTCATCAGCGGCGGTATCACGTTCTACCTGGGGGCCTGCGCCGCCAGTGGGCAAGAACCGCAGCTCGACCCGAGTAAATCCAGCTTCTGCACTCTCAAAGCTGGCGACCGGCATATTGGCATTGGCGGCTTCCTGTATTCGCTCACCCGGTTTGCCGCGGACCTGTCTGCCAGTATCACGGGCAAAGACGGTAATGAGCTGGCTGACCTGGTTAAGTTCAACCCGTGGAGTGAAGCGCTTAAAGATAATCCCACCATAAAGTTCATGTATTCCCGGTCTGCCCCGTTGACCAAACTGCTCAACGAAGGCATTATGCGCCGGGACTTCATGGGGGAATCTCTGGAAACTCCTGAACAATATGCCAGATGGCTCGGCAGTTTCGTAACGCCGATATCGTTTCAGGGTTTGTTGCTCGAAGACCCACGCATTAACTTACCCGGGTTTATAACAGAAATGCTTGGCGGCAGAACTTATCCCGCCGGAGTAAGAGAAAAGCTAAACGAACTCCGGGATTCGTCATCGATGGAAGACTTCGGATTGCCTTACGCAAAGCTGGGCCGGGACCAACGTCTTATCCTGGAAAAGAATCATCCGGAACTTCAGACGTTAGCGGCCCGGGCTGACGCTGAATGGGCGGCTGCTTACCCGAATGATGAACGAGTGAAGTATGACAATGATACCAATGCCGCCCGGGAAGATTATTGGACTGAGATTAATCTAGGTGTAGCTGCTGTAATGGCCGGGGCAAAGACACTATATGCCGTAAGCAAAGATTGGGATGATGCCGGGCTTACCATGTCAACACTCATTGAAGATGCCAAGAAGCGTTATCCGCAGGCGATTCAAGCAATAGAAGCCTGGGCTGCCTCTGATGAGAATAAGGCCGACTGGACGCTATTTGATTACGCCTACAGCGATTATATTACCTCACTTGTGGCCAAGAACTTTGATGATGAATTTGGGAATACGGATTACACGGCCCGGGATAAAGCTTTTGAGGAATATGAATTACGCTGGGGTGATGTTCTCACCAACGCTGTCAAAGATTACTTGTGGTACAAAGACGATGCTCCTGAATTATTCCTTGAGCGAAAGGCTGCCGGCGAATCATGGTCGCCTTATTACGCTATCCCGGATACCGATAAGGAAGCCCGGATAAGCTACCGGCGTAGTCATTCTGAGACAGAAGCATATCTATATGTCTTTGGTCGGATTGAAGTATTAGAAAATCCGAATAGCCCGAAAGTTATCCTTGCCATGATGGATAAGTATAATCTGCCACCGGAAGCAATCAGGGCTTTTAGCATAGACAGTTCTCGATATACACGGATGCAGAAATATGTTGAAACTGGCAACGCTCAGTACGGGCAAGGATTATTCTCTTATGCGGCCTTCAATGACATTACCGGCAGGAAGAAAAGAGACCCGGCTTTTGATTGGCCCACGCTTGAAATAGATAAATCTTGACCAATCTTAAGGTCAGGTACGTAAAGTTATATTGAGACTAAAAACCAAATAGGGGGGTTAACGTAATGCCAGAACCAGGTCAGGAGACTACTGTAGTAACTCAGGATGAAGATTCGCAGATTACCGCAGGCAAGACTTCACAGGACGGGGCGGCGAAGATAGCAGAAGGGCTTAAGGGAACGTCCGCTAAACCGGGGGAAGCTACGGCTACAACCCCTGTAGGCGACAAAGAAAAGAAAGCTGAAGACGAAAAGGCGAAAGCCGCTGCCAGCACTCAGGCTCCGACGATAACACCGGAAATCAAGAAAATCATTGATGATGCTATCGCCGAGCAGACTAAGAATCAGGTAAAGCACTTTCAGTCTATCGCTGATCAGCAAGTCGCCGCAGCCAATAAGCGGGCAAAGGAAGCGGAAGCGGCAGCGGAGAAGTCCAGGCTTGATGCTGAGGAAAAACGGATTATCGCTGAATTCGGTGATACTCCTGAAGCACGAGAGAAAATCCGGCAAGAACGTGAACGCTCTAGGCTAGACCAGGAACGTAAGGACAAAGACGCTGAGATTGCTAATCGTGAAGCTACCGCTTCCGAAGGATTGAAAGCGAAAGATGCCCTTGAAATAGCTAAAGAGCTAGGCGTTGATGCCGGAGAACTGATGCAAGCTAACGTCTCAAGTAAAACTGAAATGAGAGCTGTTGCAGAAGGTATGCGGAATAAAGCGTTAGTCACCGAAAATGAACAGCTCAAGAAAGAAATAGCGGAACTTAAGAAGCTACCAGTGCAAACACCGGGCGGCGGTAATACTCTTACTGGCCCCGACCTCAAAAAGATGACGCCCGCCGAGAAGATCCGCTATGGGATTGAGCACCCCGAATCATCCAAAAAATACGGAGAAGAAGAATATAAATAGCGGAGGGATCTAATGGGTCTTACACTCTCTCAGTCTGCGGAATATGCAAATGCTGATACTTTAAGCCAGGGCGTAGTTGATACGTTCGTTTATGCGGACCCACTTCTGGAACGCATGAAGTTTGAAACGTATGCGTCCAACGCTTATGCCTACGACCAGGAACTTACCCTGCCTGATGGTGATTGGTATGGAATCAATGAAGATTGGGATTCCAAGAATCCTACTGTTGAGAAGCAATACGCGATTATGAAAATGATTGGCGGTGCCATCGACATTGACGATTTTCAGATTTCCATTCATTCCAGCACCAATGACCTGAAACAGCAACAGCTGGAGAAGCGGATTAAAGGTATTAAGAAAACCTTTAATGAAACGCTCTACTATGGAAACAGAACGACCAATCCTAAAGAGCCGGATGGCCTTCATGTGCTGATAAACAATACCACCTACAACACCATTCTGGCCGATAGGAGTGATACGGGAACTGTAGCGCTCTCGATGAGTGACCATCTTGACCAGGCTCTTGAAATGGTCAAGGGTTATACTTCGAGCCTGATTGTTACTTCCAAGCGTCTACGGCGTGGCATCCTGAAATACCTGAGAAGTGTTTCCGGTATACAGTCAAGCCGTGATGACTTCGGACACATGAGAACGATATGGGGCGATGGCAATATCCCAATCGTTTCTTCCGACCACTTAAGTGCCGCCGAGCTTACTTCCAGCGGTGCTTTCAGTGCAAGGACCGGCGGCGCCACCAGTTCAATCTTTGTCCTAACCTTTGAACCTGGCGGACTTGAAGGGTTACACGTACGTCCAATGGAAACCCTGCCGTATAAGGAACATGGCAACGGTAACTCGGTCCGCGCTCGGGTACGCTGGTATGTTACCTGGAAGATTGAGTCACTGATTTCCTGCGTGAAAATCGTAGGTATTGACTCTGACGGTACGGTAGTTGCCTAACCTTAACCAGACAAAATAACATTGGAGAAAGATAAACATGGCGTATACAAATGTAACAGGAAAGCGTGTATGCAATCCTTTCTGCAAATTTCGCGGGACTGCTTACGTTGCGCTTAAGGCCGGCGACCTTTGCGCCCTGGATACCTCTAACGAAGGCTTCATCCTGGCCGACCAATCCAGTTCAATAGCCGCTATGTGCGTAGCGATTGAGAATATAGCAGCCGGTAAAGAAGGCTGGTTCGCCCTGGCCTGTGAGATTGAAGCTCCCGATACCTTCAGTTCTGGAATATGGAGTGCTGGCGTGCTCGGCCTTGCCGCCGATGTATGCGATCCTCTATACCTGGCTGAAGATGGCGAAGCTTCTGATTCAGCCGGTGGCACATTCTCCCAGGTTGTCGGCTTTATAACCGCAACCAACCGGTGTGTGCTTCAACCTCAAGCGGCTATTACCGGCACAACGCTATCCATTTCCGGCAACGCTTCCGTCGGTGGAACCTTCGGAGTAACCGGAAAGGCTACCTTTGCCGAGGGTGGCGGGAATATTGCCGCCAAGGGTTTGGATATTAGCGACGGCGGGACTGTCACTCAGATTACCAGCATCACCACCGGGGTAACCCTGAGTAAGACAACCGGGCAAATCACCACAGACACCGACCCGTCTATTGCCGCTGGTGCCGAAGCAACCTTTACGGTTACGAATACCCTTGTAGCCGCGACTGACGTAGTGGTAGCAGCTGTGGCTACTCAGTTCACCGACGGACTGGTAATTGCCGCGGTTACTGCTGTGAGAGCAGGCTCATTTGACATCACCCTTACCAACGTCAGTGAAGCCGCTGTTACCACTGGTGCCGCAGTGATTAACTTCGCCGTCTTCGGTGGTTCTGCAACTTAAACCTCAAGGCTTTGGGGGAGAGCCTTTAATCTCCCCCCACTTCCTCATCAGGAAATAACACTTTAAGGAGCTAAATAATGTTTGAAGTTAACTGCACCGATTTTGTGAAGATACACCCGAAGACCTATCCTGACCAACATTGTATGCTGATTAAATACAACGGTCAGGAAGTAGGTATTCTGATTACCGGAGCAAGTGGCTTCATGCACGAAAAGATTAAAGGTCTGGCATCTTTAATCGATTCCGGCAAACCATCTAATACACTGTTCTTCAATAAGCCGGAAAAGAAAGCCGAGGTTGTTGAGCCTGAACAAACTCCATCATCGGAAAGCCCGGTAACCACTGAAGGAGAGCTTCCCCAGGAAGGGCAGGATGAACTGCAAGAAGATGGAAAGGTGACTGATGAGCGAGAAGAAACCGGAGCCGTGTCAGGAAATTAACGAAGACAAGGTTTATGCTGATGAACCGGAATACTTCCGAGATTGGAAAAAGAACACTTTTTGCCATTTTGCCAATAACCAAATCAAGATGGCTAACGATATCAGCTGGTTAAAGAAGCTAATGATCGGCTTGGCAATCGGAATATTCGGTGGGGTAGTTATCAATCTATTCTATTAGGAGAAACAAATGGGAAATGAAAGCGCTAAGTGGAGAGTTAAATGGAATGTCGCAAAACGCCTCGGCGACATTAACCAATGCGCTTCACCCGAGGAACGCCTTAAATGGCTGGAGAATACCAAACCATACGATATAGTCAAAGGTGAAGGCAATTGTCTGCTTAATACTGGAATTGACGAGATATGGGACCTGGTCACCGGGGCCGTCTCCGGCAATGACCATATCTTCGACAACACCTACGCCCGTATTGGTGTTGGTGATTCTGCCACTGCTGCGGCCGCCGCTCAGACCGACTTACAAGCCGCCAGCAATAAACAGTACAACGCAATGGAAGCCGGGTTTCCTACTTCTACCAGTCAGCAGGTAACCTTCAAAGCCAGCTTCGGAAGTAGTGAAGCTAACTATGCCTGGAATGAATGGGTGGTTAAGCAAGCTACCAGCGGCATTTCCCTAAACCGTAAAGTTGATTCCATGGGAACGAAAGCAAGCGGCTCTACCTGGACATTAGAGGTAACTATCACACTGAGCTAAGAACAATGGCAGATTTGTATTTGATTATGTGTGGCGTGGTAAGCAGTAAGTTTGCCACGCCACTTATTTTAAGGAGTAATCATGCTCGATAAGGAAGAATCTCAGGTAAGGCTAAATACCAGAAGAAGAATCGAAGTTGGCCGAAAGGCTGTTGATGCTTATCGTATCACCCGCCGGCAACAACATGAAAATCTTAAAGGGAAAGCAATACATGATAACACTCAGGATTTAGCAATACTAAAAGATGCACTCCTTAAACAAGGATATGATTCAATCCAATCTTTTTTTGAAGCATCAAATGACCTTATCGCTCAAGACATGGGCTTTCTTAATAAAGCTGATTTCGATGTAAAGGCAACGAAAAGCGAAGACCAAGCATTTACAGGGAAGTGGCAATAATGGCTACCGAAATTTTAAGACCAAATGCCGCCGGGGATGAAACCAACCTAACCCCCTATGCTGCTGGAAGCAATTACCAGCAGGTTGATGAAGCCTCCCCTGATGATGAGACTACCAATGTGTACCCTAACCCTAGCGGATGGCTGCGGGATTTCTATAACCTGGATAACCATTCCGTAGGCTCAGGAACAATAAATAAAATCACCGTGTATTGCGAGATACGTGGGTCTAAAGTTACTTCTCACTCCGCCAAAATCGCTATAAAGTCCGGTACTGGTTCGGGCAACCCTGATACAATAAGCGAGGGCAGTCAGATAAATCTGCCGAGCAATACCGCCTATAACAGCTATAACTACGAGTGGACAACAAATCCAGCTACCAGCTCTGCTTGGACTTGGGACGAGATAGACCATCTTCAAGCTGGTGTGAGTATGATTGATAATGGCATCGGCCGACCCGCTTGTACTCAAGTCTACGTCGAAGTCGATTATACGGCCATGACGCCTAAAGCATCTTCTGATTCAGGTGCAGGCACAGAGACATTATCAGTCGGCGGCCTTACAGGTATCAATACCAAAACAGATATCGGGGCTGGTGTTGATGCCCTCTCATCAATAATAGCTGCCCTGATATTCGGCGATACCGGGTCCGGCATTGATAACGCTTCTCTCGCTAAGCTCTTTGTATCCAGTGATTCCGGTATCGGCTCGGATGCCATCGGCTCACTTGGAGCCTCTATCATAGCCGCAGAAACCGGCTCCGGCATTGAAGCCTATATCTTTACCTACAAGGATATTACCTCACCCGATATCGGCGCTGGCTCAGATGCTATTTCATTACTCGGTAAGCAATACTCAGATGCCGGGGCCGCCGTTGATACCATTGCCGGTAAGCTAATGCAAGGACTGGCAGACTATGGCATTGGTATTGAATCAATAACTGTAGAAATCGCTATCACCAGTTCCGAAACCGGCAGCGGAGTAGACTCTATCGTTCTGCACCTTGCCATTATCTCAGACTCAGATTCAGGAAGTGGTACCGATGGCATAGCTGAAATGCTTGCTACCATACTCGCCAGCGATTCAGGTAGTGGGGCTGAAGTAATAAGTGACTTCGGTAGAATCTGTTTGGATGCTGGCGTTGGCATCGATGCTATCTCTCGATGGATATTACTCGGTGATATTCTGCAATCACTACAATTCACACCTTATTCACAACAGGCCATTGAATTAGAAGACCATCTTCAGTGTGTCATTACCTCAGAAGATATATTACAGAATTCACTTTCAATCGAGGAACTTCTTGACGAATCAGAATCCACCAACGAACACTTAAAAATAGATATGGAATTTGGAGAGAGCTAATGGCTGAAGAAAAAGTATTCCTTATCGGCGCTACAGTCCGGGTTAAACTCACCATTAAGAAAAATGGTGCGCTATATGATCCTACCCCTGCAAGCGGTAATGCTGCCGAAGTAGATATCTTCGATGCCGCCGGCACACTACAGGCAGAAAACCAAGCATTGAGTTCCGATACTACCGGCGTTTATTATTTCGACTTTGCTTCTGCAGGTCAATCACCCGGACTTTTCAAGGTAGTAACAACTTCGAAGGACGGTACTGAGCTAACAATTAAACGTGGGTTCTTCCGATTGGAGCGTGTGTAATGAGTGAGGGATTTAATCAGACTACTCGCAAAGATATCCGACAGAGTATCGGATACCAGCTAGGTGTATTAAAAGTCGGCACTACTACTGGCACCGGAGAAACCAATCGATTAATTGATGAGCGACTTACAGGTGGTAGTCTAGACTATCGAGGCCGGGAGATATTGATATGCAATACCATAGTTCGGGCAACTTCATTCGATGGCGACAAAGCAATAGAATTTCGCCCGGTACTGGCTGAAGCGGTTCCCATTTCCACAGAATACGAAATGTACCGCGGCATGGATATTACCCGGCTGAATAAAATGATAGATGAAGTTACACGGGATGCGTGTTCATTCTTCAAGGTTCGCTATTCTGATGACTCCTTAGAATTTGACAACGACTATGACGAGATAGCTATCCCAGCTACTTTTGTAGCAATCTACAAGCTAGAGTATGAAAGCTACGCCGATTCTGGAATCTATCTCGAAGTGCCGCCTAACTGCTGGTACATCAATCAGGGGGAAGACCCGGTTATCAAACTTGAGCCTGAAGGAAAGGCTATGCTCTACGATGGCGCCAGCTTGAAGCTGTATGGATATAGATTGCCTGTTGTAATGTCTTCCGATACTGTCACTACAGAAGTGCCCCCGGCTTATATCAAAGCGGAAGTGTTATTCAGGATATTAAGCGGTGATGCCCGCGGCCGAGAAAAAGATAAAGACGACAAGCGGCCAAGAAGCACGGACTGGAAACGTGAAGCGGCTACCTACGTCCGTCAATTGAAAACACGCTATGCCAATAATACCAGGTGGGTAAGGAAGATATGAGCGTAGATTTAGTAGATGAAGAAAATAATATCTACCTTGACGATTATAAGTTTCCTATCTCCGGACAAATAAGACCACGGCTTATCAGTGTTCTCCCCGGGAAAATTTCCATGGGTGATTACCAGATGAGCGATAACCAGGTTGCTTCTAGCTGGACAATGTCTGACCAGCGCGGCGGGATACTCGTTGAGGAAATGGACGAGAAGGTTCACCTTAACCGGTACTATTGGGGAAACTGCGAAGCCCATTTCAAAGGACACCTGATGTTGGGGCCGAAAGCTACTCCGCTCAGTAAGCCTGAATTGTCAAGTGTTCCAACAATTTTAAATGCGGGTATGGAACTTGACCAGGACTGGACCGGCGGTTTACGTTCCAGTACTCAAGCATATGAAGGCACATATTCTCGCCAGATATCTAGTAATAATAACGTTATTCATCAAGCATACCAAGACCTTGCTGAATTCCAAAAAGGATGCACATACACTTTCAGAGGACGTGTGTATAATGATGGGTTAACCAGCTGTAGGCTTTTCATATCAGACGGAATAACTACTACTTACAGTGACGAGCAATCAGAAGGATTAAGCTTCGAAGAATTGTCTGTTACCAAAACCCTAGACGCAGTATCCGCGGATAAATTACGAGTCGGAATTGAAGGCGTAAAGGGCGGAGTTACTACTAAATACGGGTACATGGATAGTGTATCAATTGAGGTTAACAGCACTATTGATAATCCTACCTGTGCTGTAAATTTCAATGGCAAGCTGTATTGGGCTTTTGGCAAAGCGCTTTATAAAGTGAATGATACCGGCGATGGCTTTACTTGGGTAGCATGGTTTCCGGAAAACATCACCGGCTTAATAGCCTCAACCAATGGCAAGCTTTATATCTTTCTCGGTGATGATGCTGGCTACTTTTACATGACAACCGAAGAAGTCATAGCCGAATCAGATGAACTTGCTTGCACTCAGGGCGTACACTGGAACGATTCTCTATACGCACTGGACACCCTAAACAATATCAAATACTCTGATTCCCCTGATATAGCTTCGCCTACATTTACCGAGCAAGGCACGCTTGATATGGTTACTGAAGGAAGTGTACAGAAACCCTTTGTCTATCGTGATGCCGGCGGTAACCAGGTAATCTATGCCATTACCCAAAGTGGCGTATGGGTTCACGATGCAGATAACAGCTGCTTTCTTGAAACTGATCTGCGTTTCCCGGAACATGAAAACTCCGGGCTAGGCGTCTGTAAATACAATGAGGCAATGGTTGTATCAGCTGGGTTAGCAGTAAAGAAATATGTGGTAGGGCAGACTGCTACCATCGCCGACATAGGATTAGACATTGGCGATGGCTTGCCTAGTGAGTATCAAGGTGAAATAAGTATTCTCGTCCAGGGGACGAGAGACTTCTACGCCTTCATCGATTCAAGCCTAACAGACGAAACGGCGTACTCAAGTGTAGCACAATATACAGACCTCGGATGGCAAGTTATATGGAAATCCGAGACAGCCAATCAAGCCTTCGGCGCAGCTGTCGTTAGTGGCGCTTATAAATACCGGCTATGGTGGGCGGAAGCTGACACTATTTATTATACTAATCTGGCCCGAATACAGTCCAATCCCAAAAAGCTTGCCAATTACGAGTTCAATGAAACAGGCGACCATATCACCGGTAACTTTAACGGCTCATGGGTAGGCCGTAAGCTGGCCCTCGGCATGACTCTGTTTTGCAAGGACATGACCGAGACTGAAAAGGTTACTGTCTACTATCGGTATGACCATACCTACACCAACCTTGACGATGGTTGGATTCAACTTGGGAATCCAGTAACCATTGACAAGGAAACGTATATTCCATTCGGAGACTTGGAAGAAGGCATACTGTTTTATGACATTCAGTTTAAGTTTCACCTTGAGCGCGATAGCGAAGATGACACTGTAAGCCCGGATATATTGTGGGCCCGGCTGGACTTTATGAAAATGCTTGAAGAACAAGTCGGCTGGACATGCCGAGTTATTATCCCCGAAGACGGCTACGAAGGTAGAACCGCCTGGCAAATGAGAGAGAAGATTGATGCACTGGCTCAACCCGGAACATTGGTAAAGCTTTCCTTCGCTAACGATGATACCGGTGGCCATACTTATCGTGTAAGACTTGCCAGCTACGGCGGTGTTCAAGGCACTGGCAATACTCCGTACGGAGAATTTGAAGTATCACTGGTATGCCCAAAGAAGATACCTAGAACATAACCAAATACGAATTTGTAGCAGTATCCGCTAAAGCAAAGGGATTATTCAAATGCCTGATGAGAAAAGCCTATACGAAGAAGCATATCCTACTAAATCCAGCTGGGCGAAACGTGGCATCCCGGAAAGCTGGGGCGGCTCATCTGGCGAGTATCTTGTGATGAAAGCCCTATACGAGCTGGGATACTCCGGGCGATTTAATTACCAGTACCCTTTGTTTGGCGGACGAACTGCCCGGGGTGGAACTGTCGTTGATTTCTACATACCGGAACTTAACCTGGCGCTCATGGTGCAGAGTCTATATTTCCACTGGTCGAAGATTGAGCAGCTGACCAATGACAGAATTATCCGGTCGGAACTTGAGGGCGCTGGTATCCGAGTAGTATTTCTAGATGAAGAAGATATCGCCAATGATGCTGTCTACTACGTGAAAGACGCAATAAATGGAATTGACCATAGCTTACTAATATCAATCTAGGAGAAAGAGATATGACACTTAAAGAGTGGGTTCGTCCAGCACTGGCTTTCTTTTGGTCGGTTGCATGGGTAGTAATCTTTGTTGGAAGTGGTCAGCTTCCCCCTGATTTCGTTTCAGGAATTACTGCCACAACAGTTAGCTGGTTCTTTGTAAGTAGAGAAGTGGAGAAGAAACGTGAATCTTCCGGAAGCATACAAAAAGCTCTGGACTAAATTCGGCGGACGGCCATGGACTTATATCTGCCGAGATATCTGGCATAAGTACGAACTTGTGCCGCAAGCAGCTTGGTTTTGGGCCGGGACCGGCGTAACGTTCTTTTGTAATAATGACATACGATTAATAGCTTTGGCTTGGTTCGCTTATATGTGGGGATACTTCAATGGGCACTTCTTCTTCGGAACTCCGTATATCCCGAATCAGCAAGCGCCCACTGAAGCTGAACTGGAAGATTATGTTTGATCTTCACCCTCATCATAGTCTTCACAAGTATCACAACATTTTTCTAAATAGTAGCCGTCATCCATTTCATCACCAAACTGAGCATGGACTAAACCCCCACAGTTACGGCATCTGACCGGATAGCCGTCCCAGCACTCAGGGCAATTTCCATTTCCTACCTCGTGGGGGAAAGAAACACCATTAAAAGAAAATGTCTTAGTATCATTTGATTCTTTTGCCATAACACCCCCTAAAACATCTGCTGCTGTTGATGTATCAACGCATGGAAATTACTGAACATCTTGTCCAATATTTTCTCATAATCCGCACTTATCCACCAGGTCTGAGTATCCGGGCGCCATTCCCTTTTTTCGTGAGGCACCGCCCACTTGAGTTGCTGGACAAGATAACGGTCGTAGTTAAAGCCGATGATAAACCCGGGTTCTCTCTCCTGCGAACCACCACGGATACACTGTGTTAAGATGGCAGTCATGATTAGCTTCTCCTTTCACGAAGCCTTGAAGTTATAAACTGGCTTCAGGAACGCATCAATGGTAACTGTTTCCTCGATGGCGTTGATGATAATATCCTTATCCTTATATGCCATTGGTGATTCGTCCAGGGTATCCTCCGATATGCTGGTTGAAAATATCCCTTTCATTTCACTTGTGAATTCTGCAATGTCCAGTGTAGCTTTCGCCTTCTTGCGTGACAGTATTCGCCCAGCGCCATGAGGCGCCGAGTAGTTCCACTTGCTGTTACCTTTGCCGGTACAGAGCATAGAGCCATCACGCATATTGAACGGGATGATTAACTTCTCTCCCTCATGGGCGGATACAGCACCCTTGCGGATGATTCTGTCTTTCGGTTTGATATAGTTATGCACTGTATCTATGGAATTGAGGGTCGCAAAAGGTAAACCGAAGAACTTCCCTGTGATAATTTCACCCATTAGAATACGGTTTAGTGCCGCATATTCCTGGGCCACCATCATATCAGCCAGGTACTCACGACCACCATTATCTACCGGCAGGTACTCGAGGTCCTTATAAGCATCAGCTCCGGCAAACATCTTTTTGAGCAAGCTCTTCGCTTGCTGCTGATGATATTGAGCTATCTTAAGGCCAAAGTTACGGCTGCCGGAATGGATTAGCAACCAGTATTTACCATTGTCAGTGCAAGCTATTTCGATAAAGTGATTACCACCCCCGAGTGTCCCGAGTGAACCTACCACTTTATTGAAACTCTGATTTGTGCGGAGCGTTATATCGGAAATACTTGCACGCATATTGTATGCAACCAGTTCATTCGGTGTTGCGCCGCAGATCATCTTTTGCTGTGGGTCACGGATACTAAACCCACTCGGAATATTCTCGCGGATAAAGTTATCCAGCTTGGTTAAATCTATCGTTTCTACATCGGCAAGTTCGATAGCCAGCACACCACAACCAATATCTACCCCGACCACGTTGGGGATTACATAATCATTCATCTTGGCAGTGAAGCCTATTACTGCCCCAGCTCCGGCATGACAGTCCGGCATGATAGCGATGTAGGTATGAGCAAAGGCCGGGTGATTCAGGAAGCCATATATCTGCTGCTTGGTTGTATCGTCAATATCATCAATCATCACATTGGCTGAGTTGTATTTACCCTTGAGTGTTAACATCAATTACTCCTTTAACTTCTTATGAGAACGCCGTATATCGTAGATAATGCGCTCTTTCAAGTATTCCCCCACTGAACCCCACCTACTTCGCTCTCCGTCTATCCTGCGACGTAGTGTACACACCACATCTATAGGTAGACGGAGAGTGATTGTTTCGGACTTCGCCGACTTACCGGACATTAGAAGTAATCTCTCTCATCCGCTTAAGTTCACGCATAAAGCGAGGGTCTATGCCGACGATAAACTGATAATGATTTGCTTCAAATGATCTCGATACAAGCTTTAAGTTACCTGCCCGCGTTACATTAGGCATGCCAGTCCTTAATGCCTTCATCGCCCTGCCTTGTGCTATATCAGAACCTAGCCTGTAATTGAAACCATTTGTCTCTTTAGGTGAGTACACGGCATACCCAACCGCTAAAGGTTTCAAGGTTCCGGGATCAAACACGGTACAAACCGTGACGTCTCGATTCTCCGCATTTAACAGATAGAATACTGTTGTGGCTTGCATATCTTTTGGTTTATCTAACTTCAACATTAATTACTCCTTACGGTTTAATTTTTATTGGGCGACCATCCGGGCCGAGTAATGAGGCTTTTGCATGTTGCTTCGCCATTCTCGCCTGACGTAATTTACCTACCACATCAAGCACATCTGTTTCCGCAAGAAAAAAGATAAGCGCCTGTAGCTGATCTTCATGCTTATCGCATAAGCCGTTGCCATTGCGGCCCTGTATAAACTTATGCTCACATTCCGGCACTTTGCATTTGGGATACTGAACATGACTAACTTTCTTGCTCAACACTTGCTCCTTTCTGATAATGCTCACACAGCAGGCGCTCAAGTTTGCTGACTTTCATTTGATAGATAATTTCCCACAGCTCGCTCGGGAACATATACCGAATCTGCTCTAGCATTAAACTTACGTCAACGCTTTCTTCGATAATGTCTTCAAAGCATCCACCGCGATTAATGTGCTTCATGATTGCCTTGATTAACTCTGCCAATTCCTCAGTAGCTTGTAAGAGTTGGCTGGCCTTTCCCCAGGCATCAACAGCCTCTGCAAAGATAGCTTTATCAATATGTGTATTATTTATCTCCATCTTCCTCTACTCTTAATTCGATACGCTCCGGCATACCGAAGCGTTTACGCATAAAGACAGTAGTAACCTGAGCATCATCGCCGAAGATAAAGCCGTTCATCGTGTCACACAGAAGCTTGAAGTAGTTATCAACATCCGGCTTAGATACTGGCATGGTGATACTTTTCTTCAGGCTCTTAGGACGCTGACGATAGAACGTGCAGGTAACCTTAACCGGAATATCCCGAGGAAAAGGGTCATGGCCATGAAGCAAATACCTGAGTTCAAGTTCAGCTGTCTTTGTCTTGCTCGGGGTAACCATGACAGACCGACCATTGATATTAACTGCCCTGGGTCTGCCCTTCGGGGTCGGTGATACCAGCAGGGTTAATTCTATCGGTTTGACCATAACTACTCCTTTTAGCTAATGAGTCCAGCTTTTCGTATCCTAATACGGCTACGAACATCTTTAAGGTGGCTTCACCCATTGTGTATCCATTACACAATAGACGTGTCGGACCAATAGCTATTGCCGTCCATGCTGGCTCGTCTGCATTGGCTAACACCGGTTCGCTTATAATTTGAATCTTCCATTGTCTTGTAAACCGTGGGAGCAACCAGCGGATCTGTTCAGCCGGGTCAAGAAAATCAGGAAGATTAGTTCTACGTCTACGCCTGTTTATAGTATCCGGGATAGGCGGTTTCCATTTGCCATCAATCTTTACGAATCCTGACAGGATAACGGCCTCGTCCACCCATTCCTTTAATGGACTGCTCGAAAGCTTGCTCTTTTCCAAGATGACCCCCTTTATAAAGTCCTGGATTCAATTCTGCAAAATCAAAAGTTACGTGGCATTTAGTGCATTTCCCTTGTCCAAACTCATCAATCGCCCACTGGTGAGGCGGACAATAATCCACTTCATCAGCTGCCGGCGGGAATTCTTCTGTGTTTTGGCTATACGATTTCAAGAGTGGCATATATCTTTCCCTTCTCTGAATGTTCCCACTTATAGCAATACGGGCATAAACCCTCTATCAGTCCGGTGAAGTTATGGCCATCACCGACTAATATGCCGCAGTAAGAACAGCGCGGATGCTGGTCTAATCTCAAACCACATACTTCACACAATCCGGTAACCCGGCGGTAGAATATATACAATTCGTTACGACACCTTTTGCATCCGGAGAATTTCAGCATGGCATTTATCCATTCAAGCGGGTCCGTACCATGCAAAATAATGTGTTGCAGTTCTTGGCGGTTAGCACCACAATCGGGGCAGATAGGCTTATTGTATTTACGTTTCATCTTCGCCATAGTCTTCCCTTTCAAAAGCGGCTAATATAGCTTTAGGAATATCATTAGAAGGTGATTCCTCTGCCGCCTTTTCGACTCCAACAGTCCATCCCATGATTCGGTCACCAACAAGACACGGAGTAATCATGCCGGTAACTGGAGTGCTGCCGTCCTTGAAGATGATTTCCCACTGCATCATGCTAGAGATTGTCAAAGACCTGACAGATTCAAACGGTATTTTAGTTACGAGTAATATGGCGCGTTGTGCATCAAAAGCTATTCGACTAATCATTATCTATTCCTCTCCAATAATCCCCACTTGCCATCAGACAGCTGAATGAACTGAGCGTTCTTATAACGGTTCAATGTTTGCCTGACAGTATCCGCAGAATCTCCACAATGATTTGACAGGTCATTGACAGTTACAGATGTACGCATTTTCCGCATACACGCTATGACTTTCTCTCTGCATGACATGGATTCAAAAACAGTTTGAGTATCGAACATATCTGTTTTGGAAACATGGACGGCATCAAGGCGCTCTCCGCTCATATGAAAGTTGAAGCGGAGAACGAAAGGCCGTAGCTTCAGACCATCATTCAACTTATCGTGAATGAATGTAACATCGGTATAGTTCTGATCGCGCCGTTCATGTGCGTTAATCTTAAAGACAGAACGCGACCTATCTCGCTTAACTACCGCGCCATATAAACCTTTGTCCTGTTTATTTACATGGTCAATTAACAATACGGTAGTCTCAAATCCCCGAACGGCGTTATACAAAGCTGTAACATTGGTAGCCTTATTCGGGTCATCTTCTACCGCAGCATTAACTGAGTCCAGGATAACTAAAGATATTTCGTTGTCCTTTACCATCTTGTATATCTCCGCTTGCTCTTGAACCAATGGCAAATGACAACGGCGATATACAGGCGACTCTATATCTGGGACATTCAATCCTACACAATGAGCCTTATACCTATAAGCCCAACGTGATTTCGAAGATTCATAATCCAGAATAAGAACATTACCCGGGGTAGGAGCAAAATGCAGATGAGCAATGCCACACTGAATCATAGCCGCAAAGTAAACGGCGATATGACTTTTAACGCTACCACCCGGGCCATACAATGTATGTATCTCGCCGGCCTGAAGAACAGGCTGTAATTGCCATTCATCTGAGGCTACTACTACATTCTCACTCAGCTTAGTTAGTGGCTCACCTTGACGGTATGCCTTGATAGTATTCGTGCAAGCCTTATCAAGCATTGGTAGCCAGTTAACCGCTGGGTTAATCTCTTTCAGCTTACGCACCATATTATTACGAGCTGTAGGACTGGTGACGTTAAAGACTAACCCGGTGAATTCCTCGCCGGAGCCAGAAGAACCTACCGATATCTCAGCAGTGATGGCATCCCCTCTCTGCTTGAGATTAGTGAGCGATATAGACACAAAAGGTTCAGAACTTGAATTCATCCACCTGGTAGAATAAACACCGGCCTGATTATCAAACACCGGTTCAAGAGAACCCAGCGCACAAGATGTAACCATTTCATTCATCAATGCTTTTGCACGATGCAAGCTGTCGTTAACATCAGGTTCCGCAGCTCTCCCTATACCCTCAAGCTTTTTACCGAGCATTATCATCTGCCGTGATACTGAAAATCGTTTCACGATACCAGCATAATGCTCGATATCCAGTGAGGTAGGCACGATAGATATCAGATGGCTCAGATATGCGGCTCCACCACACTCATCTAGCTTCCCAACCCGAGCAAGTTCCTGGGCCAGCGTAATCTGATTAATGACTTCATTACGCTGGTATAGTGAGAGGCACGCACTATAAATTTGCGCGTTCCTCTCACTATAAAAACTATCTGGTTTGATAAGACTAGCAACCTGGTGAATAGTGTTACCATCAATAAGGAGTGAACCGATGACAGCTTCTTCTGCATCAATGTCATGCGGCGGTAATTCTGCCATGTGTCTCTCCTTGATAACTAGGATTACTGGCAACTTCTTCTGGTTCTGTGTTACTGGATAAACCCTCACCGGATTCTATCTGTGCAGTAAGCTCCGAGAATTGTTCCTTCGTGAATTCGGATAACTTGGTGACACCGAATGAAGCAATCCGGTCAACAAATTCCTGCCTGGAATATCCCATCAGTTCGGCCTTCTGCCATAAATCATCAGCCATTTTCTTTGTGATGACTGTCTTTTCCTTAATAGCTTTAGGCTCTGACTTCTCAGCTTTGGATGGAGCCGGAGTAGATTTCTTAGCTACAGGCACAACAGACACGTCGGAATGAATCATATCTTCAATATCCTGAGTGAACAGATTAGATAACCTGCCGGCGGAAAGAGCGGCATCAATCATGGCACGTTTCTTAGCCATCTTGAGAATGGTATTAATGACGCTGTAAACATCATCATTTTCTGTGCGGCCTGCTACCTGGCCCTCTATGGATTTATCGCCATCTTGGAAAGTAGCTCCACACCCGCCCTGTTTCTTAAAGCACACCCAGCCGCCGCCGTATTGCTCTTTGCCCTTGATAATGAATTCTCCGTTGCACTTCGGGCATACTCGCTTACGGTCACGCCAGCGATACTTAGCTTCCATGCTATTACATTCGCCAACGCCCTCGGCGACGATAGTACCGGTAGTCATAGATATAAGCTGACACTTAATCATGTACCGGAATAGAGGTCTATCCCAATCCTCAAGCTTATCCAGTATCAAGTAAGTATCAGCCAGCTTGATAAGCTTAACAATCTTCTCGGCACCGGGCTTAAGCAATGTTGGCTTAGGCGTGCCGGGAATAACGCCATAGTCCAAACCCTCTTGAAGATTAGCCTGTACTAATTTCTGGAAGTTTGTTATTGCTTCCATATCCCTGCGGAACTGAACTTCACTAGGGATTTCAAGGGCTTGAGCAGAATGGTCTATAACTTGTACCGCACTCTCTTGTACCATTTATAATTTCTCCTTACTTATTCAATCTTTCATCGGCCTGGGTCATGGCGTATTCAGCGGCATCGAGCGAGCGGTCGATCAGAGTATTGTCATCTTTAAGATTTCCATAGACCTTAACAGCGATGGCAATTTTCCCTTGCATCCCTCGTTCAATAGATACTGAATCGCTCATAGGAGTTATATGCGTAACTGTGCTATCCGACATTGGCCCTCTCCTTTTCTTTGGCTTGGTCTTGATTCTCCCGCATTGCATCAAGCCACTTATCAATTTCGATATGCCGGGTGAGATGGGTTTTAAATTCGTCCAGAAAACTCATGACTTCAGACATACGAGCATTGGACACTGAGGATAAATAATTAATACGGTGAGAGCTAAGATTATCCTGGATATACCATTTACCATTTTCAGTGACGAGCTGGCCGCCGATTTCTGATAACCCACCACATTTAGATATAAGTTCCCAATGCGGTGAATAAGGTAACTCCATTCTGATAATTCCCAGCTTAGTTTGTGAAGGGTCTGCAACAATCCTAATATTCAAGTTAGTTGTTTTGATCATCACTACTCCTTTGATGGTATTAATCCTAGTTCGCTACTCTCCTTGGGTTGGCTGCCTTCTCCTTTCATTTTCTATTTTGAGAGTAAGCTCACTATAAGTAAGACGCCTGGGCCGTCCACCTTGACGAGCCCAGGCGCTATGCTTACCTTTGTGCCGAAATGCAGTCTGTAATCCGCCTAATCTGCCTGCTGTTTCTCTATCCATAATGTTACAAACTGTAACATAGAGGTTACTAACAGTCAATACTTTTTTTACGCAATTGCTTTGAATTCATAAATATTTATGTTACAATCTCTATATCTATTTATGGGATTAGATATCAGATGACTGTAAATTGGGGACACCACATCAGGGAAATAAGAGAACGCAAGAAGCTAACTCAAGCTGAGATAGCAAAGCGTACTGGCTTCTCTCGTTCACATATATCTCATATTGAGTCTGGCAGATATCCTAGCGTAAAACCTGTTGTACTCGAAAAACTGGCTAATGCCTTAGAATTAACAGTTGGAGAATTAGCAGCAGTTATATGGGTAAAGCGGAACAACTAGTCAAGGGGGTTATTGCAGTGCCAGTATTCGATGACTTCAGAATCCACGCTGGAACAGGTGTATCACCAATAGACTATGTTTATATTCCTGAGACTGTAAAAGCATCTAAGTCAATAACTGCTTTCATAATAGATGGTGGTTGCATGGAACCTATAATCAATCATGGTGATACAGTAATGATTGACAGAGAAGCCGACATAGATACTGGTAACATAGTAGCCTGCTCGATATCCGGTGAAACACGCATTGGCAGACTGAAGAAGATTAATAAAGACCTGTACCTGGAAACCAACACTAGCCGAATCAAACTAGATGAATGTGAAGATATAGCGCGAGTAATTCAAGTAACGAGGAACTTATGAAACGAATAGCTATCATACTGTCAGGACTTATTTTATTTCCTTTACTGTTTGGTTGTAGCGGTGTATCTCAAACTGAGTACAACCAGCTTCAACATGAATATAATATTTTATTCCAGGAATTAATTACCGAAAAAGAAACTAATATTGAATTGCAAAAACAGATAAATGACCTTGAAGATTCTAATAACGAACTTCAAGAAATGTATGATGATTGCGATTTATATTACTCAGAAATATTATCTAAGTACCCACCAAAAAGGTTTGCTAATTATGAAGAGCTGGAAAACTGGCGAAGTATAGTTGGCAACTTTCATAATGCCACGCTAACAGATGATTGTGAGCAGCTACAATATACAGCTGCACTAAATGGCTACTTTGTTTCAATGTGGAAATATGAGAATGATGATTGGCCTTATTGTGCAGCGATTACCGAAGACGGTGGACTATACATATTTAATCCATGGAACGATGATATTGATACTATAAGCGAAGCTGGAACATTCTACCCGGTTACTCTATTTAATAAATATAAGGAGTAAGGCAGCCATCAAATGTTACACTCTGTAACCTCAATGCTAGGTTCTGTCACCAAGAACTGATAAGACTGAGGTCCCTGGTTCGAGACCAGGATGGCCCACTTCGAGCGTAACAATGGGTTGGCTGCCCATGAAAAATTGGTTAAAGCACCAAGTCCTTACAAAGATTCCTACACTCGTCCAGGCATAACTAAAGAATCCAGTCCTTACAAATTGCTGGAATACTATCTGTCTGTCTGCCGCATAGACGGAAAAAGTCAGATGACGATAGACACTTACCAGCAACGCATTAGTGCGTGTCTCGATTTCACCAAAGGTAAGCTTACCACGGAGCGCATCCGGATATTCCTATTGGAATTACGTCAGCAGGAACTTAGCGCTACGACTATCAATGCCTACTATCGGGCAATGCACGCGTTCTGCATATGGTTATGCCGTGAGGAATTCATAAAGCAAAACCCTATGCAGAATATGAAGCCGCCGAGGATACCGAAAAAAGTAATCCGGTCACTTACCACCGAAGAAATAAATCGCCTTATGGTAATGACTAGCGGCAAACTATTTTTCGATATACGCAACCGGGCGATAATACTCCTACTGCTGGATACCGGAATCAGACTTGCCGAACTTACATCACTCAAGATAAAAGATATTAACATACAACGGCAGACTATTCATGTGCATGGCAAAGGTAACAAAGAGCGCATAGTACATATAGGCAAGACAGCACTGAAAGCAGTACTGAAATATTTACAGACCAGAAGTGATGACTTACCTAATCTATGGCTAACTGAAGGCCGAAAACCGCTTGGTCGTTGGGGTATCAAGAGTATGGTCTATGACCTATTCAGATACGCTGAGATAGACGGATACCGGCTCGGCCCTCATACCTTCAGGCATACCGCCGCGGTTAACTATCTTCGGAACGGGGGTGATGTGTTCACACTACAAAGGCTGCTTGGTCATTCCACTTTGGAAATGACCAAGCGTTACCTTTCTAGCTTAAACGATGATGATATTATCGTAGCACATACAAAGTATAGTCCGGTGGACAATATGAAAATATAGGGCGGGCCTCGACAACAACTAGACATGACAGGCTAGGACTCGCCGTACTTAGCTTTAAAAGCCTCACACATATCGTAGGCTTGTTGCCAGTCTAGAGTCGGGTCATACAAAACCTTAGACCGGAGTGCAACCAATTCACTGTCAAAGATTTTGTCCGGAGTAATATCAGGTATACGTTCAGCAATCATCGTTGCCGCGAGAGAATCTTTCACAACCTCATCTCGGCTATGATACTTTGCTATACCCAACATATCATTTAATTTTGCTATCAGGATATCAGCTCCGAGTTCTTTTAATACCTGGAGCTTTATATCTTCTTCGAGGTCTTTTGTTTGCTGTCTTGAAGCAGCCGAATATCTGTAGTTATTAAGTTCATCCGCCATACCTCTACGCAAGGTAATGCCGAGTGTGCAAGTCTTAGAAGCCTTTTTAGTTTCTGTTACCAATAGATTCTCCTTTTCAAATTAGAATAGTGACAGTTGCTTTTCAGCAGTAGCATCGTGGTCTACAATATTTTGGAAGACAGGTAATTCCTGCCGCTCGCCACGTTGCCAGCTATCATAATAATTGCCGGCACTATATTCCTTACCGTCGATAATTAATATCTTCGGGGGGAATCTCTTGTAATGGTCATGCCAAATTCCTTTCCGCAATTTCATTATGTTCTCAATCTCGATTGCCAAGAGTTTCGGGCCGGGGTTGTGCTTGTCAAAATCAAACACTTCCCCGGTCCGCTTGATAACAGTAAGCTGATCAGGACGACAATCAACCCGGCAATAATCATCTGTGAGAATATGATATTCTTCTTCTTTGCTCGGGCTGTGCATGATGCCGATTACTAACCCGGGTCGGCCATCAACAAGCCGTACCCTTTCGTGCATCCTCATCTATACTTCACCAATAACACGCATACGGCTGCATACTACTGTCTTGAAGTATTTGCCAAACAAACGCTCGCAGCCGATAGTATGAACGCCACGCATTTCCACCTTAACAACCACAGTATTCGCATGATTGCATATATGCGCTTCTTCATTAAATATCTTGGCAGTTTTCAGGCTAGTGTAAACATGAAAGCCCGGCTTATAAGAAAATTCTAATGTGCGTATGATAAAATCTGTCCTCTCAGCACAGTACCATCGCCCTACTCGATATTTAACATGGCCACGAAACATACTCTCAAAGCCATCCTTAACAGGGAACATAACTTTGTATCCATAGCGTGGTCGTGGCAAATTCTTATCGGCCAGTTTATGCAGACACATATTTAACTCCCCGGCTGAAGTGCTGTTACTGATACACGCTGTAAGTCATAGGAAGCTTCGCCGGTGAACTGATGAGCTGCCGCGGAAAATGCTTGACTCACACCGAAAGCATTATCTTCCGGCTCCATCATGAAAGCATCGAGCGACTTCTTGAATTGGTCTTGAGTGAGATTGTTCTCCTTGGCCAGCTGCTCGATACGATTAAACGGATCATCAATCTTCTGCTCGATGGCACGCTTAAACATGGCTGTTATCTTCGTGGCCTCAAGCTTAGTAGACTGAATAGCAGACTCAACAGCATCACGAATCCGTGAGCTGTCGCCGGTATGCCGGAACCGGAAGCTGTCACCGCCGCCGCCGCCGATGGCTCCGTTGCTGCATATCAACCGATAAACATATCCGGACACAGTGACACTACGAGCGCCGACTTCAGAGTTGGAGATATGAATACCCTGCTCAACAATATCTCCCTTCCGAATTTCTTCCTGAGTAGACGGCCATGATATTGAGACATGGAGAGTCATATCGTCCTTGTGATTCCAGCGAATGATACCGTCCTGACAATACGGCTCAAGCATCTGGAATAACTCAACGTGGTCAAACGGCTCATAGCGATTACTCAGGATGGCCCGGACTTGGTCACCATCCTGCATACGAAACAGAGTGTCTTTATCATAGGCGCCGTTCTGAGTTAACCAGTTGATGTTAAGCAGATTCAGCTTGGCCGGCAAGCGATTGTAAAGATGACGAGGGTAGATTACCCGGGTTAGCATCTGGCCCAGGGCATAGTCGGAAAGGTGAAGTGTTTTCTCCGGAACATCGGCAAGTGAATTAGAGAATGGGACAAGCGCACCACTGTTACCCGGCTCAATAGTAGTGAACTGAAATAAGGGCAACCTGGTAGTGCGGTCAAATGGCTGGTGCTCTTGCTCCCATTCGGCAAGTGAGGATACGATATCCCCAAATTGTTTGTTCAATTTGTTGTCAACGCGTTGTCTTAAATCCTGCATAGCTTTCTCCTTCTTTAATAAATAACCCTGCCGTTCCATGCGAAGCGGCAGGGTTTTATATTTGGTTACGTTTAGTGATATGCCTAAGCGTATGTTCTCCACATCGAAGTGAGAACAAAGCGCCGGGGCGTGACGATAGTTATGATACCTGGTAATTCACCATGCCCTCCGAATTGAAATGGCTCTCGACAGTAAAAGCTATTAACCCATGCAATAATATCTTTTAAGTTCATTTATCACTCTCCGATTCTTCATTAGGTTTATAATCTGCCTTCAGCTCCTTCAGCTGGGCCAGGAATCTTTCAGCAGCTTCCTTCCGGTCAGCATCCTCTGCCTCATCTGTTTCTTCATCGAGTATGCGGTCCCAATCTGAGTAAGGCGATAAATCACTGAGACAGTAACATCCAAAATGTTTTACGTAAGAGCAAAACATTCTGCAAGAAGCATTATGAGGCTTCCATGTTCCAGCTTTGATAGCATCCTCTCGCTTGCACTTGCTCAAATAACAGAGCGGGCAATAAGCATAATTTGCCAAGTAATTATACTCAGGGTGCATATCTGATAGGACTTTCTTGGTGCAACCATTGTCGGCCAGGATTGTCCATATCTCAATAGCCTGGTCAATAGCTTCCATGTCAGTAGTGACTGGTTTAACTGTTTTATTTATCATACTGTTATACTCCTTTT
>Ga0172382_10001768_pt1 | contig 37701 bp, 41 predicted proteins | sample Leawel138RmetaG_FD_122245 | JGI IMG/M metagenome (GOLD analysis project Ga0172382, IMG submission 122245) | Leachate microbial communities from a municipal landfill in Southern Ontario, Canada - Leachate well 138R metaG | ecosystem: Engineered > Solid waste > Landfill > Unclassified | place... | reverse complement strand
GCGACGGTCTACGTGGCTGCGTACCCATGCCGTGGCCGCTTCCGCTTCGTTGGCCGATAAGTTCGTGTCCTGAAAAAAAGCTCCGTGCCCCGCTAATCCTTGCTGCGTGCTGTTGTCGCTCATTGCTGCACTCCTTGGCCGAATGGCCAGCTATTGCGAATAAACATTATTAACTGTTTATATAATTGACTATTATGCTCCACAATAATTCCTTTGCCAAGGAAAGTGGTTTTGTCGTTCAGCTTGCCGCACCATGCGGGAACAGGCACAAATTTGCAGAGACCAAACTAAGGATCAAATGAAATCAATGGAAAATACTCAAAAAGAACAGTCTGAATTACAAATAGCAGAGCGTTGCCGGACGCTTTACCTGAATCCGCTGGTGCAGAGCAAGGGCTGGCTACCGAATTTATTTTGGCGCAGCAAAAATGCGGAGGATCCTTTTGGCTGTTTGCGGGTGAATCCTCTGGAACTGGAGGTATTGTTTTCGGCAATCTGCGGACAGACATCCGAGGCGCGCTGCAGCCTCGAGCAAATCAAGCCGGGAAGGGCGGGTTTCATTGAGAGATCCATCGCTCATGGTGAACTCCCCTTGCTGACTTTTCGTGCGGATGTGTCCTGAATATGTCGGAGACTCCAAGAATTGCGGTACTGTCCCGCTTTCCCGGGCTTTATTCCACCCAACGATTGCTCCAGGTGGTGGATGCGGCGGGAATGGAAGCCGTGTTGTTGGCCCCGGAGCAGTGTTTGTTGACTGTGAATGGCGTCCATGCGGATCTTTATGTGCAGGGTGAAAAATTTCCTTATTGTGCGGCGGTCATTCCCCGCATTGGCGGACCGATAACGGCCTTGGCCGCGCGATTGCTGCGCTATTTTGCCGGGGCAGGTACTTTTTGTCTGAATTCTGCCGAGGCATTGCAACTGGCAAGAGACAAATTTGCCTCCCTGCAGGCTCTGGCTGCGGCGGGAATAGCTGTTCCACAAACCGTTTATTTCACGGAATCCAGGCAAAAAGAGCTGGCCTTGCAGATGCTGGGCACGCCCCTCGTTCACAAAATATTGCAGGGTTCACAGGGGGTCGGGGTGAGTCTGGCCGAGACCCCGGTAGCCGCACGGGGAATGCTGGATACTTTTTTGAGTCTGCAGCATGAGGCCATGGTTCAGCGTTTTTTGCCGGGCCGCCAGGATGTCAGAGTGATTGTCTTGTTCGGGGAGGTTGTTGCGGCCATGCGTCGGGAATCTGCGGCGGAAGATTTTCGCAGTAATCTGCACTGTGGAGGCCGCGCTTCGGCGTTTCCTGATCTGCCTGAGTCCTGGGCGGAAATTGCCCGGAAAGCTGCTGTTGCATTAGGCCTTGATTTTGCCGGTGTGGATTTGATGGCGGACGCGGATCAAAACGCACTGGTATTGGAAGTGAATCCCGTACCCAGTCTGGAGGGTATTGAAAAAAGTACTGGTGTGGACGTGGCAGGACGCGTAATTACGGCTTTGCAGCTTCGCCTGGCATCTGCATGACGGCGTTGCGAATCCAGGATTCTGCCTGTTCGGTCAAGGTGGAAGATTTTCCGCTTGGTGCAAAAGCCGGACCAATCCATAAGTCCATTTTTCCGGATTTTTTTCGCCAGTTGTTACGGGCCCAATAGCAGCCGCTGTTGACGGCAATGGGTAAAAGCGGGACTTCTGCGCGCAGGGCCAGCCCGGCAGCCGTGCTGCTGAAGGGCCCGACTTCGCCGCAGGGGTAACGGGTTCCTTCAGGAAATATGACCACATTAAATCCCGCTGCGAGGCGTAGTTTGCCTTCTTCCATGACCTGCACGAGTGCCTGACGACCGGCACTGCGATCAATGCCGATCGGCCAGGCCAGACGTAAGCCCCAGCCAATAATCGGAATCCGAAACAGTTCCTGTTTGAGCACATAAGACAGGCGCGGGAAAAGGCACCAGAGCAACAGGGTTTCCAGCGCCGATTGATGGTTGGCTACAATGACGCAGGGCGTATCCGGGATATTTTCCAGACCGGTGACCCGATAACTCAATCCGCAACTCAGGCGCAACCACAGGACGGCCGTTCGCGCCCAGAGGCGGCTGGACCAGACCCGGGCGGAAAGGGGCATGGGGACGGTCAACAGGGTGAAAAATGCCCAGACGAGTGTCCATACGGTAAAGCCGATGTAAAAAATTCCGCTACGCAGGGTTTGCATCAAGAGACACCCAGGATGGCCTGTACAGCGGCAGCAAGATCCAGAAAAATCGGGAAACCAGCAGCTTCGGCATCGCGACGGGTATTTTGGCCTTTACCGGTGAGCACGAGAATAGGTTTCGCCCCGGCTTCCTGGGCGGCTTGAAGATCCCGCAGACTGTCACCAATAGCCGGGACATTCTCAAGAGAAATTTGCAGACGTTCGGCAATTTCGTGAAACATGCCCGGCAAAGGCTTGCGGCACTGACAACCGGCATCGGGCAGGTGGGGGCAAAAAAATATGGCTTCAATGCGTCCGCCAAAAACGGCGAGTTCCTGGCGCATGCGCTGATGGATGGCTGTGAGGGTGCGAATATCGAAAAGCCCCCGTCCCACGCCGGATTGATTGGTGGCTACGACCACTTGAAAACCAGCCCGGTTGAGGCGGGCGATGGCTTCCAGGCTGCCTGGAATGGGTCGCCATTCGGCCGGTGATTTAATGAAGGCGTTACTGTCTTCGTTGATGACACCGTCCCGATCGAGGATGATCCATTGCGCCATCAGGAGCCCTGGAGTTGTGTAAAGTCGGCAATACGCAGAAACGCATCCTGCAGCCTGGTGAGGAGAGCCAGGCGGTTCTGGCGTATTTCGGGATTTTCAGCAAGGACCATGACTTTGTCGAAAAAAGTATCGACCGTAGGACGTAATCCGGCCAGAAGGTCCAGTGCGCTGGCATACCGTGCGTTCTGAAGGTGAGTATGAACGGGGTCGGCCATGACTTGCCAATGTTCCCAAAGTCGATGTTCGGCGGGATCTTCAAATAATTGTGGATCGGGGTCGTGTTGAACTTCCACATTTTCCTTGCGAAGCAGATTGTTGACGCGTTTGATCAGAGCCGCAAGCGCCTCAGCTGCCTGGTGTTCGGTCAGGAAGCGTGCCAGAGCTTCCAGGCGTTTACGGGCATCGAGAATCTGATGGGGTTGACGGCTGAGTACGGCATTAATCTGGTCGGTACGAAAACCCTCTTCCCTAAAATAGACACGCATCCGGTCCTGGAAAAAATCCAGGACGCCAGTGCGGATGGCGGTGGGATCTTTGACGATATGCGGACCTAAAGCTCCCAGCGTCATGCCCACCGCTTCATCCAGGGGCAGGACAAGCTCTGCATCCAGAATGATGCGTAACACTCCCAGAGCCGCACGGCGCAGGGCGAAGGGATCGCGATCGCCTGTGGGTATTTTGCCAATGGCAAAAAAACCGCAGAGGGTATCCAGCTTGTCGGCAATGGCCAGACACTGGCCAGCAGGACTCTGCGGCGTGTCATCATCCCGCCCGTTGGGCAGGTAATGTTGGGCAATGGCCGCAACAACCTCGGCATTTTCACCATCATGACGGGCGTAATGTCCACCCATGATGCCTTGCAACTCGGGAAACTCCCCAACCACGCCAGAGAGTAGATCACTTTTACAAAGTGCGGCAGCTCGTTCCAGATCGTCAGCTTTGACGTTGCAGCGGCTGCTCAATGACCGCGCTACTTTTTGCAGGCGCAGGGTTTTGTCGTAAATGCTGCCCAGCCCTTCCTGGAAGAGGACGTTCTGCAGTTCAGGAAGCCTTGCAGCCAAGGATTTTTGGCGGTCCTGATCCCAGAAAAAAGCCGCATCCGCCAGGCGCGCCCGCAGCACCCGATTATTGCCGTGAATGACAATTTGGGCATCCTGGCTGTGGATGTTGGCGGCAAAAAGGTATTGGGAAATCAGGCGACCGTTTCCATCACGCAACGGGACATAGCGCTGATGTTGCATCATGACCGTAATCAGCGCCTCTTCAGGAATTCGCAGATAATCTTCTGCAAAGCTGCCGATCAGGATGACTGGCCATTCATTGAGTCCGGTAATCTCATCCAGCAAAGCTGCCGGCAAGATGGGGGATACTCGCAGGTCTTCAGCAATGGCGGAAATTTTATGGGAAATATGCGCCCGGCGAGCGTCGAAGTCAGCCATGACATGGCCATCCAGTAAAGCTGCAGCGTAATCGGCGGGCTGATGAATCCGGATCGCTTCAGGATGATGTACACGGTGACCAAAGCTCTGTCCGCCTGCCTGAAGGCCGAATGCCTGCCAGTCCAGCACTTGTTGTCCTTGCCGCAATAGTAACCAGCGCACCGGGCGAATGAAGCTATCCTGACGGGTTCCCCAGTGCATGCGTTTACGCAAGGGCAGGGCGGCAATGGTCTGACTGGCAATATCAGGCAGAAGACTGTGACTACTGCGTGCTGCTTCGACTTCCCGCCAGGCCAGAACCGGTCCCTTTTCCGTGTCCAGGGTGCTGAGATCGGTAAAAGCAACCCCACAGGAACGGGCAAAGCCTTCGGCAGCTGGGGTTATGCTACCCGCCGCATCACGCGCTCTTTCTAGGGGAGGGCCGCGCCGGATGCTTTCCCGGGGCTGACTGTGCAGGGCCAGGTTCTGAATCCATAACGCCAAACGCCGTGGGGTGACGTAAGCCGTGATTTGCCCAAAGCTGAGACCGGCTTCCTTGAGCAGGCGCGTCATTTGTTCTATGGCGGCGTCACGAATGGGGAGCTGCTCACGCGCGGGTAGCTCTTCACAACCGATTTCCAGAAGACAATCTTCCTGGAGAGGATTTTCATGGGCTGACATCATTCACTCCGTAGCAGAGGGTGGCCGAGTTCGGCACGGGCTTCTGCATAAATTTCTGCAACGCCTTTGGCCAGTCCGCGTACCCGGCCAATGAAACGGGCGCGTTCATTGACGCCAATGGCATGGCGGGCATCCAGGAGATTAAACGTATGGGAACAGTCAAGAACCCGTTCGTAGGCTGGTAAAGGGAGTTTGTGTTCAAGCAGCTTGCGGCAATCCGCCTCAGCGCGATCAAAACGCTGGAAAAGGTCGTCTACGGGTGCCAGCTCGAAATTGTAGCGGGACTGTTCCACCTCGTTTTGGTGAAAAACATCTCCATACAGTACGCCTGGTGTCCAGATCAGATCGTACACACTTTCTACACCTTGCAGATACATGGCGAGACGTTCCAGGCCATAGGTCACTTCGCCCATGACCGGGTGACAATCAAGACCGCCCACCTGCTGGAAATACGTGAACTGGGTGACTTCCATGCCATTCAGCCAGACCTCCCAGCCAAGACCCCAGGCCCCCAGCGTGGGTGATTCCCAGTCATCTTCGACAAAGCGGATGTCCTGCAATTTTGGATCAATGCCCAGCACCGCCAGGGACTCCAGATATAAATCCTGAAGATTACTCGGGTTGGGTTTGAGCACCGCCTGAAACTGGTAGTAATGCTGAAGACGATTGGGGTTGTCTCCGTAGCGGCCGTCTGTGGGGCGTCTGGAAGGCTGCACATACGCGGCTCGCCACGGTTCTGGACCAATGGCGCGAAGAAAGGTGGCAGGATGAAAGGTGCCCGCTCCAACGGGCATGTCCATGGGCTGCAACAATACGCAACCCTGAGCGGCCCAGAAGTTTTGGAGCCGCTGGATGATTTCCTGAAAATTCATATGCGTCTCAGACAGTGATTTCGGGCATTATGAACTAATGGAGCAGAGGCTGTGAAGGGATCAGGACCGGATCCCTCGAAAATACCCGGTCACAGCAGTTCGGCGATACCGCTTGATGCGCGTTTGGCATCCAGAAACACCAGGCCCAGCTTGGCTTCCTTGCGGGCGATGATGGTCAATACTGCATCAGGGCCAGCGTGAATGAGCAGTACATAACCATTATCACCCTTGATCATGACCTGTTCGAGTTCGCCGCGAGCCAGCTCGGCTGCCGTCCGGTCGCCCAGGGAAAGCATGGCGGCGGCCATCGCACCGACGCGGTCCTCGTCCATGGTGGAAGAAAGCAGGGAGGCAATGGTAAGACCATCAGTAGATATGACCGCAGAAGCCTCAATATCGGCGGATGAGCCATTGAGATCACTGAGGATGGATTTGAGCATTTCTTCGCGCATGGGTTTTCTCCTGAATAAACTGTCAATAATGCAATATTAAAATGGGTCAAGCTTAGCGGTAACGTTTGTCGAGTTCTTGAACCAAGGTCACGAATGATTGATCCTGGAGACGGGGCGTTCCGCTGACGACGAGCATGAAACGTTGTTGTCCGATGAACAGCGGCCAAAAGCCCAATTCTGATCGGCCGGAAGGGTCCAGCAGCCCCCATGTTTCCGTGTTGATCCGTAAATTGTTTTTGAGCAGGCGATTATGGCGTGATTGCAGGGAGAGCAGATCAGCAGAAAGTCCCGCCAACTCTTCCGCAGCTTCATGAGCAAAGCCTGCTGCAGCTAGATAAAAACCATTTTCATCGGCCAGGAGGGTTTTTTGCTGGTCAGACAGGCGGGCCAGTAGCGGTGGTAAAGCATCTTCCAGGCGCAGTGTGCTGTCAGTACGTGCCTCATGGGTGCCACGCAGAAGACCAAGGCGCTGTAGCCGGAAAATGCTGCGCAAGGCTTCATCCGTATTGTTGTTTTCCGCCCATTGACTGGCTATTTCCGTCGTAAAAGGAGCGCGGTGACCTTCACGTAGTACGTGCAACAGAATGGCACGGTTACCTTCCTGATCAGGACTGGATGTCGCGTAAAAGGCTCCCGCAGGAGTAACCTCGGCATATACTTCAGTACGCGTTACAACCAGCTCTACACTCATAAGATGTCTCCAATTCCCGGATCAATGGAATAAAGCAGGGCCATGACCAGGTTTTTGATGTCCTCCTTTTTACGGCCATCAATTTCAAAAATGGGAGGGATGGGATTGAGCATTTTGAGGTCAGCGGTGACTTCAGGAAGCATGTTCGCATAATCGGCGGGACCGGGACGGTTCTGGACATCGGTTTTGGAAATACCAATGACGACCGGAACATTGACAATGTAGTCCTTGAAGGCGTGCAGGAAAAAGTGGAGATCCTTCTTCGGATTAGGACGGGTGTTGTCCAGCATGAGCACCAGGCCCAGTCCGCCCGTGGTCAGGATGTCCCACATAAAATCAAAGCGTTCTTGACCCGGGGTGCCATATAGATGAATTTTGGTTTGGGCGTCCAGTTTGAGAATGCCATAGTCCATGGCGACGGTTGTATGACCCTTACGATTCAGGGTCATGTCCGAAGCCTGGGCATCTGTAGATATGATGGGGGTATCAGATAATACGGATATGGCCGTGGTTTTCCCCGCACCTACCGGACCGGTAAAAACGATTTTATTATCTTCTCTCACAAATTGGCTCCTTGATATTCATTGTTATCTGCATCGCAGCGCGCCTCAGCCCTATATCCCGGCTATGCGTTTCAGGAGACGGCCCAAAAAGCTTCTTTTGGCTGCAGGGATTTCTGTCTCTAAGGATGCTGAATCATGTGGTATTCGAACGAGATTGCCCGGATTTTCCGGCGTGTTGTAGCGTAGTAATTCCAGGCTATCTGCAGCAGCAAGGAAATTGAACAAATCCCGGGGTTCGATGCGTAATATCTTGACGGTGAGCGCGGGCGAGGCCGGGGAACGGGCTAGAAACGCAGCCAGTCTTAATGCATCAGGAAGCATGGGCAGACGCGTCAGGTTAGGCCATTGTTTCAGCTGAACCGGCGCGTTGAGTGGCAATTTTTGATTCAATCGCCCATTGGCTGTCCATGCGGCTACTTGCCAGAGCAAGGATTGCAGGGACATATGACGAAGGCTGCTATTTTCTCCTGAGTCGCCATCTCTTGGGGCTCTCAACTGCAGATTACTGGCAGAAACCTGGCACAGTTGCTGCAATTGTTCATCATCTATTAGGGCCGCTGCCTGGTCTGCGGAGGGATCAAGGCGCAAAACCGCGCACTGATTTTGATCGGAAATTACACTAATGCCCTGATCGCGCTGCGCAATTTTTAGAAGTCCCAATAATCCTTCGTCAGAATTGAAATACTGTACTTCCTCGGGGCGAAGAACGGGAGCGGGCTTACTGGGTGCCACGGGTACTTCGGATGCATTTTGCGGAGCCGGAGAGGGGCTGGCTTGCTGAGTATTGAGGCTGGTGACCGGGACTGTTATATCCGGTCGAATCGGCTTGACATTGGTATCCTGTTTTTCAGTTGTTCCGGGTGTATCCAACAGCAGAGCTTCCAATGCCGGGAACAAAGTTTCCATGCGCACCGGCTTTTGGAGTATGGGGAAAATACAATCTGCCGGTGAAGATATGGTGGTCACGAGTATCCGCAGCCCAGGTTCGCTCTGATGCAAATTTCTCGCGAGTTCAGTGCCGCCTGGCCCGTCAATGTCCACAATGCTCAGGTGGGCGACGCGATCATCTCCTGATTCCAGCAGTTGATAGTGACGCCGTGTATGCATTTTAAACGCCATGCGAAAAACAGCTTCTTTACGGGTATCCATGCCGAAGCTGCGGACGAGGATGCTGGCATTGTCTGGAATATTATTCGTCATGATCAAATCCTAAATAACCTGTCGCTGCGGTTTGCGTTGCATGCGTTCAGCAAGGCTGAACATCTGCCGCATAATTTCTTCATCAGGTGTCGTATCCATATTGAGTATGGATCGGGTAAAGTTGGAAAAGCGCTCATGAGCGCCCATGCGCTCATACATTTCCAGAAGCGGGCGATAGTAAAGCTTGTGATCAGGACGTGCCAGGGTGGCTTTTTCAAGAAGATCAACGGCCTCTTCCACTTGCCCGTACTCCAGTAGGCTGTCAAATTCTTCAAGGATACTGTCATCACTGTTGTGGGGCATGATCTGATGATCACGATGAACTTCCTCCAGGACCAGTGCCGGGCTGGAAAAAGGGATGGCCGTCAAGGGAAGATAAAGACCATATATTTCCGCCTGTTCAGCGAGAAGGTGTTTGTTGGTTTCGCTGGCTTCCAGATGATCCCAGAGCGGATGTTCGCCCAGTTGTCGGCCATGTTTAAGCATTCGGGCGCGGAGTGCGCTTCCGGCTCCCCACAAACTTATATATAACTGCAATAAAGATTCTGCGTAATTGTCACAGCGTTTTTGTCGGTAAAAAATATCCAGCAAGGTGACATGCAGTATCAACTTACGTGGTTCAAAAATGAGATTACGTTTTAAAATACGTTCGGCTTCCTGGATTTGTTGGGTCGCCAGTAATGCGCGAATAGCAGCCAACGGCTCTACCAGCGTCGCACAGATTCCACATTCTTTAGGATTAATGGCATCAAGTTTGGCATTACCTTGGAGCAGCGCGTCCATCTTGCCGGCCAATTCGGAAGGATTATTGTTCTGGATTGATTGCAGCGGCTTTTCGGAAAAGCCGCTGAGATCCATATCCATGGGTTCAGGATTGACAAGGGCCTGCTGGAGTTCCTGTTGCACCCTGATAAGTGCCGGTGAAGGTGCTGGCTGGGCTTCGCTGGTTTTGATGGTGCTAATGGCTGCCAACTGACTATTGCTGATGCCCAGATTTTCGGCAAGCACACGGAGCTGGAGGTTTTCCGGGTCAGCTTGCAGGCCGGCGAGGGTCAGGTCCTGGGCTTCGGCGCCTGATATGATTCCTGAATCACACAAATTACTCAGCAATTCTGCAAAGCGATCCGGGTCTGGAATTTCCTGATATAAAGCCAATAATCTCCGGCTTTGCCGGGTATCATCCGGATTGTGGGTAACGTACCAGCTGAGCGAGGTGGCCGCTTGTTCCAGATGACCGTAAGCGAGGTAAATTTCAATTTCATCCAGGATACTGGTTTCATCAACTTCAGCAGCGGCGGTAAGACTTGCATTATCAGCGCTGCTCGATCCGGAAATTTTTATAGCTGAAACAGAAGCGGAATTTTTAGAGGCAGGCGTGATTTTTTGGGATTTTGCGTTGCTTTTAAGGAGCTTCTTCCGGTTGAACAGCTTCCACAGCCCCGCTGAAACCACCAGGGCGAGCAGTAACACAATAATAATCAGGCTGCTTAGGGGTAGTTCCATACTCGAAGCTCAGTTCCGGTTAAGCGCATTTTTGCGGCAATTGACTCATGGCCTCGTAAATAGGCGTTTTAAATGTTCTGTCAATGTGCAAACAGTTCAGCGAGGGATTTCAACCGGGACACGCTCGGGCGCGAAGGCTCAGCAGATTGAGCGGCAATGGCTGCGTAGCCGGTAAAAAAGCTGGGCAAGGCCTGGACGACAATGGGCAATCTTTCGCGACTGACCGTGGCCAGCGTCCATTCTGCCCGCAAGCCGTAAACAGGATGATGGCTGCAGATGGCTGCGCCCCAATAGGAATCAGCTTGGGACCAGCGATGTTCCGCAACGCTGAGCAAATGCTGTTCCGGTGCGTGGCGCAAACCCACGTACGGTCCCATGAAAGGGATCTGCAGGTCGCTGGCCAGATCGGTGAGCATATGGTCGAGGCGATGGAGGGCATCACGGATTTCTGGTGAGTTTGCCGGTGTTCCCTGCGCTACATTTTTTAAAAATATCAGATGAGGTGATTCCACAAAGGCCTCCTTTTCCCTTATGATTATGACCGTTAGATAAAATGCTGCCAACAATCCTTTGGATTGGCTGGGCATCTTAATGGTATTTGCCGCAAACAGGAAGGCTAATGAAGCAAAAACAATGGGGTATCTGGCTGTTAACTGCTGCACTGAGTGCTTTGGGTGTTGGCGTCGCTCAGGCGAGCGTGTTTGCCTTACCGGAGCACGGCAATGTGGTGGGTACATTGCATGCAGTCACTACGCATCGAGACGATACCCTTCTGGATATCGGCCGGTTTTACGATCTGGGCTACAATCAGGTTACCAAAGCCAATCCCGGAGTGAATCCATGGTTGCCGGGGCAGGCAAGTAAGGTGGTCATTCCCGCCCAGTATATATTGCCGCCCAAGCCCTGGACCGGAATTGTGGTGGATATTCCGGCGCGGCGCATTTACTTTTTCCCGAATAATGATCATGTGGTGTACACCTATCCGGTAGGGGTGTTTCTGCCTGGTTGGAAAGAGAATCTGACTACGACCCAGATTATTGCCAAGTTCAAAATGCCAGCCTGGAATGTTCCCAAAAATATTCATTCCTGGTTCAAGACAAAATTCCACATGGATATTCCCTGGTATTGGCCGCCTGGACCGGAAAATCCGATGGGTGAGCTGGCCATGGAAACGGGCCTTTCAGGAATATTTATTCATGGCACCTATCATCCCTGGGGTGTGGGTATGCGCGCCAGCCAGGGCTGTTTTCAGATGTTCCCTGAGAATGTCGCACAACTGTTTCCGATGGTTCCGGTCGGAACCCCGGTGCGGATTATAGATATGCCTAATCTGGTAGGCGTGCACGATGGCGAAGTCTATTTGCAGTCCTACAAACCTATGCATGCTTATCACAAGGGCGTTCCTGAGCTGCAGCGAGCAGTCATGCGTATCAAGGATTTCATGGCGGAAAATCATATTCAGGAGGCGATTGACTGGAGTAAGGTGCGGCGTATTGTCGGCGAGCACAACACCGTCGCCCTGCCCATCGGTGTGAATTCGCCCAGTTATCAGACCCTGGCTGCGGCCTTACCAGCCAGGCCTTATGCTTATGCGCCTTATGGGCCTTCAGCCAATGGCGCAGCAGTACCGGCGCCGTTGCAGCTGGCCAAGCCCAGTGATCGCGAACATTTGCATGTGCAAGTGAGTCTCCCGGATAGCAAAGACCAGTAATTTCGTGAATATTACTTGCCGTTATCGAGGCCCTGTTCTTGCAGCCAAAGCCAGAGCAGGCCAAGGTATTCATGGCAGGCCTCACTGCTGATTTCCATGAAAATGGCACGTGGTAGCCAGCTATCCAGCTTCAGTTCCCGGACCTGATTCAGCCGATAGTCGGTGGGTACAGGGATGACTTCCAGATGAGACAAACGAAACCAGGCGACAGCCCGGGGCATGTGCAGGGCTGAAGTCACCAGATATATTTTTTGGATATGATGCTTTGCCAGCAAGGTCCTGGAGTCGGCGGCGTTGGCCGCCGTATTGTAGGAGTGGGTTTCCGGCCATATTGGACTGGTAACATGAAAATCCTGGCGGAGAATGTGTGCCATGGTCGTGGCTTCCGCAGCGACTCCGAAACGTGGCGCCCCGCCACTGGGGACCACCGGTAGCTGCGTTTGTCTGGCGAGTCGCGCCGCTGCCATGAGCCGTACCAAAGTGCGGGCATTGGCGGTTTCCAGGCGGGAATGGGGAGAATCCTTGACTTCACCACCACCCAGTACGACAATGGCTCCTGGGTGCTCTGCTCCCGTTAATGGCTGGTTTAGGGGTGGGTAGCGGTTTTCCAGAGGCATGAGCAGCAACCGGGCACCGATTGCGGTTGAAAAAAAGTATAAAATGCCCAGCGCCAGAATAATCAGCGTCCGTCCCCAGTATCGCCAGCCCAGCACCTCACCCAGCCAGCCTAGCATCGCCAACAGGAACAATACTCCCGGGGGTTGGAGTAGCGCCGATGCCAGCGTCAGTACCGTGGTGTAACGCAGTAGCATGAAAACTTCCGGTCAGTCTTCGGTCATTTCATGAAAACTGCGTTCGGCATGGTAGGAAGAGCGTACCAGCGGGCCACTGGCGACATGACGGAAGCCCATGGCCAGTCCATCCAGGCGCAAGATTTCAAATTCATCCGGGGGCACGAAGCGGGCTACAGGCAAGTGGTGACGGGAAGGAGATAAATACTGTCCCAAGGTCAGCAACTCGCAACCCGCTTGTCGAAGGTCCTGCATGACCTCTCGAATTTCATCCAGCTCTTCCCCGAGCCCAAGCATCAGCCCTGATTTGCTGGGAATATCTGGATGTTCTGCCTTGAAGGCTGCAAGTAAATTAAGGGAATGTCGATAATCGGCACCGGGACGGGCCTGTAAATAAAGGCGAGGCACAGTTTCGAGGTTGTGATTGAATACATCTGGGGGAGTATTGCGGAGCGCCGTCAGGGCTTTATCGACGCGTCCACGAAAGTCGGGCACCAGAATTTCTATGTGGAGGTCCGGGCAATGATCACGTAAGGCGCTGATTACCTGTGAGAAATGCTGGGCACCGCCATCTCTTAGATCATCCCGATCTACGGAGGTGATGACCACGAAACGCAGTCCCATCGTTGCGACGGTCTGGGCAAGGTGCAGCGGTTCTGCCGAATCAGGGGGCTTGGGGCGGCCGTGAGCCACATCACAAAACGGGCAGCGACGTGTGCATACATCGCCCAGAATCATGAAGGTGGCCGTTCCGCCGCCGAAGCATTCACCCAGATTGGGGCACGAAGCCTCCTCACAAACGGTATGCAGATCCGCTGCGCGCAGAATTTTCTTGAGCCGGTCGACTTCCGGAGACAAAGGAGAGCGCACTCTCAACCATTGCGGTTTAGGCACTCTCGGCGTTTCTACGGGAATGATGGGGATTGGAATAGGATTGCGGGCTGTTTTTTCAGCGCCTCTTCCGGTTTTGTTGTCTGTGCGGGTTTCCATGATCAGGCACCTCCTTTTTGTAGAGGCCGCTGCAGCTGATCGGAAAGCGCGTTCATCAACGCTTCGGCAACGTCTCGACTGGGCCAGTCGGGACAGAGATCGTGGATCTGAGTGACGGTGAGTTGGGGCATTCCGCAAGGATGAATGCGCTGAAAAGGAGATAAATCCATGTCAGTATTTAGGCTTAAACCATGGTAGCTACGTCCGCGCTGAACGCGCAGACCTAAAGAGGCAATTTTCGCCTCGCCCACATAAACGCCGGGAGCATCCCGACGGGCATGGGCATTTACCCCATGATCTGCCAGGATTTGAATAACAGACTGTTCCATCATGCTGGTGAGTTGCCGCACATTAATACCCATTCGGGGTAAATCAATCAGCAGGTAAACAATCCATTGCCCGGGGCCATGGTAGGTCACCTTTCCCCCCCGGTCACTGCGGATGACCGGTATGGAGCCAGGATCCAGAACATCGGCGGCATCGGCATTGCGGCCGAGCGTAAATACCGGCGGATGCTGGAGCAGCCACATTTGATCAGGCGTTTCCGCATCGCGCTGGGTAGTGAATTCGCGCATGGCATCCAGCACGGTGAAGTAGGGCAGGATTCCGGGCCAGCAGCGCACCAGTATGGGGGAAGTATTCATAAGCAGAGGATGACTCCGTCCACGGCTTTTACCGCCGTATAAATATTCAGAAGCTGGGCTTCATTTTGTATTTCCAAAGAGATCGTTACCGAAAGATACTGTCCCTGACTGCTGGCGCGCAGGGCAAAGGCGCTTTCCGGTAAATCGGGGGCATGGGGCTCTACGGCTTCGCGCACTGCACCCAGCAGATCAGCATGCTGCCCAATGACCTTGACATGATGCAGATGGGGAAAGTCATCTGCTTGCCGGGTTTCTGTCTTCATGCAAGCCCCTTATTCTGTTTCAGAGCGCGTCACCGATTTTGTGGAACATCCGCGATAACCAGCCAGCCTTCTCTGCAGAAACCATGCTGACCACCAGGACTGTTTTAAGTGCTTTACCGTCAAGCTGGAAAACCAATGTTCCCACGACCGTACCTTTTTTCAGAGGGGCCTGCAAATTCGGATTGAGTTCGACAACGCGCTGCAAATCAGAAAAATGTCCCTTGGGTACGGTGACAGTGACCTTTTGGGTGACACCTACGGGAACATGCATGGGAGAGAAGTCGTTCCGCGTGATTTTACCAACCTGCTGGCCTGACTGATAAACCGGATGGTTCACAAAAAAACGGTAACCGTAGTCCAACAGTGCTTCTACGGCATTGGTACTGCCAGCCCAGTTGGGTCCACCCATCACTACGGCGATCAGGCGCCGACCATTGCGCTGAGCGGTAGCGTCAATGCAATAGCCGGAGGCATCTGTCAGTCCTGTTTTAAGGCCATCCACGCTGGGATCCCGAAACAATACAGGATTCCAGCTCCGTTGGGTGATTTTGTTGTAGGTATAGGATTTTTGTTTTGTAATTTGAATGACTTGGGGGTATTGCTGAATCAGTGTCCGGGATAGCCGCGCTACATCCAGAGCAGTGGTATACAGGTTGTCATCCGGTAAACCATCAACATTGTTGTAATGGGTATTATGCAGTCCCAGTTGTGCTGCCGTTTCATTCATCAGGGTTACAAAGCCGGACCGGCTTCCTGCTACGGTTTCGGCCAATGCCACGGCGGCATCGTTGCCCGAATCAATGAGTAGCCCATGTAACAGCTGGTCAACGTTGACCGCCAGACCGGGCTGGATGAACATGCTGGAACCACCAGTTTTCCATGCTGTATTGGATATTTGGATGTTTTCATTGGAATTGAGGGTGCCATTGTGGATGGCCTGATAGGTCAGATAGGCCGTCATCAGCTTGGTGAGACTGGCCGGTGCGCGGCGCAGGTTTTCACTTTTCGCCGCAATAATCTGACCCGTGTCATAATCCATCAGTACATAACTGACGACGGACGGCAGGGCGGGTGCTGGAGGTGTGGGCAGTCTTGGGGTCGGCACGACGGCAAAGGCGGTGCTGGCAAAAAGCAGCCCGAAAAAAACAAGAAATATTTTACTTATCAGGGAGGGGCGGGAAATCATCAGGGCCTCAATACGGAGTGTTTAATTGGAGTGTAATCTTGATGGTATCCGAAGAATTATAATGATGTCCGTCAAGAAAGCTATGTTTGTATGCTAAGCGGGCCAAAGTCGCGGCAAAGCTTCCCGGCCCAACACCGCTTGCAGGGCTATTCATGGGTTCGTGGATGGGCGTGCACTGACATCAGAATCCCCAATCCGATCATGAAAGTCAGCATGGCCGTACCGCCATAGCTGATGAGGGGCAGCGGCACTCCGACTACGGGTAAAATCCCCGTGGTCATACCCATGTTGATAAAAATATACAGAAAAAATGTCAGACTCAGGGTACCGGCAATTAAACGGCCAAAAGCATCCCGGCTTTCAAAGGCGATGACCAGTCCGCGCAGGACAATCAGGAGGTAAGTGGCAATTAGAATGAGTACACCAAAAAGACCGAATTCTTCAGCAAAACCAGCAAAAACAAAATCTGTTTGTGCTTCGGGCAAAAAGTCGAGATTCACCTGGGTACCGTTAAACCAGCCCTTTCCCCAAAAGCCTCCGGAGCCAACAGCAATCATGCTCTGGATGATGTGATAACCCGCTCCCAAGGGGTCGCGTTGAGGGTCAAGGAAGGTCAGAATGCGCTCCTTTTGATAACCGTGCAGGAAATGCCACATGACCGGCCCGCTGACCGCGACGATGATGAGTAGTCCAATAAACCAGCGCCGTCTCACCCCAGCCAGCCACATCATGAAAATACCAGCGGCACCAATTTGTGCGGCGGTACCCAGATCTGGCTCCTTGGCAATCAGCAGAAAAGGAATGGCGATCAGTATCAATCCGGTAATTGCGGCACGCCAATGGCGTACGTTTTCCTGCTGGGAGTAGTAGTAGGCCATCAGTAGCGGTAAAGCCAGTTTCATGAGTTCCGAGGGCTGGAAAGTGACGGGTCCGGCACCTAACCAGCGTCGGGCTCCGAGGCTTGTTTTGCCAGCGACCAGGGTCAGTGCCAGGAGGATAACGCCGATGCCATAAAGTGCCGGGGCCCAGGCGCGAATGCGTTCCGGCGGAGTGTTAGCAATGGCGATCAGCACAATAAATCCGATAGCAAAGTGGAATAACTGGGCGAAAACTACGCGCAGACTTTCCTGGCTGCCGCTGTAAAGCACGGCCAAACTGATGCCCATCAGAATGACAACACCGGTCAACAGGGCTGGATCCAGTTTTTGCAATGGACGAAACAGGCGTTGTGTCCGGTTCATGGCGATGCCAGCAAATGATGGCGCAGATAATCCAGCAAATAGGTAAACAGGGGCCATAGTAGGGCCCCCATCAACGGGCTGAGGAGCAGGCTGAAATGCCAGCTCACTGGCCCGGACCATAGTTGCCAGGACCAGACGATCAGTCGATGGGCGAACAGCAGCATAAATATGAAAACCAATTGTTCCCAAACGGATAGGTGGCGTACCCTGACCAGACCATTGACCAGCGCATAAATCATGAGAACATCGGCAACAGCCTGTCCACCGGGCACATTACCCATAACCATATCCTGAAGCAATCCAATGAGCCATACCACCGTATAGCTGAGTTCGGAGCCGCTGCGGATCGACCAGTAAAGCAGAAGCAGGGCAACAAAATCCGGATGGATCATGCCATAAACAGGGCCGGAGGGGAGTGTTTCCAGGGCCATGGCCAGGAAAAAGGCGATTACCAGGGCAACCGCATTCATGGCTTGCTTGGCCGTGATGTTGTGTTGTTGTTCAGAAGGATAAGTACGGTAGTGAGCTGACCCAAGGGTACTGAGGGCTGCACTGAAATTTGCGCAAAGGGTTCGTCACCATTGTGAATGACCCTGGAAATGGTACCAATATGCAGGCCAGAGGGAAAACGCCCTCCGAGTCCAGAGGTGACCAATTGATCACCTGCTTTCAGGGGGGTGTTGCGCGGCTGAAAGGGAACACTTAACCAATGAATATTGCCCTTTCCATTAACCAGCAGCGGAAGGTTTGTGCCCGCCAGTTGCGCCGGGATGCTGCTGTCGAGGTCGGAAATCAGGGCGATCTGGGCGCTGAGATCGGCTACGTGAATGACTTGCCCGGCCACACCGCCAGCGGCCAGCACCGGCTGACCTACCTGAACACCATTGCGACTGCCCAGATTGACGGTAATGAGCTGGCTACCGGGAGAAAAGTTTTCGGCGATGACCTGGGCTACAGCCATCTTCCCGGGTGGCTGGGGAAAACTGTCGAGTAATGCCAGCAGTTGCCGATTTTCATTGTGTAATATCTCGTTTTCCAGCAGTTTTGGTTCCAGTGTTTTGAGTTTTTCCCGCATTTGCGCGTTTTCAGCAAGCAAACTGCGGCGATCTTGCAGGTATTCACTCACTTTACGCCAGTTTTCTGTGGCCTGCAGATCCAGCCAATGAATGGGATAAGTCAGATTCCCGGACCAGTTCAGCATATTGGGATGCTTTTCGCTAAGCGCCGCAATGACAATACTCAACAACACAAACGCCGCTACACGAAGGAGCGGCGGGTAGCGGCGGGGGAAAAACAACGCTGGCATGCAGAATGTTTACAGTTTCGCCGGATTAATCGTCGGCGAATACCTCACCCAGAAGTTCTAGCTCTTCAAGAGCACGACCACTGCCTCGAGCCACACAGGTCAAAGGGTCTTCGGCAACGATCACCGGCAAGGAGGTCTCCTCCATGATGAGGCGGTCCAGATCGCGCAACAGGGCACCACCTCCCGTCAGCACCATACCGCGCTCGGCAATATCGCCAGCGAGCTCCGGAGGGGTTTGTTCCAGGGCCAGCTTGATGGCGCCAACAATGGCCCCCAGCGGTTCCTGAAGAGCCTCCATGATTTCATTGCTGTTGATGCTGAAAGTGCGGGGAACGCCTTCGGCGAGATTACGCCCGCGCACTTCAAGCGTCAGCACTTCCTGACCGGGATAAGCACAACCCACTTTTTTCTTGATTTCTTCGGCCGTACTTTCACCAATCAACATACCGTAATTGCGGCGAATATAATTAACGATGGCTTCGTCCATCTTGTCGCCCCCTACCCGGACGCTTTGGGAATAAACCACACCGCCCAGAGCAATTACCCCGACTTCAGTGGTCCCACCGCCAATGTCCACCACCATGGAGCCGGTGGGTTCGGCAACCGGCATGCCGGCGCCAATGGCTGCTGCCATGGGTTCTTCAATCAGATGCACTTCGCGGGCTCCTGCGCTCATGGCTGATTCGCGGATGGCACGGCGTTCAACCTGCGTGGCTCCGTAGGGCACACAAACAATAATACGGGGACTGGGGCTGAGAAAACGCTGGTGATGGACGCGCCGAATGAAGTGCTTGAGCATCGCCTCCGTAATTTCAAAATCGGCAATGACGCCGTCTTTTAAAGGCCGAATGGCGGTGATGTTGGCGGGGGTGCGTCCGAGCATCCGTTTGGCCTCTTCACCGACATGTAAACGCCGACTACCTCCACCACGGCGGCCAGTATGAATGGCAACGACAGAAGGTTCCGAGAGGACAATGCCCTTTCCTCGCACATAAATCAGGGTATTGGCCGTACCCAGGTCAACAGCGAGGTCCGTGGAAAAAAGTCCAAGAATGCGTTTCATGATCATCTGGTTACAAGCCTTTATTATGCAAGTGGGGACACGGCCGGGACGTGAACAAAGTTAAACATCATTTCCGGGCTGCAAAATTCAGTGCGCAGTCTAGCATGAGGTATGGTTGAGATAAAATCTGGTGAAATGGGGTGATTTGGCTACAGGACCTTGTTTTGCCCACAAAAAAAACCAGCGGTAAAACCGCTGGCTAATGCTGCTCGTCACCTGAACATGGTTAAAGCTTGTAGGTTTTGGGAAAGGCAATGCCGTGGTTGTTTGCCATGTCCTTGTTGAGTACCGGCAGATCCACCTTGTCTACCCGTACATTCTTTTTGGATTGCAGCCACTGTGAAAAAATATCCCAGACTGGTTTCCCTTCAACAGGTTGCATGGCTGCCCATCCTGCCACTTTGTATTTTTTGCTGGCAGACATCGTTTGACCACCAATCCGCATATTGCTGCAACGATGATAGATTTTTTCATCGGGATTGAAATCATACTGAATATTCCCGACCCTTATCATATCCCCGCCCTGCTGATAATAGGGGTTCGGATTGAAGATGTTATCTGCCACCTGCTCCATGATGTTCTTGATTTGTTCGCCGGTGTAGGTGTTGACGGTAACCTGGGGATAGGTAATGGCCGTCTGACCCATGACGTCTTCCATGGTGATGGTTTCACCGGGGAGCTTGCAGTAGCCCCAGCGGAAGCCTGGGGAGAAAGAGACTTCGCAATCCATTTCTTCCCGCAAGGCGTCGCAGAGTAACTGGTCAAAGCTGCCATTAAAGTTGTCACGCCGATAAAGCAGGCTTTCGGTAGTAGCCAGGGGCTGCGCCAATTTCTGCTGATAAGGGCTGCGGACCTTATGGATGTAGTCAGCCATCTCCGGATCTTCCTTGATCAGGTTGGAGAACACCGGCAGATAATGGAAACGCCAGCCATTGAGTTTGCCTTTGCCGACATCCAGATCGAAACGGGCTAATACCTTGCCATTGGTGCTGGTATTGATAATCAGCGTATTGCCGACCATGAAAGGCTTGGGTCCCATAATATCATGGGTATGGCCACCCAGAATGATGTCAATACCCTTGACCATTGCGGCCATTTTCTTGTCAACGTCAGCGCCGTTATGCGAGAGCACAACCAACAAGTCTGCGTGTTGTTTCTCGCGGCATTCTGTCACCATTTTCTGCATATGTTCGGTATGAATGCCAAACCCCCAGTCAGGTATCATGTAACCGGGATTGGCGATGGGGGTAAACGGAAAGGCCTGTCCAATAACGGCAATTTTACGGCCACTGACCTCATGAATATGGTAGGGTTTGAAAACCAGTTCCTGCCAGGTGTTGTTGAAGATATTCTGGGCCAGAAAATTGGCCTTGAGTTCAGTTTTGACCAGGTGCTCCACCTGATCCTGCCCGTAAGTGAATTCCCAGTGACCCACAAAATCATCTATTCCCAGGAGATTCTGGGCACCGACCATATCCGCGCCCTTGGTCCAGAGACTGGTCGCTGAACCCTGCCAGGTATCGCCTCCATCCAGCAGCAACACCTTGTCTCCCCTTTGTTGCCGATAACGTTTGACCAGGCTGGCGATGTGCGCGTATCCACCGATTTTACCGTATTTGTGCGCGAGGGTGTCGAAGTCCAGGCAAGAATAGGCATATTTGCTGGAAGAGGGGGTGGCTACTCCATAATAATCCAGCATCCACTGTCCGCAGAGATGGGGAACCTGATTCAGTACCTGCCCTACGCCGATGTTGGTATCCGGCTCACGCCACCATACCGGCAGCAATTGCGCATGGGAGTCAGTCATGTGCAATAAGGTGACATTCCCATAATCAGGAATTTCATAAGGATCGGCATCTGCCCCCCAGGCCGACTGCACGGCACCCGGCGTCAGGAAGCTGCCAGCACCGGCTATGCCCATTAATTGCATGAAATCACGTCTACTTAAATTCATTGAATCCTCCGATACGGCTTAAAGCCCGCCAGCAGCGGCTTGCTTCATCACGGTAATAATCTGGTGATCCAGTTCCTGAGCCACTTTGGCGGATTCTGGATTTTTCGGGAAATATTTCAGGGCATAGGTGGGTAAATAGGTCATCAGTTTGAGTTGACCATTTTGTTCATACATGACAATTTTACAGGGTGCAAAAGCCCCAAATTCTGGTGTGCTTTTGAGAATTTTGGCACCCAGTACCAAATTACAAACCTCATAAATGACATAGGGCTGATTACTTTTAATACCCCTTTCCTTGAGTCCCTGCTGAACATCCAGCGTGCCCACTACATTCATGTTTTCAGCCTCGGCACCGCTCTGAATACCCATTTTGATCTGGGCCGGAGTGACACCTTTTTGTACGTTGACAATGTACAACGGGCTGGCGGTATTAATTGCTGGCATTCCGGAGACCGTCGAAGAAATCTCGGCACCCTGTGCCCAGCCGCCAAGACTCAATCCCGTGCAACATAAGCCGAGAAAGAGTAATGATTTTTTCATATTCATGGTATTCCCCATTTTTTCTGGTAGTAAGTAGTACCGGGTAAAAATTCAGGATTTATTACCCGGGGTTGAGTTCAGGGACGATATCCCGGCACGTTGATCTTGATGCCGTTGCTGAGATAACTCATGAAATATTCCAGCCGCTGGTAATCTGCACTTTCGAGCGGTTGTGGCACCGCACCTACTTTTTTGTCACAACCCTGCATCCGCTTTTGCAAAGTATTTACTGCCGACCAGGCAGCCCGATAAGTCGGGAAATGGGCGCTTTGACCTTGTACTGGAGAAATAATTTGTGCGCGTAAATATTTCCCGGCATAAGCAACATGGCAAGTAGCACAGGAAAAATTCAGTTGCCCGCGTTTCATGAAAAAGTAGGCTTTACCTTCTTCAAAGGCTTGCGTGGCCCCCGGACCCTGCACCTGAACATCCATTGGCATGCCATTGGACAAGGACGTCAGATATGTTTGCAAAGCCACCATATCACTGCTGCCATATTTAAGCGGTGCCTCACCATTAGCCTTGCGGCAGGCATTCAGACTGGTACCGATAGTTACTATGTCATGGGTTTTGGGGTCATACATGGGATAGTGCGCCGCCACACCCTTACCACCATCAGGATAACAACTGGCATAAGACTTGCCGTTAGCAAAAGGCTTGGTCCACAAAGCCTTGCCTTGGGATAAAGTCAAATCTCCGGGATTAAACTGAATGGCCTCCTGATATTGACTGTACATTTCCGGGCTGAATGCATAAGAACCCAGCGCGTACTTCTCCAAAGGCATTTTGGGATTTTGTTCCTTAAAATAGGTATGAAATTGTTTAAGCGTCTCGGCCGGTCCGACCTTGGTATTTCCCAGGTCCCACCAGTTGACTGCCTGCGCGGCGTCACTGACACCAGCTAGGCCTATGATTGAAAGCGCAATCAGCAACCGCTTCATGGGTTCCTCCTTTTATTGCAGGGGCGATTTCATTCGCCCCGATATAGGTATCAGGCTACTGTCAGTTTGGAATCGGCACTCCAGTTACCGCCGGTATTGTCTTTCCAGACCATTTTCAGGGTTCCGCTACTTTCGGCCCGCAATTTGAATGCGAGGTAGGGATTGGCACTGACGGCTGTACTCCAGTCAATGTCCAGTAAAGGTTTGTCATCAAATGTCACTGTGACGGTTTGGATAAAATGGGCCGGAATGACTTTTCCAGCCTTATCTTTGGTCAGACCCGTAGTCATGGGATTCATAATCAGTGAACGGATTTCGACAATTTCCCCTTTTTTGGCGCTGCTCGCCATGCGAATCATTGGGTTACCTACATTTCCTGCCATGGATAATTCCTCTTTTTAATGGGTGTATATTGGTTTAACCGCCGCAACCACCAATGGTGACTTTGACTTCCCGGGGAGCAGAGGCCATCAGAACGCCCTTATTGGTTTTGGCAACGACCCGGACATTGTCCGTTTTTGCCATTTTGATGCGTTGTTGGATGTATGCTTTACCTGCTGCGGGCGTAAACGTGAACTGACTGGCCAGAGGGGTGGGATTGTGATCGACAAACAGATAAACCGCTGCAATGTAATCGTCCTCCGTCATGGGCGAATCAACTTCAATGGTGACAGGAACCGCTCCGCCATTTTCAGCAATAGTGGGCGCGGTCAGTTTGACTTTGGATGACACCGGCACGTTAGTTTTACCGACGGAATCGGACATAGCCTCTTTCAGTAACTTGGCATCAAAAGCTTTTGCAGGCCATCCGGCAACGTTGTCTGCAAAGGCCAGTTGTGGCTTGATCAAGCCAAGACCAGCAGCCGTAGCTACGGCCCCTGTAGCCAGGCTGGCACCTAAAAACTGGCGTCGCTCAATGGGTTTACTCATCATTATTGTCTCCTTAGGAATTACAGATGGATTATTTACTTCAAAGACCACAAATAGTCGGCAACCTGCTCTAACTGTGTCTGCGTCAGCACTTTGTTCTTGCCAAATTCCGGCATGTTTGCGTAAGGAAATAGTTTTTCAGGATCACCTAAAAAAGCGACAAGTTTTTCCTTGGTCTGAAACATCTGCTGAAAGGTCACCCCCTGCATGGGCAGGGCCGGACCCACATTGCCCGCCATGGTTCCGCCCGGTAGAGCGTGGCAGGCAAGACAGTTTCCCTGAGCGCGATTGAAGGCAATAGCTTTGCCGGCCTGAATACTGCTGACGTTGCCCGGCGCTTCTGCCGCTGCGCCATTTAGGCTAAATCCCAGACAGGAAATACCCGTCACCAGCAAACCGATCTGAGCCAGCTGTTTATTTCTGTGCTTCATAAAATGCTCCTTTAATGCAGCGCGACCTACTGGCGCGGCAAGATTAATTAGCAGCTTTTGTGCCATCATTTTAGACAGAATGGCTTCTTATAATAAACAATAAAATAGTCTGTAATGTATAATTTCTGGTACCGTTTTTTTTAGCCATTTTTACGGCATTTTCAGCCCTAAATCTGGATCAATAGGTGTTTTTCAATGATTCAGACCGGACGGTACAAAGGCGCTGTGCGGGTGAGGGTGTTGCCGCGCGCAAGAGAAGGGGCAGTCGAGAGAAAAAACAGTGTGCCAAAAGGACCAGATGTTTCGCACCGGTCCCTGCAATGGATCAGTTATCGAGGTTGTCTTCTTCAGAATCCTGGTCGCCAAGCAGGCCGATATTTTTCATTTTGGTCCGCAATTGTTTGCGGCTGATACCCAGAAGAACAGCCGCCTGACTTTGATTAAACCGGGTTTTTTCGAGGGCGCTGAGCACGGTTTGCCTTTCCAGGGCAGGTAAATCAAAGGGGCTTGCCGTACCGGATCCACCAGCTCCAGCATTTTGCTGGCAGATGTCGGGAGGGAGGTTTTGCCGCTGTATGTGCCCATGACGATTGAGCACCACCATCCGTTCCAGAAGGTTTTCAAGTTGTCTGATATTGCCGGGCCACTCATAGGCCTCCAGGGCAGCCAGGGCCTCACTGCTGATGGTTACGGTCGGGCTACGGCCAATGACGCTGCAGATTTGTTCCAGAAAATGATGTACCAGCGGTGCGATGTCCGCGCGTCGCTCGCGCAGCGGAGGAATATGGAGCGGAATGACATTCAGCCGATAATAGAGATCTTCCCGGAACCGGCCTTCCGCTACGGCCTTGGCCAGATCCATGTGGGTGGCCGCCACGATCCGGGCCAACATGCGCAAGGGTTGATGGGTGCCCAGACGGGTAAATTCCCGTTCCTGCAGGGCGCGGAGCAGTTTGACCTGCATGGCGAGGGGCATATCTCCCACTTCATCCAGAAAAAGGGTTCCGGCACCCGCCATTTCCAGTTTGCCGGCCTGGGTGCGTGTCGCTCCCGTAAAGGCGCCTTTTTCATAGCCAAAAATTTCACTTTCCACCAACTCCAGGGGAATGGCGCCACAGTTAAAAGCGACAAAAGGTTGGTCGGCCCGATTGGAAGCTTGATGCAAGGCACGCGCAACCAGCTCCTTACCGGTCCCGGATTCTCCGGTAATCAGCACATTGGAGGGAGCTGGAGCTACCAGATCAATGGTTTCCAGCAGGGCTTCGATAGCGCGGCTGACTCCGATCAAGCCGTGCCGGCGTGGCTCCTGACGCATGGGGGGTAGTGACCTGCCACGACGTCCCAGGGTTTGGCGAATCAAGGCGATTAGTTCGCCCTCATCAACCGGTTTAGTCAGATAATGTTCGGCACCCGCCTTGATGGCTTCGACCGCCTGCTCAATTTCTCCGTAGGCTGTCGTAATAATGACCGGTATTTCAGGATGCCTCGCCTTGATATTGCGCAATAGTTCGGTGCCGGAAAGCCCGGGCAGGCGCTGATCAGTCAGGATCAAGTCGGGTGCATTGCTTGCAATGATTGCCAGCGCCTGTTCGCCATTTTCGGCTTCCAGTATCTGGAAACCCTCGGCAGTCAGTACCGCTGCCAAAACACAGCGAAGGTTTTTTTCATCTTCTACAATTAAAATCAGATTTTGCATGTTTATAGAGTCGGTCTCAGAAATTTTTTGGTCATGGTCATCATCAGGATGACAGGGGAAGTTTACAGGGCAAATGGAGAATGAATCTGGCACCGGAATGGGTTTCGCACAATTCTACGCTGCCATCATGCACCATCATGATTTTGGTGACCACGGCCAATCCCAGACCGCTACCCTTGGTTTTGGTGGTGACATAGGGTTTGAAAATGTTCTTCCGTTTTTCCGGAGGAATGCCCGGCCCATTATCAGAAACCATAATGTCCAGCTGCGCAAGCCCGGATTTTTCTGCAGCAAGATGCAGTTCCCCATCTTGCATGGGCAGGGCATCAATGGCATTGAGAATCAGATTGCTCAAAGCCTGTTCGATCAGGGAAGGGTCCAGCATGGCATGCAGGGATTCCGGGCAATCCAGAGTGGCCATAATGGTTTTGGTCTCAAGGTCTGCGCGATGCCTGGATAGACACCGCTCCAGCAGATGCCGGATTTGCGTGTCGACAGGAATCGCCGCGTAGGGCCGGCCAAAGTCCAGAAAGCCCTGTGTCATGTCATACAGGCGCTGCACTTCTTCTTCAATGATGCGGATAAAATCGCCCTGATTGTCAGCCTGACCATAGCGTACCAGGTAACGTGCGGCACCGCGCAGGGAGGACAGGGCATTGCGGATTTCATGGGCCACCTGTGCAGACATTTCACCAATGGTGGCCATACATTGCATGGCCTGTTGGCGCTGGTGCAGCTGACGAAGCTCCAGCAAATGTTCCCTGAGGCGCTGTTCGGTGAAGCGAAAAGCCCATTCCAGGCGGTACAGTTCGTCGCCCGACTGGGGAGTACGGACAAGGGTGAACTTCTTGTCGAGGCCAAGACGGTCTTCCATGCTTTCAATTTCATCCAGTAGTCTTAATACCGGACGCGTCATTGCCAGGCTGACCAGATAGGCTCCCAACAGGCCCAGTAATGCGGTAATCAAGCCAAGTACAATCAACCGACTGGTGGTTCTATCCAGGCGCTGGTTCACTAGTCTGTTAATGTGTTTCTGATTACCCTGGAGATATACGGCGCCCAGCTGATTACCTCCGGCCAGAACAGGTGCAGCGAAGTGATCGGCCTGATGGGCGTTGGCTCTGGACAAATATGAAGGGAGGGTTTGTCCCAGCTGGCGGATATCGGGGCTGGCTACCACGACATTTCGGCTATTGGTGATGACTACTGTTTGCACCAAAGGATTGTGCAGTTCTGCCAGCTTGCCCAGTTTTCCACCATCTTTCAGCAGGAGAGGGTCTGCTGCCGAGCTGGCCAGCGTTTCCGTCAGCCGCAGCAATTCGGTCTGTACCTGATTGGTGAGATCGTTGCGTACGGAGGTGTATAAAAATATGGAGATTGATAAATAAATCAGAGCCACCAGAAGCAGCACAAAAGTCATGCTTTTGGCTCGCCAGGACATATTTTGCCAAAAGTGCATCACTGGCTGGAGAATATGTACAACGACTGCCCGGGTCTTCCAAACATCCTGTTTTTTTGAGGAAGCAGGAATATCTGGTCCTGAAGCCTTGCTCGGACTAGGCATCAGGCAGAATGCTGAAACGCATGAAACCGGCCGTGTCCAGCACGTTGAGGGGCATTTTCGCAACCTGTTGTTTGACAGCGCTGTGTATTCCGAGCGGCAGCTGGCGTTTGCCGACCAGTGTCCATACCGGTGCCCGGCCGGCGCTTTGAACAATCGACCAGATACCGGGTAATTCTTTTTCCAGGGCCATGACAGTAGCTGTACGGACTATGCCGAGTGTGGCACGATTTTCTGCCAATGCTGTAAAAACAGCGTGCTCTGAACCTTCCGGAACCCATGTCACCGGTCTGTTACCGGCCAGGCGGAGCAGTTTGGCTTTAGCCAGAGAGCGGGCACTGCAGTAAGGGCTGGCAAAAGCAATGCGCAGGGGACCCGTGGATGGCCCGGTGCCTGGCGTCGACATATCCCTACGAATAATCGCCAGGCCATGCAGGTCATGGCGAGGAACTGACTGGGCAATAGGCAGCATCTGCGTTTTTTCCATGGCGACCATTCTGGGGGTTAGCAGGGCGAAGTCAAATTTGCCAGCGCGCCCATCGGCGACGAAACTCTGTTCGTTATGGGGAATGACCAGCTGTACAGGAAGTCCCGTGGCTTCATTCAACGCCTTTTGCAGCGGGGCAAAAATTTGGTATGCCGCTATCGGTGTGAAAGTGGGCGGGATTCCCAAGGTCATGGCTTCTTGCGGCACTTTGGGAAGGAGTTTGACCCCGTGTATTTCTTGATAGAGGGTGCGTAGCGCATTGTAATCCCCATCATTGATGGCTTTGAATCCTGCTGCCAGACCGCCAAGAGCCTGAATGCTGACGGGATCCTGCATTTTTGCTGTCAGTAGAGCGGCGGTGAGTTTCGTGCGGATGTTGGCGGGCACGCCGGCAGAAGCCGCCAGTAGGTCGCCGGGGCCGACCTCGGCATCGGCAATGGCGCGCAGGGTTCCCGAATAGATATAGGGTGCTGCCACGTTTTTGGCAACCGCTGTAGCATCGTAAAAACGCGCAGCCACATCCATGAGCGCACTCTGATCTGATCCACTTTGCCGAAAAACACTAAAACTTTTGGGTGTCATCCCCAGCTCACGAAACATGGACAAGGGTACCAGCGAGGAAGCTGCACAGGCAGGATCCCCCATGACAAAGCTGCGGTTCCTGAGTTGTAACACGTTGTGGATGGGGCTGTTACGACGCACGACAATAACACTATGGTTTCCGCCGGGAGTGGGAATCACTCCGGCGAGAGGGTAATAAGCCTGTTGATGGGCACTGCGGATGTAAGCAATAGGACAAAAAAGCACTATTTGCGGAGTGTTTTGGTCGGCCTGATTGTAAAAGCTTTGTAGATTGGCGCTGAAGCTCAGTGTGATTTTTTGATTAATGGCATGGCTTAAGTAGTTGGCCAGCGGTGTGAATGCGGCATACATGACCGCCGGGCTACTGACCGGGGGCAACAGAAAGCGTAAATCGGCTTGCGCTGGCAAGGCGAAACAACAGAGAATCAAACACAGCCAGAGCTGTCTTTTGGTTTTCATGAGAAATTCCAGAGCCGTTCGGATAGGTTCAAATTGTAAGCAAAAGGAGTGCCAGATTTATGTCTGTTCCTGAAAATCTGAATCATTTTAATGCGCAGGGCGAAGCCCACATGGTCGATGTTGGCGCGAAGGCGGTGAGTACGCGGATTGCCATTGCAGAAGGCGAAATCAACATGGCAGAAAGCACCTTCCACCACATTACCGAAGGGCAGATTCACAAAGGTGATGTGCTCGGAATTGCCAGAATAGCCGCCATCCAGGCCACTAAAAGAACCTGGGAGCTGATCCCTTTGGCACACCCGTTGTTCTTGACGGCTGTTCAGGTGGACCTTATTCCTGAAACTGACCCCACCCGCATTGTTTGTCGTGCGGAAGTACACTGTGCAGGGCAAACCGGCGTGGAAATGGAAGCATTAACTGCCGTATCTGTTGGGTTGCTGACCATATACGATATGTGCAAGGCAATAGACAGGGGCATGGTCATCAGTGACATCCGCCTGCTTAAAAAGGAAGGCGGCAAGACGGGCCTCTGGACAAGAGAGGCCCGCTCGTAAACTTCAACTATTTGCCGCGATGCGGGCTGGAGCTATAACGCATCATGACATCCGTGTCTTTCCAGCTGGCTTCCTTCAGAATTTCATCCGGAATCATATAACGATCCTGGGGAGCCACATCCTGGAATTTCACCACGCGCAGCACATCTCCATAAGGTAACTTGCGCAGCAGGCCATCTTTGTCGGTGGCCCGAACGATCATGGCATCCTTGAGCAGGGCGTAGACATAGAAATTACCGGGACGCAATTTACCTTCCTTATCCTTCCAGGTCACGGTAATGCGGGAATGTTCTTTGAAATCGTTGCGAATCATGAATGCATCTCCTTGGACTAAGCGCCATTAAACTAATCATCGTCCCTACCACAAAGCAAATAAGGACTACTTATTACAAAATCAAAAACGCTGACTTGCTTTATCAGGCACGCTCCGCCAAGATTTCGGCGATAACGGGATGTCCCCGATTTGTTGCAGCCAGGCGCGAGGTACAAATATGGCTACGGTTATGGAATTTGAAGACCACAGCAAGCAGGAAATCAAGTACTCCACTTGCTACATGTGTGCTTGTCGTTGTGGCATCAAAGTCACTGTAGAAGACAATAAGGTACGATTTATCCAGGGTAACCGCAACCACCCCATCAATCAGGGTGTGCTTTGTGCCAAAGGCTCTGCAGGCATCATGAAGCAGTATTCGCCGGGTAAATTGCGTAATCCACTGCGGCGTAAGCCCGGTACCGAGCGTGGAGCTGGAGAGTTCGAGGAAATTTCCTGGGACGAAGCTATTAACACCCTGACCGAAAGATTGGCCCATATCCGGGCCACCGATCCAAATAAACTCGCCTATTTTACGGGACGTGACCAGATGCAGGCGCTCACAGGATTGTGGGCGCAGCAGTTTGGAACCCTGAACTGGTCGGCCCATGGCGGCTTCTGTTCGGTGAACATGGCTACTGCCGGATTGTATATGCTGGGTCACGCGTTCTGGGAATTTGGTGATCCGGATTGGGATCGTACCAAGTATTTCATGCTCTGGGGTGTGGCCGAAGATCACTCCTCCAATCCCCTGAAAATCGGTCTGGAAAAACTCAAGCGTCATGGTGGCAAGTTTGTCGGAATCAATCCTGCGCGAACGGGGTATCAGGCCATCGCCGATGAGTGGGTGCCCATCAAGCCAGGTACTGATGGCATGCTTGCCCTGTCCATGGTCCATGTTCTGCTTCAGAACGAACAGTTCGACTGGGATTTCCTGCTACGCTATACCAATGCCCCTTTCCTGGTCGTCAACACACCGGGTAAAGTCGGTGACGGCCTGATTCTGCGTGATGCCGAAGGACATCCCATGATTTGGGATATCCAGAAAGAATGCTTCGCCAATGGCATGGAAGCGGGCTCAGCCGGAGCCATGTTTGGAGAATATACGGCCCCCGACGGCAGGCCGGTGCGTACGGTCATGTCGATTCTGGCGGAACGTTATCTCAGCGACGAATTTTCTCCGGAAAAAGCCAGTAAAATTACGGGTATTCCCGCCGAGACCATTGAACGGCTGGCGCTGGAAATGGCGCATGTGGCTTTCAAGGAAAGTATTGAAATCAATGTAGAGTGGACGGACTGGGCTGGACGCAAGCATGACAAGTTCATTGGTCGTCCGGTTTCCATGCACGCCATGCGCGGTATTTCAGCGCATTCCAATGGTATGCAGTCAGCTCGGGCCATTCACTTGCTGCAGGTATTGCTGGGTACGATTGATTGCCCCGGAGGCTTCAGATCCAAGGCCCCTTACCCCAAGCCCGTCCCACCAGCAGTTAAACCCGCTCAGCACAGTGCGCCCAATACGCCCCTCAAGTCTTCGCCGTTGGGTTTCCCCACTGCACCGGAAGATCTGGTTATTGATGAAAATGGTCAGCCCAAACGCATTGATAAGGCCTATTCCTGGGAAGCACCTATAGCCAACCACGGCTTGATGCATATGGTGGTCACCAATGCGGTCAATAAAGACCCCTATGCTATTGATACCCTGATTTTCTTTATGGCCAACATGAGTTGGAACTCCACCATGAACACGGCCAATGTTCAGGATATGCTGAAATCCAAAGACGAGAATGGCGAATATAATATTCCCTTTCTGGTGGTGGTAGACGCCTTCCATTCGGAAATGGTTAATTTTGGTGATCTGATTCTGCCAGATACCACTTATCTGGAGCGTTATGATGCCATCTCACTGCTGGATCGTCCGATTTCCGAGCCGGATGCCATTTGTGACTCCATTCGTCATCCAATCCTCAAGCCTGATCGCAATGTGCGTCCCTGGCAGGAAGTCATGGTGGACATTGCCGGTCGTCTCAAATTCCCGGCTTTCACCAAGGAAAATGGAGAACCCCGTTTTTCCGGCTACAAGGATTTCATTACTAACTACGAGCGTGCGCCCGGAATAGGCTTCCTGGCAGGCTGGCGTGGTGAAGATGGTGAAACCCACTTGCGTGGGGCACCAAACCCCAATCAATGGGATCGTTACATCGAAAATCAGGGGTTCTTCAAGTATCACTTGCCGGAGTCCATGGCTTTTTATCGCTTTGCCAACAAGGAATACTTGGAGTTGTCCCAGCGTATTGGTTTCAATCCGACGGCTGATCCCATCATCATTGAACTGTATTCCGAGACCTTCCAGCGTTTCCGTCTGGCAGGTATGGGTCTCTACGATGGTCCACAGCCCAAGGATCCGGTGGATCGTGAGCGTTTGGCAACCTATTTTGATCCCCTGCCAGCTTTTTATGAGCCGCTGGAACAGCAGCGCGTGGACAAAAAAGAATACCCATTTTTTGCCGTCAATCAGCGCCCCATGATGATGTACCACTCCTGGGACAGCCAGAACGCCTGGCTGCGTCAGATTATCGCCCAGAACTATATGTACATGAACCGCAAGCGCGGTGAGCAGATAGGGATCGTTGATAAAAGCTGGGTATGGGTGGAAAGTCATAACGGAAAAATCCGGGTGCAGGTCAAGCTCATTGAAGGTTGTCAGGAAGATACCGTCTGGACCTGGAATGCCATTGGTAAACAATCCGGAGCCTGGGGCCTGAAACCGGAAGCCGCTGAGGCAACACGCGGTTTCTTGATGAATCATCTGATTTCCGAACTACTGCCAGCCAAGCAGGGGGAAAGACGTTTGACCAATTCCGACCCTATTACTGGTCAGGCGGCATGGTACGATCTGATGGTCAAAATATATCCGGCGGCACCAGGAGAAGAAGGCACCTGGCCCGTATTCCCAACCATGAAGCCTTTACCTGGTGATACCCCAGCACCTGACGTGCTGCGTTACCATACCCACAAGCCCGTCAATTTGAAATCCTGACGTGCCAAGGAGACTATTATGAGACTCGGATTAGTCATTGATCTGGACACCTGCGTGGGCTGCCATGCCTGCGCGGTGGCTTGCAAAGAATGGAATACCAGTGGCACCACAGCGCCGCTGACCGATTATGATCCCTACGGCGCCAAGCCATCCGGGGTCTGGTTCAACCGTATCCGGCATTTTGAAATAGGGGACTACCCCTATAACAAAACCGTCAATTTTCCCATGTCTTGTATGCATTGTGAAAACGCCGAATGTGTGACGGTTTGTCCCACCGGTGCTTCCTACAAGCGCGCTGAAGATGGCATTGTTCTGGTCGATCAGAACAAATGTATGGGTTGTAATTATTGTTCCTGGGCATGCCCTTATGGTGCCCGCGAGTTGGATCGCGTCTCCGGAACCATGAAAAAATGCACCCTGTGTATTGACCGTATTTATGATATGGAAATTCCGGAGGAAGAAAGGCAGCCTGCCTGTGTACTGACTTGTCCGGCGCATGCTCGTATGTACGGCGATCTGGATGATCCGGAAAGTCCGGTTAGTCGTGCTGTGCGTGATCGGGGCGGCTATCAGCTGATGCCCGAACTGAATTACAACCCTACCAACCATTATTTGCCGCCCCGTGTTCATGCCCCGATCCCCACTGAAGAGCTGAAGAAAAAAGCAGTTCGTAAAGTGAAAGAATGGGTCAACCGCGTAGTTGAGCGTTAAGGAGATACCATGCATCCGGCACTCGCAGTTATTTTTCTGACGCTTTTTTCTGGCGGTGGTTTTGGCATTATGGCCTTGACGGCCATCATCAATGATTTTCAGATTGATGGCGGGTTAAATCCCCTGCAGACCATGGTCGCAGTCATTCTCTCGCTGGTTTTTGTCAGCATCGGCATGCTTTCTTCTACCGCGCATCTGGCGAACCCCAAGAACGCCTGGCGGGCTTTTACCCGTTGGCGCACCTCCTGGTTGGCCCGCGAAGGAGTTTTTGCGGTGTTATATTATCCGTTTGCTTTTGCTTATCTGGTCTGGGTGTTTTTCACGGCAGGCACACAGGATACGGTAGGTTTGATTCTGGTGAATCTGGCTGGCCTGATTGGTCTGATTACCATTTTCTGTCAGGGCATGATTTATGCCGTGCTCAGAACCATTCGCCAATGGAATACGGCTCTTGTACCCGCAAATTTCTATGTTATGGGTTTGGCCATTGGTGCCACGATTCTGGCTGCCGAGCGAATGATCATGGGAGCACCGGCGCTTACCCTGGTGGGAATTGCCCTGGGTCTGCTGGTCGCGGCAGCGGTCATGAAAGGTATTTATTATTTCTGGATTGGTCGTCCAAACGGTCCGACCATTCGTACGGCAACCGGTTTCAACCGTTCAACCGTGCGGATTCTAGAGCAGGGCCATACCTTTGGTACTTTTCTGACGGAAGAGTTCGGACATACTTTGCCCAGTGCCAAGGCGCGCAGTATTAAATTCATGATGTATATATTTGCCTTCATTATTCCGGTGGCCGCTTTGATCATTGGCTTCCTGACCGGGCAATTGTTTTTCGCATGGCTTGCCATTGTGTCCGTTGTTTTTGGTATTGGTGTTGAACGCTGGCTGTTTTTTGTTGAGGCCCAACACGTCATCAATCTGTACCATGGCCGTCAGCAATGTTGAACTGGGTCTGAAAAGAGGTCTAGTATAGTTTTTTCATTATTGCTGAGGTGAATGGATATGGCGCAGGAAGTGTTTGCTGTACCGGCACGGGAATCCGCTCTGGCGGATCGTTTCGGGAGGCAGATTACTTACCTGCGTATTTCCGTTACGGAGCACTGTAATTTCCGCTGCTCCTACTGCTCACCGGCAGAAGGCACTCCTTTTTTTGCCAGAAAAGATCACCTTCAGGTGGATGAGTATGATCGCCTGATCGGGGTTTTTGCAGACTTGGGTGTGCGCCACATGCGCTTTACTGGTGGTGAGCCACTCATACATCCGCACTTGCCTGATCTGATTGCTGCTGCCCATCAGCATGGAATTGGTAAAATCAGTATCAGTACAAATGGCTTGTTACTGGCTCGCAAGGCCGAACAACTACAACAATCCGGGGTCAATAATCTCAATATCAGTCTGGACAGCTTGGAACCGGAAGTATTTGCCCGGGTCACCCGGGGTGGAAATCTGCAAGAGGTTCTGCACGGAATTTCTGTCGCAATCAGTGCTGGTATTCCCCGTATTAAGCTGAATGTGGTGCTCATGCGTACCGAAAACGGCCATAATCTCGCTGATCTGGTGCGCTACGCTTTGGCGCAGCATGTTGATATCCGTTTTATTGAAACCATGCCCCTGGGACAAGCCGGAAGCGAGGCCCAAAACGCGGAATTTTTGAGTGCAAGCGAAGCGAAAATGCTCATCGAAAAAGAGCTGGGCACTTTGTATCCGGCCTTTCGGCCGACGGATAATGGTCCCGCCCGGCTTTTTCAGTTTGCAGAGCACCCACGTTCGCAAATCGGATTTATCACGCCCATCAGCGAAAATTTTTGTGCCACCTGTAATCGGGTCCGCCTGACTGCAAGTGGTCGACTGGTATTTTGTCTGGGCCAGGAAAATGGTATGGACCTGCTACCTTTGCTGAGAGGAAGCAGCAGAGACGAAGAAATTGCCGATGAAATCCGCGATAGGATTTGGCAGGATAAACCCGAACGTCACGAATTTGTCACAGATCCGGAACGTTCTTCGCGGATATTCATGATGCGTTTGGGTGGATAATGGTGCTACACGTGAACGAATACATGGTGTAAGCTAGAAGATGACATTATTTAATTAATTGGTGAATAGCTTATGTACGGTTTTCAGGAAATCACGGCAGATCAACTCAAGGCCTTGAGCGATCAAGGTGATGAGTTCATTCTGGTGGATGTACGTTCTCCCGCTGAGGTGGCACGTGGCATCATCGAAGGAGCCCGGCACGTACCCTTGCACATGCTGCCGATGTCTCTACAGCAGTTGGATAAATCCAAAACGGTGGTATTTTATTGTCTCAGTGGTGGACGTTCAGCCCAGGCTGCAGCTTTTGCCGCTGCTCAGGGTTTTGGACAAGTGCTTAATTTGCGCGGTGGAATTTCAGCCTGGGCGAATCGTGGACTGCCTATTGGTCAGTTACCCGGTTGATTAGCATTTTCTAAAATAGGGGTGCTTAATCATCAAATCAAAATATTTGCCTTGCTGTTCCCCCTTTTCCTGATACAGTCTTGCAGGTAGTTTTCAGACATCAACAACCTTAGGAGGTTAAACCATGGTACAAGAAGATCAAGTACTCGACGCACGTGGCCTGAATTGCCCCTTGCCCATCCTGCGCACCAAAAAGGCTCTCGGTGAGCTGACTTCCGGTCAGGTTTTGAAGATCGTCGCCACTGATCCTGGCGCGGTAAAAGATTTTGAAGCATTTGCCAAGCAGACCAAGAATCCTCTTTTGGAGCATGCTGAAGCAGCCGGCGAATTTATCTTCTTCATCCAGAAAGCATAATTGAATGAGGTTGGGCTGACCGCCTGACCAGGAGTAGAAAATGGACGAGAAAAAACTAGCGATTGTTGCCACAAAAGGCACCCTTGATTGGGGGTATCCTCCCTTTATCCTGGCATCCACTGCTGCAGCCCTGGGCTACAGTGTGGAAATCTTCTTCACCTTTTACGGCCTGCAATTGCTCAAGAAAGATCTGAGTCATCTGCGCGTCAGCCCCTTGGGTAACCCAGCCATGCCGATGCCTGTTCCCATGCCTACCCTGATGATGGTGTTGCCAGGTATGGAAGGAATGGCCACATCCATGATGAAAAGCAAAATGAAAGCCAAGGGCGTAGCCAGTCTGGATGAATTGCGCGAGCTTTGTGTTGAAGCTGAAGTAAGAATGATCGCTTGTCAGATGACAGTCGATCTTTTCGAGTTTGATACGGCTGACTTTATTGACGGAATTGAATTGGGCGGTGCAGCGGCCTTTTTTGAATTCGCCGGTGAGTCCGATATCACGTTATTTATTTGAACCAATGATCTGTGCTGCGGGTCGAAAAGGTACGACGTATTAATTACGAGCGAGGAGCGAGTAGATGGCGACTTACGCTGAAATGAAAGAGATGTTTGACGAAATCCGTGCGGATTTTCGTTATGACCACGAACTCAATGGCTGTTTGAATTGTGGCATTTGTACGGCTACCTGCCCGTCGGCGCAGTTCTACGATTATAGTCCCCGTGAAATTGTCCAGTTGCTCTGGACCGAAAACGTGGAACAGATTTATGACGCCATGCAGGAAAAAATCTGGGCCTGTGCCCAGTGCATGACCTGTGCAGCACGTTGCCCTTTCAAGAATTCTCCCGGCGGACTGGTCATGATCATGCGCGAAGTATCCATTCGTCATGGTATGCAATCGGCCAAAGATGTGTTGCGCCCCTTTGGCCGCGTAATGCTCAAACTGATTACCACGGGTAACCAGCTTTCTCCTGACATGATCCAGCCCGATCATTTCCCGGACTGGGGCCCCAATATTCAGAAAGTTGAAGGAGATTTGCGGATTCTGCGCAAGGCAATCCCGGTTCGCACCCTGCAAACGGTAGAAACGGCATGGGAAGTATCCCTGAAAACTTCCGTAGAGATGTACACCATCTGGGAAATGACGGGTGTGCTGAAGTCTCTGGAAACCATGGATGAAAATCTCTTTGACGTGATCGAGGATTTCATTGATGAAAAGCGGGAAGATTATGAAGACTGGCTCGAGAGCCAGGAAGACTGACGGATCAAGGAGATCGTTATGAGCGACAACAGCACGCAGCAAGGATTAGCGGGGCACGGAGCTTTTTTTCAGGACACGAACTTATCGGCCAACGAAGCGGAAGCGGCCACGGCATGGGTACGCAGCCACGTAGACCGTCGC
>Ga0172382_10001767_pt1 | contig 37703 bp, 48 predicted proteins | sample Leawel138RmetaG_FD_122245 | JGI IMG/M metagenome (GOLD analysis project Ga0172382, IMG submission 122245) | Leachate microbial communities from a municipal landfill in Southern Ontario, Canada - Leachate well 138R metaG | ecosystem: Engineered > Solid waste > Landfill > Unclassified | place... | reverse complement strand
TTTCGATCAGATTATCCAAAAAGTGATAGATGGATTGGGCGACATACGCAGAGTGTACGTTACGGGTGATTATGCCGCCGGGATGGACGCAGAGGTGATAGAACTGCTTTTTGTGGGCAATGCTGTGGATCAGGAATATCTGGCGGAGCTGGTAAAAAAAGCAGGGAGGCTCATACATCGTGTTATCAATTATCTGGTGCACACCGAAACCGAAGAACAAGAATTTCTGACCGGCAAAGAGGAAACCGAGTACCTCTTGCTGTGGCAGAACGACGCATAAAAAGGCTCCTTTTCGGAGCCAGGAAGTGATTTTATAAAAATCACAAAACCAGCAAGTTACAGCCTAAAACTGTAACTGACCTGGCGAAGCTGTGGGATGGCGGGATGGCCTCGTCGCAGTGCTTCTCGCAATGGCCACGCATCGCATGAGAGAGTATGAATATTGACCTTACAACGCAAGTGTCTGCCATCCGCCAGCCGGCGGAGGAGCAGACTGATGAAAGCTAACACAGAAAGCTTTTTCCATGCTAATCAACAGATTTTCCAAACATATCTTCTGGTCTTATCAGCACAGCGCTGATCTTCCTGAGGCCGTCATCATCCGTCAGGTTTTGTCGTACGGGGAGATTGCTGATTTACTTACGCTAAACGAAATAGTGCCGCAGGAAAAATTGCAAGAAGTTATCTTAAAGTGGAAAGATAAGGACAGGTACCGCAAAAGAATTAATTTCTTTAATAAAGTGATTGCTGAATCATGAACGATGAGATGGATGTAACTTACATGCCATCGGCTACGGCCAAGGTTTTTGAGCTGCTTGCCGGGCAAAAGTTTATTTCCAATTTCACTTTGGTGGGGGGCACAGCATTGGCTTTACAGCTCAGGCACCGAATGTCGGAAGATTTGGATTTTGTGCAGGATGCCGAACAGCTCAACATAAATCTGATAAAGCGCAACATTGCCCGGCTGTTTCCGGACTACAGGATCATCCGCCAGGATAATAGTTGGCAAATCTACATTATTATCAACGATGTTAAAGTAACTTTTTTTAGTTCAGGCGCTGTGGCTATTCCTTTTAAAGTTCAGGAGTTTGCTTTTTCATATAAAAATATTAGAATTTGCTTAGCCGAAATTATCGCAAGTCTAAAGTTGGCAGCTATTGCCCAGCGCAACACCATCCGGGATTACTACGATCTCTATTTTATTTCAAAGCATCTGATTTCTTTAAAAGAAATTTTCGTTCAAACTAAAAAACTTATTCCGGGATTAGCTCCGATAACCTATTCCGAAACCCTTGTTTACACCGCCGATATAGACGAATCCAGTATCGCAGCCCATCTTGCGCCAAAGGAAATTGTTACCAAAGAGCAAATCGCCGAACATTTTATTAAAGAGCTGCGAAAGATTAAGGCTGAAATATAGAAAAGTATACTTCTGCCCGTATTATGGAAACAACAGAAATAACTACAATAAGAAGTATGGTGCCTTATTTTATAAAACATAAAAATTTATGGGTCGATTACGATGAGGCAGCTGATGTACTTTATGTACATTTTAAAAAACCAAACCGGGCCGATAACTCTGTTATGGAAGATGATCAGACCATTTTACGGTATGAGGACAATAAGGTTGTTGGCATTACACTGCTTCATGCCAGTAAATTTGTAATCTGATAAAATCAGCAGATCCCAGCAATCCTCTATCATGAATTTCCGTGCCCTTAACACCCGTGAAGCCCACGAGCGGTCCGAAGCTATGGAAGAAGCCTCGGTGATGATGGTAGGGTTAAATCCTGAGCGTATTCTCCAAGGATTGGTGCAGTTGCAATATCAACAAACCAGCATGGAGGTCTGAACTTTTCAACCCTCTCAACTTTCAACCTTTTCAACCCTCTCAACCCCTTGAAAGAAACTTCCGGAAAGTATTCGACTATTCCATGTCAAATGTCTCTGACAAAGTAGTGAGGATAATAATTAGCTATACCGATTACATTAAACGTACCGTGTGGAGTGAGAGTTAAGATAGAACGAAGAATGTAAAGATGCACACGAATGTTCGACTCGTCATCATGGTTAAAGGTTATTTGTGAATTCCGGACAGTATCATTAACTTTGTCCTGACTTGCGTTTCTTGCTATGGCTGAGGTATTTAGAAAATTTGGTTTTGTTTTTTTCTTTTATTCTAATGAAGGACAAGAACCAATGCATGTTCATGTAAGAAAGGCCGGTGGTTTTGCGAAATTCTGGATCGAACCGGTTGAATTGGATTTTTCACAGGGAATGAAGGTTGGGGATATTAAAATAGCTGAAGAACTCGTTTTTGAATATTTAGAACTTATTAAAACGAAATGGTATGAAGTGCATGGTAGCTGAATTGATGTTTAAGGCAGTGGATGCATGGTATGATAATGGCAAAATATGCATCATGTTAAGTGATAAAAAAGAAATCAGATTTCCAGTTACACTAAATAAAACATTAAGAAATGCATCTGTTAATCATTTGGCAAATATTCAATTGATATGTGATGGAACTGGTTTGCATTGGCCTGATCTGGATGAGGATTTATCAATTACCGGAATAATTGAAGGAAGGTACGGGAAAGATTCGCACTGATAAATATATTTGGCAGAGCCATAAATACCAAATGCTTCCGAGAAAATTGGTAAGCGCGGAAATGTGATTTATGAACTTGCCTAATTGCATACCAAACTCATTTAATAGTGTTTATTCAGTAATTCAACTTCTAACCCCACTCAACTTTTCAACCCTCTCAACCCCTTGAAAGAAACTTCCGGAAAGTATTCGACTATTCCATGCCAAATGTTTCGGACAAAGCAGTGAGGATAATTCTGAGCTATAGTGTGGAGTAAAGGATAAAGAAAGTCTCTCGCAGATCATCGCAGACAAATAAAGCGCAGATCAGCTCAAGTCTGCAAGAAAGAAAACTCTGCGCAAATCAGCGAAAAAAAATCAGCATCAATCAGCGAGATATTCTTCAGCGAACATCTTCGAGAAACAAATACATAGCACTAGTTGTTGTAATATTATTCCCTGGTTAGCGTCCTGATTTAATAATGGTTTGGTAATCTTCAAAAAGAACGCAAAATGGAAACAACAATAAAAATAAATACAGATGCAATTTCTAACGAATTCATCCAGAAGATAAAGAACCTGTTTCCTCATAAAACAGTTGAAATTACCATCCGGCCATCTGATGAAACGGAATATATGCTGAGCAATCCAGTACTTGCAAAAGTCCTGGAAGAGAGAATTGCCGATTATGAAACTAAAAAAAAGTCATAATACTAAAGGCTGATGAACTTGTATGAGAAATATTGAATTTGTTCCAGGAGCCTTTGAAGAGTATAAAGAATGGGTTGAGAGAGATCGTAAAAACAACACTACGGATTGGTGACCTTGTAAGGGATGTTTTAAGAAATCCTTTTGAAGGTATTGGAAAGCCAGAGGCACTAAAGCATCAGTTCAAAGGATACTGGAGTAGAAGAATCAACCATGAACACAGGTTAATTTACAAAGTTAGCGACACCTCAATTATAATTATCTCCTGTTATTCACATGCGGCAGAACAATTTGCCTTACGTGGGATTTCTATGCGGACTTGATTGCGATTAAATATCATCACAAGTATTAATGTTATGAACAGTCCTGAAGTAAAGCAGTTTATACGCGACAACAGCAGTTTGTTTTGGTACATCCCCGAAGAAAAAAAGGAAGATATCAGTCATGAATTGCTTGTGGAAACGATTTTGAACTACGGGGATTTGAATAGCGTAAGACAATTGTTTCATATCATAGGTTTTAAGAATTTATCTTTGTTACACTCAGGAATTCAAGGACGAAAAAAATTGAATTATTATCCCGAAATCTATCATTTTTTCTCCTTACTGATTAAAAAATATGAAAACTCAAATTTTTAATAAAACCCAGTTGCAGCTCTTGCCACTGGTTCAAAAATTTAGAAGAGAGTTTTACTTAGTTGGAGGTACGGCAATTGCTTTGCATTTGGGTCATCGGCGGTCGATCGATTTCGATTTATTCAAAAACAAGCCGATTAACCCCAAAAGAATCCTGGAAACTATTTCAGGTTTTGAATATCCATACTTCGTTACCCGAAGGGTGACCGAACAATTGAATCTGAATATTAAGGATGTAAAATTTACCTTTTTTCAATACCCGTTCGAAATTGAGGCCACCGAAAAACTGAATGATATTTTGCGATTACCAAAACTTTTAGATTTGGCGGCTATGAAAGCTTATGCTTTAGGCCGACGTTCTAAATGGAAAGATTATGTGGATTTGTATTTTATTTTGAAAGAACATTACACGATTAAACAAATTTCAGATAGAACAACAGATATTTTCGGACAGTTGTTTTCAGAAAAATTATTCAGAGCTCAACTATGTTACTTTGATGATATCGATTACTCCGAACCCATAGAACTACTGGTATCACCAGTAAGCGACGATGAAATTAAAAACTTTTTTATCGATAAGGCAACTGATATTTTTAAATGAACAAGTCCCAACGGGAGTGAGCCTTGCATGAACAATTCTCTATTCTGCGAGGGGCGCAGCCCCGAAGCAGACTGACGAAAGCTAACACCAACAGCCCGTAAGAATAAAACAAACAAACGCCCGACACCCGCAACCCGATTAAAAAAATCATGCAAAGCGATGTTAAATTTGTTACAGATGCGCAGAGGTTGAGACCTAAGGATTCTGAGGTGTTCAGGCTTTGGGGCGATAACAGCCTGATAAAATCACTCACCGGCTGGCTGCCAGAATACACCATTGAGAAGGGGTTAGAGGAAACCATTGATTGGTTTTGCAAACCGGAGAACCTGAGAAATTACAAGGCAGGGATTTATAATGTTTAACGTGTTTAACTAAAAATGGTTTCTGTTGTTGTTTTATTGTAGATTGGTTTGATAATTATTGAATAACTATGGAAAGTACTCTAAACACAAACGATATCTTAGGCTATATTGAAAAACTTAATTTCAGTAATAAAATAGACCTGCTTGCCAGGCTTGCCAATATTATTAAGCGAGAACAGAAAGTAAATTCAACGGTTTCACTAACTAATTTGCAAGGATTGGGTAAAGAGCTGTGGAGAAAGACAGACATTGATGCCTATTTAAATGCTGAACGAGAATCATGGGACTGATAGAGCGGCTGACCAACAAGGTAGTGTTTCTCGATACTGCCCCGTTAATCTATTATATTGAGGCAAATCGTCATTATCAATCTTTGTTGAACCAGATGTTTGCAGCAAACGATAAAGGTGATTTTGTTTTTAAGACATCAGTTGTTACCTTAATTGAAGTGCTGGTTCATCCAATGCGGCATAATCAACAATTTTTAGTTTAACAGTATCAGCAGATACTTTGTAATTCAGCTTCCATAGATATTTTAAATATTGATATCGAAGTGGCAACAAAACAGCCATGCTCCGTGCGAAATACGCTCTTAAAACGCCCGATGCCATTCAACTTGCCTCGGCTTTAATATCTTTGTCAGATTTTTTTCTGACCAACGATCTGCGATTGAAAAATGTAAACGAAATTGAAGTTATTACCTTAGATGACTTTAATCTTTAAAGTGCTTAACAGTTCAAAAAGCAATAGAGACGACAATGTGTATAACGTATGCGCAATAATAGTCTGATAGCTTCATTAACCGGCTGGCGGACAGAATACACTATTGAGAAAGGATTGAAGGAAACCATTGATTGGTTTTACAAACCGGAGAACCTGAGAAATTACAAAACAAATATTAACCCAGGAACAATGACCAGGAAAATAAAGTTAATCAACAAATTATTTTCAGGTGATACTGATCAAAGTTTTCCTTTCGTAGATTTGTTAAAATATGAGATAATAATTTACTGGAGCACGGAAGATGATTGTTTTATCGCAGAAGCACCTGAATTATCAGGTTGCATGGCTGACGGTAATGATTATCAGGAAGCTCTGAATAATATTCAATTAATAATTGATGAATGGATTGAAACTGCGTGTTCGTTAGGACGAAGTATTCCTGTGCCAAAAGGAAAACTAATGTATGCGTAAAACATACACCGAACTATTCATCTCTAAACAGTCCGCCCTGTTTTATGCGGTGAATGACACAGATCGGATGGTAGATTGCCACGCTACGCTTGCAATGGCCACGCTTCGCATGGGAGACCCTGAGTGTTGATCTTAAAAGTCCGGACTCTGCGAGGGGCGAAGCCCCGAAACAGCCAATTATCGCTCCCAAAGAAATAAGCTCCTACATCGCATTTCACGGGGCAAGCAAACACCAAACACTGATCAGGTCAATTATTTTTAATCATTTTATCAAGCTAACGAAAACTGTTATAATGAAGACTATTAAATACATCGTATATCGCGAAGGTGAATATTTCGTTTCACAAAGCCTCAATGTTGAAGTCTCAAGTTTTGGTAAGACAATTGAAGAGGCTATACATAATTTGAAAGAAGCCCTGGATCTTTATTTTGATGATGAACCGGAAAGAAAGGAATATCATATTATTAATGAAGCACTTATGGGTGACTTATATATTAGTACTTGATGACAAAGCTTCCTTCTTCAGATAAAGTAGTTAAAGTATTGTTAGGAAATGGGTTCTATTTTAAAAGTCAAAAAGGAAGTCATCAAAAATATTCGGACGGGACACATACCGTAATTGTTCCTGCACCCAAGAAAGAAATTCCTCTTGGAACGGTGAAGTCAATTAGCAAGCAATCAGGGGTAAGTTATGATGAGTTCATCAATTTATAGTGTTAAATACTTAACCCTCTTAACCATAAACTCCCTCAACTCTTCAACTTTTAAACCTACTCAACTTATTCAACCTACTCAACTTATTCAACCCACTCAACCTTCTCAACTTGCCTTGCCCCAAAAGTGGCCTTGTATCATTACCGGAAGCGACACAACAGGTGAAAAAGATAAGGAGGAATTTTTTACCGATAAGGAATCCCTGGAAATGGAAAGGTTTCAAAATCTTGGCGTGATAAAGAATGCTCCTGATTACTATATAGATAAAATCCAATACTTTGAAACTGAAATCCAAAAAATGAAAACTAATGGGACTTGGGAAAAGAAGCAGATTGTTGAACTATTCTTTAAGATGATCCCTGAATTTGGGTATGAGGAGAATGGAAAGTATTTGGATGGGAAGATGTAAAAAATGGAAACATCAATCCTTCAAGCAATGAATAAATCAAAACTGGCTTTTTTTCTCGAACTGGCCAAAAGGCATGGCGTTGTTTCAAATAACCAGAAATAACAAAGCATTAAAAAAAATGTCTCCCTCTCTGATGAATTAGATGAAGATAGCACATGTTCCATTTTGGAACATCTGGTGTTAGAAAGTGGATAATCATCACGTTTAAATCCATACCAATGGAAAAGGCTGAAATAGTTATATATAAAAAAGAAATTACTGACTCTGACTTCCAGATTGAAGTGAGGGTTGAAGATGATACTGTCTGGCTTACCCAAATGCAAATGGCGGAATTGTTTGAAGCAAGCAAACAGAATATAAGTCTTCATATCAGAAACGTTTACAAAGAGGGGGAATTGGATCAAAGTTCAACTGTCAAGGAATACTTGACAGTTCAAACCGAAGGAGAAAGAGAGGTCAGGAGGAAAGTTTTTTATTATAATCTGGATGTCATTATCTCTGTGGGTTATCGTGTGAAATCCCTAAGAGGAACGCAATTTAGAATATGGGCAAATAAAATATTGAAAGATTATCTCCTGAAAGGCTATGCGATAAACCATCGTTTGGAACGAGTTGAAAATGATGTGTTATATATTAAGAACAAAGTAAACAGTATTGAATTTCAAATAAACACACACTTACCTCCAAGCGAAGGTATTTTTTATGACGGTCAAATCTTTGATGCCTGGCAGTTTGTTGCCTCATTGATAAAAGGAGCAAATAAAAGTATTGTCCTGATTGATAACTACATTGATGAATCGGTCTTAATGATGCTTTCAAAGAGAAATCAAAACGTTGGTGCAACGATTTTTACTGCTAAAATCAGCCACGAGCTTAAGATTGATATTTCAAAACACAACAAACAATACAAGCCTATAGAAGTTCTTACTTTCACCAAATCTTATGATCGCTTTCTGATTATCGACAAGCAAATAGTTTATCACATTGGGGCTTCCTTGAAGGATTTGGGTAAAAAATGGTTTGCGTTTTCCAAAATTAATTTGGATTCAGGAGAAATGATCAAAAAGTTAAATATCTTAAATTCCGACTGATATAGTCTGATAACTGTCGAATTTATGTTTTGTTTTTGTTTCCCACAAACTAACACCAGCCGCCTTTCGTAGCCACGGCCAAAAAAGGGAAAAGCAGATTAACGGGAATTTGGATTCCCGGGGGGAGTCTGCTTCACTTCGCTCGCAGTAAGCCAGGCTCCGGTGGGAATGCATAAAAGTGGATTCCACAGCGCAGGATTCTGCGAGGGGCGCAGCGACAGCCTGCCCCGATTTTCGGGGAAGCAGACTGTCCCAAGCTAACACCAACTGCTTTTAGTAGCCATGCCCAAAAAAGGGGAAAGAAATTAAAGAGGATTTGGATACCCGAGTGGGAGACTGCTTCGCTTCGCTCGCAGTAAGCCAAATTCCATTGAGAGTACAAATATTACTTCACCCACAGCGTAAGTTTCTGCGAGGAGCAAAGCGACGACGCAGACTGACCCAAGCTAACACCAACTGCCCTTCATAGCCATGCCCAAAAAGGCTTACAACTTTATTGAAAATAAATGAAAAACTTCGCCCTCATCGGAGCTGCCGGCTACATTGCTCCCCGACATCTCAAAGCCATTAAAGAAACAGGAAACAATCTTTTGGCTGCCCTGGATCCTTTCGATTCCGTTGGTATCATGGACAGTTACTTTCCGGATGCGGCCTTCTTTACCGAACCCGAACGCTTCGACCGCCACATGGATAAGTTGCGACGCTCCGGAAACGGGCACATCGAATATGCCAGTATTTGCAGTCCCAACTACCTGCACGATTCCCATATTCGTATGGCCCTGCGCAACGGTGCCCATGCCATATGCGAAAAACCCATTGTATTGAATCCCTGGAATGTGGATGCACTGATGGAGATTGAAAAGGAAAGCGGATTTAATGTATATACCATACTTCAGTTGAGAAACCACCAGGCCATCATGAAGTTAAAAGAAAAGGTGGAAAAGGAACTCGAAGCCGATAAGGACAAGGTGTATGATATCGATCTCACCTACATTACCTCACGCGGAGCATGGTACCATCGCTCGTGGAAAGGCAATATGGAAAAGAGTGGGGGTGTGGCCACCAACATAGGTGTACACTTTTTTGATATGCTTACCTGGATATTTGGAGATTCCCGTGAGAACACCGTACATGTAAACGAAGCAGATACGGCTGCAGGTTTTCTACAGCTTGAACATGCAAGGGTACGTTGGTTCCTGAGCATTAACAGGGATAACTTGCCGGAGCAGGCAATAAAGGAAGGCAAACCCACCTACCGTTCCATAACTGTTGATGGGGAAGAAATAGAATTTAGCGGAGGCTTCACGGATTTACACACGGTAAGCTACCAGAGTATTTTGGAAGGCAAAGGTTACGGGCTAAAAGATGCCCGCAAAAGCATTTACATCGTGCACTCCATCCGCAACAAGCAAGCCATCGGACGAAGGGGGGAGCATCATCCATTTGTGAAGTAAATTCAAAAATTCCGAGTTCCTAATTCAAAAATTAACCATTCTCAGAAACCAATCTTTGAATCCTTGAATTTTGAATTTCTTATCTCGAAAAAGTTAATATAGATTCTCTAAATATAGAGTGCCCCCAAGGTGAGAATTTAATCTTTGATTTCTAAATCAACCATACAAGCAATATTATACCAGTCAAATACAATAATTAGCTTATGCTCACAGAAAAAACACTCCTCATAACAGGTGGTACAGGCTCTTTTGGCAATGCAGTGCTCCGACGTTTTCTTAATGACCCGATGTTTAAAGAAATTAGGATATTGAGTCGCGATGAAAAGAAACAGGACGATATGCGACAGTTTTATCGGAATGATAAGATAAAGTACTATATAGGTGATACCCGGAATAAAAGGTCTGTTGATACTGCAATGCGGGGTGTTGACTATGTTTTTCAGGCAGCGGCATTAAAGCAAGTGCCATCCTGCGAATTTTTTCCGATGGAAGCTGTACGTACAAATGTTCAGGGAGCCGAGAATGTATTGGAAAGTGCCATCCAAAATGAAGTAAAAAATGTAGTTGTATTGAGTACCGATAAGGCTGTATATCCTATTAATGCAATGGGAATGAGTAAAGCATTAAGCGAAAAGCTGATGGTTGCTATAAGCCGTGGATTAAATGGTACAAGAACAACTTTTTCAGGGACACGCTATGGTAACGTGATGGCTTCCAGAGGATCGGTAATCCCACTCTTTGTGGATCAGATCAAATCAGGTAAGCCCTTAAGTATTACTGATCCGGAAATGACACGTTTTATGATGACCTTGGATGATGCTGTAGAGTTGGTTTGGTTTGCATTTAATAATGCGTCAAATGGAGATATGTTTGTGCAAAAAGCCCCTGCGGCTACTGTTCAAGTACTGGCAATGGCCCTTAAAGAGTTGTATAAATCTGACAGCCCCATAAATATTATTGGCACAAGGCATGGTGAAAAGTTATTTGAAACCCTGGTGAATCGCGAAGAAATGGCCAAGGCTATCGATTTGGGAGATTACTATCGAATCCCTGCAGATAACCGAGACCTTAACTATGGGAAATATTTCACCGAAGGAGAAGAAAAAGTATCAGAAATTGAAGATTATACTTCGCACAATACCAAAAGATTGGATGTAGATGGAATGAAAGAGCTTCTTCTAAAACTTCCAATTATACGTAAAGACATTCTTAAGGACGACATCACTCACATCTACGAACCTTAATTCATCTCAGCGTAAATCTGCGACAATACTGATCTGCGTAGATCTGCGAGAAACAATTTAGTATCTGCTCAAATCTGCGAGAAACAATTTAATATCTGCGTGGATCTGCGAGAGATTCTTCTGCGAACATCAGCGATAAAAAAAACGTCACTAATAATCTCAGATCAATAATCTCAGATCAGCGTAAATCTGCGAAAACAGTTTAGCATCTGCGGAAATCTGCGAGAGGTTCTTCTGCGAACATCTGCGAGAAACTTAATGAAACTTATAAAAGGAAACTCACATACCGATAATCGTGGCACTATTCGTTTCGTGAATGACTTCAACTTCGAAGGTGTTAAGCGTTTCTATTCGATTACTCATCCTGATACAAGTACAATTCGTGCCTGGCAGGGACATAAAATAGAAACAAAATTCTTCTACGTCACCATGGGTAGCTTTCTGATGAATTGGATCAAAATTGATGATTGGGACAAACCCTCTAAAAATCTAAAAATAAACAGCCACATTTTATCAGATCAGCAAAGTGAAGTTCTAATGGTTGCACCCGGACATGCAAATGGATTTAAAGCACTCTTACCGGATTCAACGCTCATTGTTTATTCTGATTTAAGCCTCGAAGAATCAAAAAGTGATGATTACCGCTTTCCTGTCGATTATTGGAAAATTGAAATTTCTCGCTGATAATCGCAGATCAATACGCAGATTAGCGCAAATCAAGAAACAAATTCTATTGGCATAAAAACTGCTAAAATAAAATACCAATGACTGAAAACGATATTTCATACGCCATTCGTGGAGCTATTTTTAAAGTCTATAACAAGGTTGGTCCTGGCTTACTTGAGTCGGCCTACGAAGCAGCTTTGGCCTACGAATTAAAAAAAGAAGGCTTCTCAGTTTCGACACAGGTTGGTTTACCTTTTGTGTATGAAACTATCAATATGGAAATGGGTTACCGAATCGATATACTCGTTGAAGATAAAGTAATAATTGAGGTCAAGTCTGTGGAACAACTGGCAGATGTTCATTACAAACAGCTCCTGACCTATTTGAAACTTTCAGACAAAAGACTTGGCTTATTAGTCAACTTCAATACTGATAAAATTGATCAATCCATCAAGCGCATTGTCAACAACTTGAAGGAATAATTTAAAAAAAAAGGTTTCTCGCCGATAAACGCAGATCAGCGCAAATCCGCGAGAAATTCTTTCAGCGTAAATCAGCGAGAAACATTAAATCTGCGAAAATCTGCGAGAAATTCTTTCAGCGCCAATCTGCGAGAACTTTTTTTGCGAAGATCAGCGAGAAATACATCTGCGAGCATCAGCGAGAAAACAGTGTATGATCTGCGCAAATCCGCGATAAACATTATATCCGCGAAGATCCGCGAGAAATTCTTTCAGCGTAAATAAGCGAGAAATACATCTACGAGCATCAGCGAGAAAATAAAGATATGATTAAAGTAGGAATAACAGGCCAGGCCGGCTTCATGGGAACACATCTATTCAATACACTTGGGCTATATCCCGAAACTTATGAGCGCATTCCCTTTGAAGATGACTTTTTTAAGGATGAAAAAGCCCTTCAAAACTTCGTGCAACAATGCGATGCCATCGTACATTTGGCGGCTATGAATCGGCACAATGATCCCGAAGTCATTTACAATACAAACATTGGCTTAGTCAAACAACTCATCGATGCCTGCGAAACCACCAGGAGCACACCTCACATTCTATTTTCATCTTCAACCCAGGAAGAGCGCGACAATCTCTATGGTAAATCCAAAAAAGAAGGTCGTAAGTTATTTGAAGATTGGGCCGATAAAAATAATGCAGTTTTTAGTGGATTAGTTATTCCCAACGTATTTGGTCCTTTTGGGCATCCCTACTACAACAGCGTAGTTGCAACATTTTGTCATCAACTTACACATAATGAAATACCAACGATTGAGCATGATGGAGAAGTGAAGCTAATTTATGTTGGGGAGCTGGTGGAGCACTTTATTGAAAGAATTAAGTACTACAGCTTCACTCAGAGCACAACACAGAGTAACACTGTGAACCCCTCTGTGCAACACAGTGAAACCATAAAAGTTCCACACACCTCAACCATCAAAGTTTCCAAACTCCTTCAAAAGCTAAAATCATACAAGAACAACTACTTCGAAAAAGGAATGATTCCATCACTAGATAACACTTTTAATCGGAACCTCTGGAACACCTTTCTCTGCTACATCGATCATAAAAGCTTCTTCCCATTTCATTTGAAGCTCAATACCGACAATCGGGGTAGTTTTGTAGAAACCGTAAAGCTCAACAGTGGGGGACAGGTAAGCTTCTCCACAACCGTTCCCGGCATCACCCGTGGAAACCATTTCCACACCCGCAAGGCCGAACGCTTCGCTGTGATCAAGGGCAAAGCCCGAATTGAACTGAGAAGAATAGGAACGGATGAAGTATTACGTTTTGATCTGGATGGCGATAAACCCTCATTTGTAGATATGCCCATCTGGTACACACACAACATCACCAACATTGGAGATGAAGAATTATATACCATCTTCTGGATTAATGAGCACTATGATGCCAAAGATGCAGATACTTATTTTGAGAAAGTATAATATAGGTTCTCGCAGATCACCGCAGATAACAAAACCGCAGATTAACGCAAACTTGTATCGTCCTTAGGCGAATCAGCGAGAAAAACAAAACATCTGCGAACATCTGCGAGAAAACATAACATCTGCGGAAATCAGCGAGAACTTTTTCTGCGAACATCTGCGAAAAAACATTATCATCCGCGCTAATCTGCGAGAAAACATAACATCTGCGGAAATCAGCGAGAACTTTTTCTGCGAATATCTGCGAGAAACAATTAATCATCTGCGCAAATCAGCGAGAAATATTAATTCATGAAAAAACTCAAAGTAATGACCGTCGTCGGCACACGCCCCGAGATCATCCGTCTCTCACGAGTCATGGCCAAGCTCGACGAATCCGAAGCCATCGAGCACATAACAGTGCATACCGGTCAGAACTACGACTACGAGCTTAACGAAATATTCTACGAAGATCTGGGCATCCGCAAACCCGATTACTTTTTAAATGCTGCCGGAGCCACAGCCACTGCTACCGTAGGTCAGATACTGATTAACATAGAACCCGTTTTAGAAGAGGTTCAGCCCGATGCATTTTTAGTGCTGGGAGATACAAATAGCTGTTTGTGTGCCATTCCTGCAAAGAAACGCCACATTCCTATTTTCCATATGGAGGCCGGCAATCGTTGTTTCGATCAGCGTGTACCTGAAGAAACCAACCGGAAGATTGTCGACCACATTTCTGATATCAATATGCCCTATAGCAGCATTGCCCGTGAATATTTACTCAAGGAAGGCTTGCCAGCCGATCGCATCATTAAGACCGGTAGTCCGATAGCGGAAGTGTTACACCATTACATGCCGAATATTTTAGCTTCGGATGTACTTCAGCGACTTGATTTGGAAGAGGGGAAATACTTTGTGGTTTCAGCCCATCGGGAGGAGAATATTAATAATGAGAAGAACTTCGGCAATTTACTTACAACACTCAATCTTATTGCCGAGAAATACGGATACCCAATCATTGTTTCAACGCATCCAAGAACCCGCAAGAAATTAGAGCAACTCAATATCTCAACAAATTCAACTTCTCAACCCCTCAACCCTTCAACCACTCAACCTTTCAACGCTTCAACCCTTCAACCTTTGAACCCACTCATCACCTGGATGAAACCCCTTGGCTTCTCCGACTACAACGCCCTGCAAATGCACGCCTATGCCGTATTATCCGATTCAGGAACCATTTCAGAAGAATCTTCTATCCTTAACTTCCGTGCGCTAAATATCCGCGAGGCTCACGAACGCCCCGAAGCCATGGAAGAAGCCTCGGTGATGATGGTAGGATTAAACCCGGAACGTATCCTCCAGGGACTGGTGCAGTTGCAATATCAAAAAATGGGCGACGAAAGAAACTTTCGTAAAGTAGCTGACTATTCCATGCCAAATGTCTCGGACAAGGTAGTTAGGATAATTATTAGCTATACCGATTACGTCAAACGGACAGTGTGGGGTGAAGGATAAAGAAAGTCTCTCGCAGATCACAGCAGACAAATAAAACGTAGATCAGCGCAAATCAGCGAGAACTTCTTCTGCGAACATCAGCGAGAAACAAATACCTGACACCAGTTGTTATAATAATATGCACAAGTTAGCGTCCTGATTTAATAATGGTTTGGTAATCTTTAAAAATAACGCAAAATGGAAACAACAATAAAAATAAATACAGATGCAATTTCTAACGAATTCATCCAGAAGATAAAGAACCTGTTTCCTCACAAAACAGTTGAAATTACCATCCGGCCGGCTGATGAAACGGAATATATACTAAGCAATCCGGTACTAACAAAAGTCCTGGAAGAGAGAATCACCGATTATGAAACTAAAAAAAAAGTCATAATACTAAAGGCTGATGATCTTGTATGAGAAATATTGAATTTGTTCCAGGAGCCTTTGAAGAGTATAAAGAATGGGTTGAGAGAGATCGTAAAACAGCACTACGGATTGGTGACCTTGTAAGGGATGTTTTAAGAAACCCTTTTGAAGGTATTGGAAAGCCAGAGGCACTAAAGCATCAGTTCAAAGGATACTGGAGTAGAAGAATCAATCATGAACACAGGTTAATTTACAAAGTTAGCGACACCTCAATTATAATTATCTCCTGTTATTCACACTATTAATCTACGAAATTCAGCGAGAACCTGTTCCACTTCAGACGGGTCAGCGAGAACAATCGCCAGAGGCCTTGGAATAAGCCTCGGTGATGATGGTGGGATTGAATCCCGAAAGAATATTACAAGGCCTGGTTTAACTTCAATATCAGAAAACCGGTAATGAGGTTTCAACTTTTCAACCCTCTCAACCTACTCAACCCCATGGGAGAAACTTTCGTAAAGTAGCTGACTATTCCATGCCAAATGTCTCGGACAAAGTAGTGAGGATAATTCTAAGCTATACCCATTACATTAAGCGGACGGTGTGGAGTGATGAGCTTACACAGAGTAAACACAGTGTATTGCACGAGATGAAAAGTTTCTCGCAGATCAACGCAGATAATAAGACGCAGATCAGCGCAAATCGGCGAGAAAAATAATCAGCGAAAATCAGCGAGAACTTCTTCTGCGAAAATCAGCGAGAACTTCTTCTACGAACCTTTAGAATTTTCTCGCAGATCAACGCAGATAATAAGACTCAGATCAGCGCAAATCAGCGAGAAAAATAATCTGCGAAAATCAGCGAGAACTTCTTCTACGAAAATCAGTGGTAAAAATAATACTCAGCGAACAATTACAGCGAGTATAACATCAGCTAAAACAAAAAACCATGACTGAAAACGAAATTTCCTTTGCCATTCGGGGAGCTATTTTCAAAGTCTATAACACCATTGGCCCTGGGTTGCTTGAATCGGCCTACGAAGCGGCCCTGGCTTACCAACTAAAAAATGAGGGTTTGTTAGTTTCGACGCAGGTTGTATTACCTTTTGTTTATGAAACTATCAACCTGGATATGGGTTATCGAATCGATATACTCGTAGAAGATAAAGTAATAATTGAAGTCAAATCTGTTGATAAATTAGCAGATGTACATTTTAAACAATTGTTGACTTATTTGAAACTATCCGATAAAAAATTAGGACTATTGGTCAACTTTAATACCGATAAAATCGACCAATCCATCAAGCGTATTGTCAACAATCTAAAGGAATAATTTAAAGAGATGTTTCGCAGATCAACGCAGATTTTAAGACGCAAATCAGCGCAAATTAGCCAGAAAAATAATCTGCGAAAATCAGCGGGAACTTCTTCTACGAAAATCAGCGGGAACTTCTTCTACGCAAATCAGCGAGAACTTCTTCTGCGAAAATCAGCGATAAAAGAATACATCGGGTAGTTATAAATTGAATAAGTCTTAATAATTTCTATCAATATCTAAATTGAATAATCCAATACTTCATAAAATTATACCTTTTTTAAAAGTTAGAAGGTATCTTCGTAAAAACCTGAGATTTATTCACAAAATATTGAATTGGAATTGGATCAGAGTCGCTCGAAAAGAGCAGCGTAAAACGCTTGCGAAACTAATGAATAAAGAACGTGTTAAAGTTGCCTTTTTTCTGGTTTCCCCTTCTTCATGGAAATACGAATCGCTATACGATGAAATGCTGGACAACAAATATTTTGAGCCCATTGTCATTATTATTCCTTTTACAAAAGAACCTGATGAGGCTATGCATCAGAAAATGAAAAGTGCTGAAGAATTTTGTATCAAAAAAGGATATAAATACATCTCGGGCTGGGATGCCCAAAGACAACTCTTCATTGATATTACAGAAACGATCAATCCTGATTTTATATTTTTTTCTCACCCTTACCCTATTTCTCACAAGAACTTTAATTTAACCAGTCATTTGGATGTACTTAGTTGCTGGGTTCCTTATTCTGTTCGCCAGGAATCTTTGTACAAAGATATGTTTGATCAATTGTATCACAATATATTTTGGCGTAACTATAGTGAATCTGCAATTCATTTAAAAATATCCAAAAGTTCTGCGCGCAACAAAGGGAGGAATGTATGTATTACCGGACATCCGATTATTGATGCAATAGTAGCTGCAAAACCCCATAATGGTTCCTGGGTACCTCAGGAAAAGCCAAAAAAAAGAATCATTTGGTCTCCACATTGGACAATCAGAGGATATGCATCATCTCCCTTGAATTGGGCAACATTTTTAAGATACTCCGACCTTATGCTTGAACTGGCAGTAGCGTATGAAGATCAGATTCAATTTGCCTTTAAGCCTCATCCACTGCTAAGGAGTGTTTTGGAAAAAGATAATCTATGGGGAAAAAGTAAAACAGAAAACTATTTTAATAAGTGGCAGGCTTTACCAAATGCCCAGATACATGAGGAGTATTATCTTGATTTATTTGCTGATTCAGATGCCCTGATACATGATTGTGGCTCGTTTATGATAGAATACTTAGCTCTGAACAAACCGGTTTTATACCTTCAAAACGAAGCCGATGTAAACTACCGCTTCAACGAATATGGAATTCAGGCTTTAAATTGTCATTATAAGGCATTGAATGAAACTGACGTGCGCAACTTTATTTGTAATTTGATCGATGAAAAAGATGATCTAAGAGATGAGAGAGTGACATTTGGTAAAAAGTGGTTTATGTTTGATGGTGAAACTGTTGCAACCCGAATTATTAATGACCTATTGACAAGTTTAAAAAGAAAAAATTAGGATTGCCCATGAAAATAATTGTAATAGGAGGAACAGGCTTTCTTGGAAAAAACCTACAGCAAAAACTTGATGCCAGGTATTTCGGAAAAAATTATAATTATTCGGATATTCACAAAGCTGATGTTGTAATTTTTATGGCTACTGATGTTGGAGGAATTAATTATTCGAGTTCTCACAACTTCAGCCAATTATTGAATAACGCACAACTTGCTGTTAACTTTTTCAAAAATATTAATCCACGACAAAGGTCAATTATCATTGGTTCCGCAGGCGAATACCCGCATAATTCCACAATCCCAATTCATGAAAATCAGATATTTGATGGCCCCCCGATAATAACAAGCGAGGGTTATGGTATTGGTAAGCGACTGCTATGGCATTTAGCCAAGCTTGCCATTGAAGATATGGATGCAAATATTGCTTATTTAAGATTGACAAATATGTATGGCCCTTATGATAATTTTGATTTGCATTCAGGACATGTTATACCTAATCTATTATTGAAATCCATTCATAACGAGGAGGTATCTATTCATACTTCTGTTGATGTAAGCCGCGACTTTCTTTTTGTTGCTGATGCAGTTTCAGTAATTTTACAGATGATTGACTCATATTTTGTAGGTGATTTAAACATAGGCGGGGGCAGAGAGATCACACTCAAGGAGCTAACGGAAACTATAAATATCGTAACAGGCAAAAACACCTATTGGAAATTTGAAACACAAAACATGGTTGGTCCGCAAAGAAGGCTTTTGGACATCACCAAAGCAAGAGAAAATATTTCGTATGAACCTTCTACCTCTCTTTTGGATGGGCTAAAACAGACATACGAGTACATGAAGCAAACAATACTTTAAAAAGTTTATGAGCTTATTATAACAAGATGCTTTAATATGAAAAAGACTGCTCTCATTACTGGTATTACTGGTCAAGATGGTGCTTATCTTGCCGAATTATTACTTAACAAAGGATACAAAGTTCATGGTCTTAAACGACGGTCCAGCTTGTTCAATACAGGAAGAATTGATCATCTGTTTTCAAAAGATCGCGACCAGCCTTCCAATTTCAACTTTTCATACTTCGACCTTACTGATTCTACCAATATCGTTAGAGCTATTCAACAGATACAGCCAGATGAGATTTACAATCTGGCGGCTCAATCGCACGTTAAGGTTAGTTTTGATACACCTGAATACACCGCCAATGCTGATGGTATTGGAACCCTTAGATTGCTTGAGGCCATTCGTATGCTGGGATTGAAGGATAAAACCAAGTTTTACCAGGCATCTACTTCAGAGCTTTATGGTAAGGTACAGCAAATACCACAAACCGAAACCACGGCTTTCTACCCTCGGTCGCCTTATGCCGTAGCAAAATTGTATGCATACTGGATTACGGTGAACTATCGGGAGGCTTATGGATTGCATGCCAGCAACGGCATCCTATTCAATCACGAATCACCCATCCGGGGCGAAACTTTTGTAACCCGCAAAATTACACGTGCTATTGCAAATATTGCCCTCAATCTGCAGCACACATTGTTTTTGGGCAATCTAAGTGCAAAACGTGATTGGGGTCATGCCAAAGATTATGTAAAAGCCATGTATCTGATGATGCAGCAGGAAACACCCGATGATTATGTAATTGCTACCGGCACCACCGAGTCGGTAAGGACGTTTGCTAAAATGGCATTTGAATGTATTGGGATCACAATTAGATTTGAAGGAGTAGGTAAGGATGAGAAAGGCATTATTGATCATATCAACCATACAACTTTTGAAGAAATTATTGGCATCAAACCAGATCATTTAGTTATAGGGCAGATTATCTTAAAAATCGATCCGTCTTACTATCGTCCTACAGAGGTTGAGCTTCTTGTTGGGGACTCCACAAAAGCGAGAAAGAATCTTGGTTGGGAACCACGATATTCGCTTAACGCACTCATAGAAGAAATGGTGCTGGCTGATGTACATCTGATGAAAAAGGAGCAGTACCTCAAAAACGGTGGTTTTACCATTACTTCTCAAATAGAAGATATTTTTTAAATAAAAGAAAAAGCTATGTCCTACAGAGATTTAAAAGTTACTGCCTCAAAAATACTCCCTGAAGTTTTAGTTTTCGAGCCTTCGGTTTTCTGGGATCTGCGCGGGAATATATACACCAGCTACAACCACGAAAATTATCAGGATCATCTGCCCGCCGAATTAGAATTTCTACACGACAAGTTTGCTCAATCGAAGCATAATGTATTACGCGGACTTCATGGCGACCATAAAACTTGGAAATTAGTATCCTGTGTTTGGGGAGAATTGTACGAAGTTGTCGTAGATATGCGCAAAGATTCACCTACCTATAGGAAATGGGATGCTTTTAAACTTTCTTCAGATGATTACTTGCAAGTATTAATCCCTCCCGGTTTTGTTAATGGATATTACGTGAAGAGTGAACATGCTATTTTTCATTACAAGCTGGCATATGCCGGTGATTATATAGATGCAGGAGAGCAAATGACCTATCTATGGAATGATCCTGAACTTGGAATAAATTGGCCGTGCAAAGTGCCAATACTACAATCAAGGGACAAATAGATTCAAAATTTGAAATTCAATATCTTAAATCAATTCTTACGCAAACCTTTAACTGAAACCTTAAACTTAATCTTTAAACCTTGAATTCCCAATGCTTAACAAATCCAATCCTTCCCTCGCCATTAATGGTGGCACTCCTGTTTCAAAAGAACCCATCCTCATTCACAAACCTTACCTGGATGAGGATGATTTTAAGGCTGTTGATCAGGCCATGCGCTCAACTTTTGTTTCCGGTGATGGCCCCGCTTGCCGGCAGTTTGAAAAAGATCTGGCTGAATATTTGGGTGTAAAGCATGTGTTGTTTGTAAATAGCGCTACCTCTGCCCTGGAACTTGCATTTCGTGTAAAGGATTTTAAGCCGGGCAGCGAAGTGATCGTACCTAATTTTACATACACTTCCACAGCTTTGGGAGCACTTTACAATAATTTAAAAATAAGGCTCGTAGATGTTTATCCTGATAATGGCAGTATTGATGTAAGCAAAATTGATAAAGCTATAAATGAAAACACAGTAGCCATTGCACCGGTGGATTATGGCGGTATTCCTGCCGAAATGGATGAGGTAAGCGCCATTGCAAAGAAGCATGGACTTTATGTGGTTCATGATACAGCACAATCAATTGGCTCGGTTTACAAGGGAAAGAAAACTGGAACCCTGGCAGATGTTTCTACTTTTAGCTTCCACGGAACCAAGAATTTAACCACAGGGGAAGGTGGTGCACTGGTTACTGATAATGACGAGATTGCTGAAAGGATTAAAATTTTACGCGAAAAAGGCACCGACAAATACTCTTTCCTTACTGACAACAAAACACGCGGCTATTACGAATATGTTGATATTGGCAATTCTTATGTTCAAAGTAATATTCTAGGTGCACTTGGTGTAACCCAATTAAAAAAATTAGACTGGATGAACAATAAGAGAAAAGAAATTGCCAGTTTTTACACAAAAGAATTGTCAGGAATTGACGGTTTAGATTTTATGAGAATTACTCAGGGGGCTGAGCATAACTGGCATTTGTATGGAGTATTAGTCCCTCCAGAAGATAAATATTGGATATTGGACGCTCTGCGTGCCGAAGGTGTTATGTCCAATGTTCATTACACCCCTTTGCATCGGAATCGATACTATAGTCAGCTCTCTACCGACGAACTGATGCCAGGCTCAATGGTCTTTTTTAATCGTCTGCTCCGCTTACCAATCTATCCATCACTTAGGCAAGCCGAAATAGAGTTCATTGTGGCCGCCGTACAAAAAGTTTTCAAATCTTAATCCTGAAACCTTGAATCTGAAATCTTTTTTCTGGCTTCTCGAAGATATCCTTTGGAGTCTCCGCTGCAGATACAACCTTTGGCTTCATGGCCCCTACGGACTTGCAAAAGTGGTGGAAAAGATGCCATTTCGGTTTTTGATAAAATACCTAAGAAAGTATGGTGCAACCATAGGACAAAATTGCCGTTTCGAAAGAGGGTTGAATATCCACAGGCCGCTCGGCAATAAACCTTTTGAAAATCTTTACATCGGAAATGAAGTTTATCTTGGTCACAATACTTTAATTGATCTTACGAGTAAAGTAGAAATAAAAGATAAAGTAATCATTGCTTCCCGATGCCAGCTGTGGACACATGCAAGCTACTATGAATACCAGGACTTTACTAAACCCGGTTATGGTGAATATTGTGGCAAGCTTAGCATTGATGAATGTGCCTTGGTTTATTCAAATGTTGTTATTACTCATGGTTTACGTATTGGGGAATTCGCAAGAATTGGCGCAAATTCTTTAGTGAATAAATCCATTCCTGCAAATGAGTTTTGGGGTGGTGTGCCAGCAAAAGTCGTTCGTTTTCATCAAACTGATCAAAAGTCTTAGTAAATTATTGATTCTACTATTATGGAAAGCATTTTTGTTAGTATAATAAATGGTTTAGGAAATCAAATGAGCGCATATGCTTTGGGTAGAAAGTTATCTATACTAAATGATTGCCCGCTAAAACTAGACTTTACGGAATATGATGAATCGAACATAAATCACGAAGGTATAGAGCTAAACCTTTATCGTTTTAATATAAAAGGTGAAATTGCCAGCAAGAATGAGTTTGAGCATTTATTACCCAAATCATCACCACATATTAATAGCAGGGTTATTCGTTCAGTAAATATCCGTTTTAGAAGGCTAATTGGAAGTTACACTTTTCATAAAAAACATTACATCAGGGATATATGGAAAGGAAATCTCAAGGTTCTCAAGGCTAAACCACCATGTTATCTCGATGGAGTTTGGATTAATCCTGAGTATTATAATGACATTCGCCATATTCTTAATAGTGAACTATCTTTGAAAGAAGAACTGAGGAATAGTTATTTCAATAATTTGCTTGAAAAGATCAATCTTTCACAAAATTCAGTTGGTGTCCACTTCCGCAGGAATTTTGCTTTATATCGCGATGCTAACAGGGTTTTTGGTGTACTCGACCTCAATTACTATTACGATAGTATAGATTTTCTTGAAAATAAACTTGGAAAACTAGACATATTCGTGTTCTCAGATGACGTTGATTGGGTAAAAAAGCACTTTAAGCCAAAACAAAAAGTGACAATCGTTGATCGTTCTGAACATTTAACAGACGCCCATGATTGGGAGCTCTTAAAAAACTGCCATCATCAAATCTGTTCCAATAGTACTTTTGCCTGGTGGGCAGCTTACCTTAATCCCAATGAAAATAAAGAAATTGTGGTGCCCTCTCGTTGGTATGCAGATCCAAGGTTTCAGGAAGGGTATGAGAGAGGAACTTTTATACCAAAAGGATGGAAAAAAGTTTGATTGGCTATTTAATAAAAATGCAAATACGTGAAAGTATCGAATTACTCAAAAACTTTTTTCTTAAAGGCAATTCCAGGACACTAAGAGCCAAAAAAAATGTCCTGGTATCATTTATTGCTAAAGGATTGTCAATTGTTATCAGCTTTCTTATTGTTCCTTTAACTTTAGGCTATGTAGGTAAAGTAGAATACGGGATTTGGATGACCATTTCTTCAATTATCTCCTGGTTTTCGTTTTTCGACATCGGATTAGGTAACGGTCTTCGCAACAAACTTTCGGAAGCTCTGGCACGCGACAACCTGGAGACAGCCAAAATTTACATTAGCTCTACATTTGCTTTGATTTCGGGAATAGCTGCATTAATGTTTGTTGGCTTTTTTATTGCCGCCCATTTTATTTCGTGGAATGCTGCACTCAATACCGATCTGGTTTCTAATAGCGAGCTGTTTAAGATTGTAGTAGTCGTTTTTTTCTTTTTTTGCATTGGCTTTGTACTTAAGGTGCTTTCTTCCATCTTGCAAGCCATGCAACAATATGCCACAAATGATGTGCTTGGAGTAATAGCCCAACTTTTTGGGCTGATTGCAATTTTTGTTTTGGTTAAAACTACCGAAAGCTCCTTATTTTATCTGTGTTTGGTTTATGGCAGCAAAACTGCAATAATAATGTTTATTGCAAGCATTTTTCTTTTTACCGGAAGATTGAAGCATTTGCGGCCACAGATTAATAAAGTTAACCTAAAAAAAGCCCTGCCGCTGCTCAATCTGGGCATGTGGTTTTTTATCAATCAAATTTTGTATCTTATTACCACGCAGTCATCGGTCATTTTAGTGGTTCAGTTTTTTGGTCCCGAAGAGGTAACAATCTATAATCTTGCTAATCGCTACATGTCGATGGTATCAATGCTTTACCTTATGGTGTTAACTCCCTTTCTTACTGCTTTTACCGAAGCATACACAAAAAAAGAATACGCATGGATCAAGAATACAATTTCTAAAATTAACAAAATATGGCTGCTCACCTCTTTTGGTACAATTCTGTTGATGATGAGCTACAGGCTGTTTTTTAAATTGTGGGTTGGCGATGAAATAGTTATTCCGGTAGAATTGATTGTTGCAATTGGTGTTTCCAGCATAATTAGTACTTGGTCCACTACATTCACTTTGTTTTTGATGGGGATTGGTAAAATACGACTGCAGTTTTACACCGGTTTCGTTAATGCGCTTTTGTTTATTCCATTGACATTTTTATTTTACCGCTTAAATTTTGGCTTAACGGCACTGGTGATACCTGGAATTTTATTCGGTATTGGAAAGGTTTTCATATTCACATCACAGTACAAACGTGTGATCAATCAAAGAGCACAGGGTATTTGGAACAGGTAGTAAATCATGATTATTGTTAAACTTGCAGGTGGGCTTGGAAATCAGCTCTTTCAATATGCATCGGGGAGGGCGCTTTCACTAAAATTTAATACCCAATTGAAGCTGGATATACGTTTTTTTGAACAGCCGAAATATCGGAAAGATTTCAGGTTGGCAAAATTTAATCTTCCATTCCAGATCGCTGAAGAATCCGAATATAAAAAATTATGCAACTTGCCTGGAAATAAAATGATAAGGCGACTAAAAAGGATGGGGATTAAATTTCCGCCCTATTATCGAAACACACACCTTATCGAAGATGATATCATAAAACTCGTCGAAAATAAGTCATCAGTGCTACCTTCGGATTTCTACATCGAGGGGTGGCTTGCAAATGAAAAATATTTTAAAAACTATCGCCAGGTTTTGATTGATGAACTCAACATGGATCATGCAATGAGTGCTGAAAACCTTAATCTACGGGAAGGTATCAAAAGTGCAAACGCTGTATCAGTGCATGTTCGCAGGGGCGACTATCTTACCAATAGCTACTTCAGTAACTTAACCAGAGATTATTATCAACAGGCCTTTAGGTGGGTGTACGAAAACATCAATAAGCCGGTTTTTTATTTTTTTTCGGATGACATTGATTGGGTGAAAAAAGAATATGCTTTTGTTGACGAAGCTATATTTGTCCAGGGCAATTCATTACGCGAGGGCACTTTTGCAACCCATAGCGCCATTGACGATTTAATGCTGATGCGTAGTTGTAAGCACAATATTATAGCCAACAGCACTTTTAGCTGGTGGGCTGCATGGCTCAACACCTATGCAGAAAAGAAGGTGCTTTTTCCTGCCAGGTGGTTCAATGATGCAAAAGCGCAGCACAAATTCGAAACGGGAAATTATAATCCTGCCACGTGGATTAAAATTAATTGTTAAACTATGGACAACAAGCCAATTTATGTAACCCAGCCTGCATTGCCTGCTTTGGAAGATTTTATTCCCTATCTTAAACAAATCTGGGAAAATAAAATCCTGACCAACAACGGCCCTTATCACCGGCAACTTGAAAAGGAATTGGCTGAATTTTTGGGTGTGCCTTATATTTCATTATTTGCTAATGGAACGCTGGCTCTGGTTACAGCCCTGCAGGTATTACGCATCACAGGCGAAGTAATTACCACACCGTATAGTTTTGTCGCTACCACACACAGCCTTTGGTGGAACAACATAAAACCCGTTTTTGTGGATATTGAACCGGAGTTTGGCAACCTTGACCCGGAAAAGATTGAAGCTGCTATTACGCCGAAAACAACTGCGATTATGCCCGTGCATGTTTACGGAAATCCCTGCATGGTAGAACGCATACAGGAAATTGCCGATATTTACGGGCTGAAAGTAATTTACGATGCCGCCCATACTTTTGGTGCAAAATACAAAGGACAGAGCATCTGCAATTATGGCGATCTTTCCATTTTGAGTTTTCACGCTACCAAAGTATTTAATACCATGGAAGGAGGTGCGATAATTTGCCACGATGCCGCTACAAAAAAACGGATTGATTATTTGAAGAACTTTGGAATTGCCGGCGAAACAAAAGTAATGGCACCCGGCATCAATTCTAAAATGAACGAAATGCAGGCGGCTTTGGGTTTGCTGCAACTAAAAGATTACCCCGGCAATGCTGAGAAGCGAAAAACAATTACCGAAATTTATCGCAGAGAATTAGCAGAAACAATAGGAATAACCCTTTTGCCTGAGCAGGAAAACACGCTAGCCAACCATGCTTATTATCCAATTTTTGTGAATGAAAAGGAATATGGCATGAGTCGTGACGAGCTTTACGAAAAACTAAAGCAAAATAACATTTTTGGTCGCCGCTACTTCTATCCACTCATTAGCGAATTTTCGATGTACAAAAGTTTGGAATCGGCTAAACCTACGAATCTGCCTGTGGCCACTAGAATGGCTGATGAAGTAATTTGTTTGCCGATTTATCCAGAGTTGGAGCTAAGTAGTGTAAAAAGGATTATTGAAGTTCTAAAATAACATCATTTACTTTTTTTAACAGTGCTTTTTAACTCTATTGATTTTGCGGTTTTCTTGCCAATAGTTTTTGTCCTTTATTGGTTTGCAACAAGTAAAAGTTTAAAACTGCAGAATTTAATAATCGTTACTGCAAGTTACCTGTTTTATGGCTGGTGGGACTGGAGATTTTTATCTTTGATTTTATTCAGCACAATTGTTGATTTCATTGTAGGTCTTAAACTTGCAAAACAAAAAAATCAAACCAAAAGAAAAATACTGCTTTTGACAAGTATTTTTGTGAATTTGGGGTTTCTTGGATTCTTTAAATATTATAATTTTTTCTTGGACAACTTTATTTCAGCTTTCACATTATTTGGAGTGGCAATTAAAGCCAATTCCTTAAACATCATCTTACCTGTTGGGATAAGTTTTTACACTTTTCAGACTTTGAGTTACACCATTGATATTTATAGACGTGAACTTAAACCAACGAAAGATTTTATTATTTTTTCTGCATTCGTAAGTTTCTTTCCTCAATTAGTAGCTGGACCTATTGAGCGTGCATCAAATTTGCTACCTCAATTTTATAATAAACGTGAATTTGATTCTGCAAAAGCAATTGACGGCATGCGTCAAATATTATGGGGTTTGTTTAAAAAAGTTGTTATTGCAGACAACTGTGCGGAATTTGCAAATCAGATTTTTAATAATTCAGCAGATATGTCTGGAAGCACGTTAGTCTTGGGTGCATTGTTTTTTACTTTTCAAATTTATGGTGATTTTTCAGGTTACTCTGATATTGCAATTGGTACTGCACGGCTCTTTGGATTTGATTTAATGCGAAACTTTAACTTTCCATATTTCTCAAGAGATATTGCTGAGTTTTGGAGGCGGTGGCACATATCACTTTCAACCTGGTTTAGAGACTATCTCTATATTCCTATAGGCGGTAGCCGTGGCGACACATTTAATAAAGTCAGAAACATATTTATCATCTTTATCGTAAGCGGATTTTGGCATGGCGCAAATTGGACATTTATAGCTTGGGGAGCATTAAATGCAGGTTATTTTTTACCTCTTTTATTAACAAAAAAAAATCGTAACCATCTCGAAACGGTAGCACAAGGAAAAATATTTCCAAGTGCGAAAGATTTCATATTTATGGTTTTAACTTTTACATTGACTGTTTTTGCATGGATATTTTTTAGAGCCGAGAATATTCTGCATGCATCAAGTTACATTTCAGGAATTTTTTCATCTTCGTTATTTGCATTTCCCAAATTTACTGGAATGACCAGGTCATTTACAACTATAGTACTCATTGTAGTTTTTATGCTAATTGAATGGATTGGTCGTGAACAGCAATTTGCAATTGCGAGCTTGGGGCTAAAATGGAAACGCCCGTTGAGATTCATTTTTTATTATTCCCTGGTGTTTGCTATTTTCTTTTTTGGAGGCAAAGATCAGCAATTCATCTATTTTCAGTTTTAACAAACTTGGCAAACAATGAAGAACTTTATCTATAAATCAATTGTTTTTTCCTTACCACTTATCGGATTTATTGTTTTTCTTGAAATTTCTCTTCGTAGCATTCCGAATAGTTATGAGTTAAAGAAAAGCTATTTGGATGATAACTCTGAGTTTATCCAGGTATTGATATTAGGTAGTTCTCATGCCTCCATGGGAGTTGTCCCAGATTGCTTCGATGCTAAGGCGTATAATGCTGCAATGACCTCACAATCATTAGAGATTGACTATGAAATATTAAAAAATTATGAAACGAGATTAAAAAATCTCGTGAGTGTTATTTTGCCTATTGATTACTTTTCGCTTACTTCATCGCTAAAAAACAGTGTTGAGTCTTGGAGAGTTAAAGATTACATTATGTACTATGATTTGCCAATAAAGTCAAGTTTAAAACACGAAAGTGAAGTGTTATCACATTCACTTAAACACAATTTAAAAAGATTCCGAAATTACTACATCGATAAGAAATCAGAGATTTATTATACTGATGATGGAAATGAAATATTTAAAGAAGATCACCAAGTTTTTGATTTGGCAACATCTGGAATTAGAGCTGCAGATAGACACACTACTTCCAGCTACGATAACTACAGAGAAAATCTTAAGATACTCAGTATGATTGTATCGATGTGTCAAAAAAATAATTGGCACTTGCTATTATACACCAGCCCGGGGCATGAAACATATTACAACTTACTTGATAGCATTCAATTAGCTTTAACTATAACCAGTGTGGATAGTTTGGCCGGTATTTATAAAAATTGCGAATATTTTAATTTCTTAAAAGACACTTCCTACCACAGTAGTGATTTTTATGATGGAGATCATTTAAATGAATATGGTGCTCGAAAGTTGTCAAAGAAACTGAACGAATTATTTTAAATTTGGATATGATGCATTCTGGGTCTCGAATAGAAATTGTATCAAATATTTATCCTTTGATTTTCGATGTATAAAAGTCTCGATTCGGCTAAACCTACGAATCTGCCTGAGGCCACTAGAATGGCTGATGAGGTTAGTTGTTTACCGATTTATCCTGCATTAGAGATTGAAAATATTAATTTTATTGCCCGTTTAATAAGAGGTGCATAAAAAGGAATACACATACAAGCTGCAAAATGAGCTGGAACTCGGTGAAGGCCAGTTTATAGAGTTTAAAGAGACGCTCGACAAAAGCTTTGCAAAAGAAATAGTTGCATTTGCCAATGCATCCGGTGGTATTATTTATTTGGGGATTACCGATCAAAGCACAGTAAAGGGAATTGAGGTAACAAATAAACTAAAATCGCAGATTCAGGATATGGCCAGAAACTGCGATCCGCCTGTTGCAGTGCTTCTGACTCGGATTAATAATGTGCTGGCCATCGAAGTGAAAGAAGGCGTTAATAAACCCTACTCCTGTAGTTCCGGTTTTTTTATGCGGATGGGTACCAATTCCCAAAAAATGAACCGTGACGAAATCTTGTCATTGGCCATAAAGACAGGAAAAATTCGCTACGATGAGCAAATTTGTACCGACTTTGACTGGAAAGACTTCGACGACGAAAAGTTTGAGTATTACCTCAAATTAGCGGGTATCTCGAATAATATGCCCAGGGCTGAAATCCTGAAAAACCTGCGTGTGCTTACCAGCGGAGGAATGACCAATGCCGGAGTACTCTACTTTAGCAAAGAACCTTACAAATACATCATCAGCTCAAAAATCCGGTGTATCCATTTCAACGACGATATACGGGTTGATATCCTGGATAAAAAAGAAGTGGACCGCGGAATCATCGGGAATATCGAATTTGCCATAGCATACCTGAAAGAACGCATACCTGTAAGGTTCGAAATTAAAAGCCTCAAAAGAGATGAATTCCCGGAATATCCCATCGAGGCATACCGCGAAGCAATAGTAAACGCGGTTATTCACTTTGATTATTTCCTCGGCGATACCATCGCCATTGAAAAGCTAAAAAGCAGCATCATTATCAACAATAAAGGTGAATTGCTTTTCCCCGAAAGCGATTTTGGAAAGCGCAGCGAAGCACGAAACAGGTTGCTGGTGGATTTACTGGCACGAACCGATTTTATGGAAAAAGCCGGCACAGGTATTAAACGGGTTACCGATGCATGTAATGCCAACGGAAATAAATGCACCTTTAACTTCTCCGATGCATTTTGGGTGACCATGAAATCAAATGTCATCGGCAAGGACGTAGAAAAGGTCGTAGATAATGTTACCGATAATGTTACCGATAATGTTACCGATAATGTTACCGGTAGTCGAAGAAATCAAATTATTAGATTGATTCAGGAAAATAATCAAATTACATTGACACAACTGGCAAAAAAACTATCCGTAACAAAGATGACCATTGTTCGGGATATTGCACGGTTAAAAGCAGATAATATTATTGAACGCATTGGCCCCGCAAAAGGCGGCCACTGGAAAATTATTAAATAATTATGATACAACAAAACACATGCGGTCGCCGCTACTTTTATCCTTTAATTAGCGAATTTTCCATATACAAAGGGCTCGACTCGGCAAACCCCAAAAACTTGCCGGTTGCCGAAAAAATGGCCCAACAGGTGATTTGTTTACCAATTTACCCGGATTTAAATATACACCACATCAAGCAAATATGCACATTAATAAATGAAAGATAATATGCAATTAATATTCACAAAGAAATAATGAAAAATATTATTCTTATTGGCGCTAGAGGTATGGGAAGAACCATACACAATTACCTGGAAGAATTCAAGGAATATAATTCTGATTTCAACATTAAAGGATTCCTTGATGATAAAAAAGATGCCCTTAATGGTTTTGATAACTACGCACCAATAATTGGAACTGTCGATGATTATTGCGTTTGTAAAGACGATTTGTTTATTTGCACTTTAGGTGATATTCCTTACAGAAAAAAATATTCACAACCCATTATTGATAAAGGGGGTAAATTTTACACTTTAATTCATCCCTTAGCCAGAATCATGAAAGATGCTCAAATTGGTGAAGGAACAATTGTTGGGCCTTGGGCATCTATTGGCTCAGGAGCAGTAATTGGCGAACATTGCCTTATTCAAACATCATCATTAATAGGACATGATGTTAACATTGGAGACTGGTCTAGAATAGATACACATGTAGTATGCACAGGAGGTGCAAAAGTTGGAAACAATGTAACCATACATACGGGAGCTATCCTGAATCAAAATGCCATTGTCGAGGACAATGCTAAAGTAGGGGCTGGTAGTTTTGTTTTGAGAAAAGTAAAACAAGGGGATACTGTATTTGGAAATCCTGCCAAAAAATTATAATTGATTATGAAAGCATTAATATTTCCAGGTCAGGGTGTTCAGCGTGAAAGTATGGGGAAAGACCTGTATGACAACTTTCCAAAAGCAAAAGAATATTTCGGACGCGCAAACCTACTGCTGTGCAGGCGCATTTCGGATGTAATGTTTGAAGGTAACGAACTCGAACTGCTCGAAACAAAAAACACCCAACCCGCAGTGTTTTTATACGAAGTGGTCATCGCATTATGCCAAAATGATGTAACTCCTGATTTGGTAGCCGGCCATTCTTTGGGTGAGTTTGCAGCACTGGTAGTTAATGGCACAATATCATTTGATGATGGGTTAAATTTAGTGCTGAACCGTGCTTTAATCTCACAAAAGGTTTGTGAACAGCATGAAACAGCCATGGGGGCAGTCATCGGTCTTTCTGATGATTATATTGGCCGCCGCATTGATGAGATGACCAAGGAAAGCGGTGAACCCATATACTTTGCCAACCACAATGGTCCTGGCCAGGTAGTAATTACTGGTTCAAAAAAAGGAATTCGCCTGGCTTGCAAAGCATTTAAAAAAGAAGGTGCTAAAAGAGCCGTACCTCTTAGCATCAGTGTTTTCATTCACCGTACATGGAAGAGGCCGGCAAAGAATTGGGAAAACTTATTCAACAAACCAAGTTTAAAAAGCCATCGTGTCCAATCGTTCAGTGTGTTGACGGCAAAGCGCACACCGATGTGGAAACCATTAAAACTAACCTGATAAAGCATATTACTCATTCTGTGCAATGGACCTCAATGGTGAACACAATGGATGCAATGGGTGTTAAAACATACTACGAAGCAGGCCCCGACGACACGCTGCAGAAAATTGTAAAACGCATGTATCCCAATAGTAATGTACTTGCATTGGCCGATATTCAAACGTATAAAAATATAATTACTAATTTTAAAACAATTTAATTATGGAACTTAATGAATTTGTAACAGCTTTTGCTGAAGAATTTGAAGACACACCCATTGAGAAATTTGAAGCAAATACCCGATTCAGAGAACTTGAAGAATGGAGTTCTTTATCAGCCCTTTCAATTATTGCAATTGTTGATGAACATTTTAACAAACAAATAACCGGTGCTGATTTAAGAAGCGTAAACACCATTGAGGAATTGTACAATTTTGTACAATCAAAATAATAAAAGTGTAGGCACATGGCATTACTAAAATACAGCAATGTTGGGATTAAAGCAATGGCTGCGGCCGTTCCGCATACAATAATCAACAACTTAAATTATACCCAACATTTTACTTCTGAGGAAGCAAAAATGATTGTTGAAAAAACAGGAATTAATGAACGGCGCTTTGCCGATGATAAAACCTGTTCTTCTGACCTTTGTTATGCTGCAGCAGACAGATTAATTGAAGAGAATAACATCGACCGTAAGGAAATTGATTTGATGGTTTTTATTTCTCAGACACCTGATTACAGAATGCCTGCAACATCTTTTTTGATACAGGAAAGACTAAAATTACCTGAGAGTACGATAGTTTTTGATGTAAATTTAGGTTGTTCCGGTTTTGTGCATGGTTTGTATATAGTTTACGGTCTTATGCAGCAAAGTGGCTTGCGCAAAGCATTGCTTTTAAATGGAGAAACACGAAGCAAGGTATATTCGCCTAAAGACAGGCCGGTAGCTTTTTTATTCGGTGACGCAGGCTCAGCTGTACTCATTGAAAAAGATGAATCTTTTGGTGAAAGTTTCTTTTCAATTAATTCAAACGGGGCGAATGCCGATATGGTAATGATACCTGCCGGAGGATATCGAAAACCCACAACGGTTGAAACACTTAAAGAAAAAGTAATAGATGAAAACGGGAACATCCGCAGCGAAGAACAGGCTTATATGAGAGGTGAAGATGTTTTTCATTGGTTACTCACAAAAGTACCGAAGGATATTAAAGAGGTATTAAGCTATTCAAAAACCGATAAGGAAATAATCGATTTTTTTGTGTTGCACCAGGCTAATAACTTTATGAACAGTTATTTGGCCAAAAAATTGAAAATTGAAAAAGAAAAAATACCATCTACAATTTCAAAGTTTGGCAACACCTCGTCGGTATCAATTCCACTCACAATGGTAAGCGAGTTAAAAAATGAGCTGGTTGTTCCGAAAAAACTATTGTTAAGTGGTTTTGGGGTAGGTATGACCTGGGCTTCTGCCATCATCAATACAAATCAATGTAGAATAAGCGACATCGTTGAAGTTTAAATTATGAATTATAATCCATTTACCTTATCAGGGAAGAAAATTCTTGTAACCGGGGCATCTTCAGGCATTGGCAAAAGCATTGCTGTGGAATGTTCAAAAATGGGGGCTAACCTGATTATTACAGGACGTAACCAGCAAAGACTCGAAGAAACTTTAACATTAATGGATGGAAATAATCATCAGGCTATTCCTGCTGATATTGCCAATGTGAAAGAAATTGAGAACTTGGTTAAGCAATTGCCTGTTCTTGACGGTATTGTCCAAAATGCTGGGGTAAATATTAAAGTTCCTGCTAAATTTATTTCGCAAGAAAAAATTGAAGCAGTCTTTAAAACCAACTTTAATGCTCCTGTTTTAATGATACAATCACTTCTAAAAGCAAAGAAAGTGAGTAAAGGAGCTTCAATCATTATGATGTCTTCGATAGCTACAAATTATGCAGCAGTAACCAATGCCATTTATTCATCTTCAAAAGGTGCTTTAAATTCTTATTCTAAGGTTTTAGCAATTGAATTGGCATCTCGTGGTATTAGAGTAAATATTATTCAGCCAGGTATTGTTAATACAGATATATTAAATGCTTATGCGTTAAAAGATGATTTAATGGCACATGAAAAAGATTATCCTTTGGGGAGGTTCGGAAGTCCAGAAGATATTGCATTTGCAGCAATATATTTATTTTCTGATGCCGCCAAATGGGTCACAGGTAGTGTATTTACCATTGATGGAGGAGTAACTCTAAGATAAACTTTGATTAAAAAATGAATATACAAAAGATTGAACACATTGGCATAGCGGTAAAAAGCCTGGATGAAAGCATCCCTGTATTTGAAAAGTTATTGGGAGTAAAATGTAAAGGAACAGAATATATTGCAGACCAGTTTGTAAATACTGCCTTTTTTCAGGTTGGAGAAAGCAAAATTGAATTGCTGGAATCAACCAGCCCTGAAGGACCGATTGCCGGGTTTATTGAAAAGAAAGGCGAAGGAATTCATCACATTGCCTTTGCGGTTGATAATACCGATGATGCATTAGCCAATGCCAAAGAAAATGGATTTAGGTTAATTGACCGTATTTCTCGTAAAGGCGCAGAAGGACTTGACATTGGCTTTCTTAATCCCAAACAAACGCACGGTGTATTAATTGAATTTTGCTCAAAATAAATCGCCAAATGACAATCGACTCAAAATATATTGAAACCCAAAAGAAACCTGTACCAATCACAGAACAAATCTGGCCGGAAAAAACCGAACCAGTAGTTAGCATCAGCTGTATCACCTACAATCACGAAAACTTTATTCGTGATGCCATTGAAGGTTTTTTAATTCAAAAAACAACTTTTCCTGTTGAGATTCTTATCCACGATGATGCCTCTACTGACAAAACAGCCAGCATAGTAAAAGAATACGCAGAAAAACATTCTGATTTAATTATTCCAATTTTTCAGACAGAAAACCAATATTCGCAAGGGAACAAACCTTTAGCAAATTTTGTTTTTCCTCGTGCCCGCGGTAAGTACATCGCCCTATGCGAAGGCGACGACTACTGGACCGACCCCCTCAAACTGCAAAAACAGGTGGATTTTTTGGAGGCAAATCCTGATTTTAAGCTATGTTTCCATAATGCAACAATTAAGTGGGATAACAATTCAAAACCCGATTCTTACTTTTGTGCCGTAGATCAAAAACCGGTTTCAACAATTGAAGATGTAATAAAAGGATGGTTTATTCCTTCGGCTAGTATGGTTTTTAGGAGAGAGGCCATAATGCCCTTACCTGGATGGTTCTCGAACGTTTATAACGGTGATTGGGCGTTGCAAATGCTGGCTGCTTCAAAAGGAAAGATAGGTTATTTAAATGAAACGATGTCGGTATATCGAAAGCAGCCTGGCAATTTATCAGCTACAATAAAAAGCGAATTCATCTGGATGCAACGAATTAAGCTTCTTCATTATTTCAATCTTTATACATCATTTAAATACAATGATATAATTAATGAAAGAATAGACACACTAATTAAAGAATATAATCAGATTATAAAGACACCAAAAAGCATTTTTGCTAAATTATTTTCATATTCATATATGAAGAATAAGATTTATAAGTTATTCCACTTAAATAAGTATTATAAAATGAGCAACCGAAGCTAATCTATGAGAGTAACACATCGTACCGGTATTAAAAAAGAAACTAGAAAAAAAAATAAATATTCATTCCTTGAGTATTTTATTGTACTCTTAGTTTTATGGGAATCTACTTCAACTTTTTTGTCGCACAGTTCAATTTTTAAACTGTTAATAACACTTTTTTTAATATTAATCTTCTTTTATAGAAAACGAAAAATAGAAAAAGAAATTCTTTTTGTATTGATCTTAGTAGGCAGTCTAATTTTCATACAAGGCATGATATGGGGTTTCTCATTTGTGTCATTATTCACCTTTTCGTTGTTTGCTGTTGTTTTACCATATTTGGCTGTAAAAATAGTTGGCATTAAGTATTTGAAAATATTATCAGACATAGTATTCTTTTCAACACTGATTGCAATTCCTTTCTACATACTGCAAATCTTCATTCCAGGATTTTCGGGACTATTGATGGATTTAGAGCAACGAATTCGTCCTGAATTTGCTCTGGATGGCCGTTATTCAATTCTCATTTATACCATTGCCACAATCCCACGTTTTGAGCCGGATACCATTTTGAGAAATTTTGGGATGTTTCATGAACCTGGTGCATATGCCGTTTTTTTGGTTCTTGCAATTACAGTAAATCTGATGATAAATGATAGGCCATTTGATAGAAAAAATTTAATTTTGATGATTGCTCTAATCTCAACTTTTTCTACAGCAGGTTATCTTGCTATGATACTAGTTTACACTGTATATTTTTTCTACATCAAACGAAATAACCCGCAGTACCTCATTTTAGCAATAATAGTTTTGATTCCCTTGTTGATTTATGTTGCCAGACTACCTTTTATGACAGAAAAAATTCTGTATCATGTCGAAACTGAGACAGATAAAGATTTAACAGATAAAACCAGTGGTCGTATTTTGGGTGCCCGCAAGGCATTAATAGTTCTACAGAGATACCCATTAACAGGGAGGGGTCTTACTACTGCTTCAATGGAAAAGGATGATTATAGTGAAGAAAGAGCTGGATACGGATTTATGGCGTTTTTTGCGCGGCTTGGTGTGGTTCTTTCGATTGCATTTGTTTATTATTTTATACGCGGGATGAAAAGGTTTGCACAAAATCTTACGGGCAATTCCAAATACTGGTTATTGCTTCTTTCTGGGTTTATAATCAACCTTTTTAGTCAGCATTTCATAACCACATCAATTTTTATAATGATTTTTTATATAGGCTTACTTAAAGTGTTTAAATATAGTAATTTTTCTTTCAACAAGTATCGTTAGTTTTTAGTTTAGCTAATGGACATTTTATATACAGATTATGTCATCCGACAATAGCA
>Ga0172382_10001766_pt1 | contig 37746 bp, 37 predicted proteins | sample Leawel138RmetaG_FD_122245 | JGI IMG/M metagenome (GOLD analysis project Ga0172382, IMG submission 122245) | Leachate microbial communities from a municipal landfill in Southern Ontario, Canada - Leachate well 138R metaG | ecosystem: Engineered > Solid waste > Landfill > Unclassified | place... | reverse complement strand
TCCGACTTGTACTCTCGTATGTACAAGTTTCCGACTTGTACACCAACAGCTATCGCATGGGAGGATATAATCTCGTATGTACAAGTTTCCGACTTGTACTCTCGTATGTACAAGTTTCCGACTTGTACACCAACAGCTATCGCTTGCGAGGAAATAAGCATGCAAAAACGCAGAACGATGCAGTATTAATCGTCGTGGTATGATACCTGGTCTTTGTACAAGTCGGAAACTTGTGTTTTTTTAGGTGGTCGGTGAAGTTTGCGTTTTTGGTGTACAAGTCGGAAACTTGTACATACGGGTTTAGGTTTCTGCCTGTTAAAACCACTTTCATCGAGATTAGAGTAAATATTAACCAGAAAGAAATGTGTATAAAAAAAGCCACCTGAATTAACAAGTGGCTTTTTAATTAATATTGTTTTGCAGAGTGTTCTGCGAATTGAGTTATTGGGCTCTTCTTCTTTCTTTGATACGAGCAGCTTTACCTTTTGCAGTTCTGAGATAGAAGAGTTTTGCACGTCTTACTTGTCCAAATCGAATAATCTCAAGTTTATCAATGAGTGGAGTATGTTGTGGGAAAACTCTTTCAACAGCTATACCGTCGGATATTTTTCTTACTGTGAAAGTTTTTGAGATACCTGCTCCACGTTTTTGGATAACTATCCCTTGAAAAATCTGGATACGTTCTTTGTTACCCTCTTTAATTTTATAGTGTACTTTAACAGTGTCTCCGACACCGTATTCAGGAAGATCAGTGCGCAATTGATCCTTAGTTATCATTTGAATGATATCCATTTATTCCTCCTTATATTTTTCAGATGTAAGTCGATCCAAGACGATAGCAGCAGCACTTCTAACAGACAAGTGATTATAATTATTAAAGCCTTTTATTGGCTCAAGCACATAATCAGCTTGCTGGTGTAATTCTGGAGATAAGCCATTTCCCGTGCCAAATAGTAATAGCAGAGGATGCTTTTTAGTCTTCATAATTTCATTTAACTTATTAAATGAGACTTGCTTATCTAAAAAAGCTGCTGTAGTCGTAACAATTAGTGGATCGCTTCCATCCTGGTATTTTATCTTTTTTATAGCATCATCTATTGTTTTTTCAAATTGAATAAGCGATAGAGCTTCTACTCTATCTTTATTGTAGAATTTTGCAATATCAGTTTTCCAAAAATTAATAAGTCTATCAAATATTTCTTTTTGTCTTTGGTTTGGCTGAATCACAAAATAGTTTTTTACCCCAAACGTATTGCAAGAGCGGGCTATATCATGAATGTCAAGATTTGTGATTGACGTCAAGACTGTCTGCCCTTCTTTATTAGTAACAGGATAATGTACAAGTCCTAAGTATATATTTGTCATTTCTTTATTAAGTCCGATCTTCTTTGCTGTGTAAGCTCTAAAGATTTTTTTTGTCTCCACAGCTCGATATTTTTATGATTGCCCGAGAGCAAAACATCAGGTACTTTCATACCTCTAAAATCGGCTGGTCTTGTGTAGTATGGTTGTCCGAGCAAGCCATTTTCATGTGAATCAGACATAGCTGAATCTATATCGCTGAGAACTCCTTTTTGCAGGCGTGCTAAAGCATCGATCAAAATCATTGCGGGCAGCTCTCCGCCAGAGAGTACAAAGTCTCCGATAGATATTTCATCAGTAACAAAATAGTCACGAACACGTTGGTCTATCTCTTTGTAATGTCCGCATAATAAGATTAATTCAGGTTGTATTAGATATTCTCTTACAATTTGTTGATTCAGCAAACGTCCTTGTGGTGTGAAATATATAACTGGAAGCTTTTTGCCGTTTTGAACATACTCAATCGCCTCAATTAAGGGCTCGGGCTTAATCACCATACCAGATCCACCACCGTAGGGATAGTCGTCAACTTGTCTTTGTCTATTATTTGAAAAGTCTCTAATATCAATAAGATTAATCTTTATTTTATCTTTTTCAATCGCTATCTTTGGTATACTTTCGGATAGAAACGATGCAAAGCTATCAGGGAATAGAGATAATACATTAATTATCATATGTTTTGTAATAGTTTTATATTTTTAACATCAATTCTATTTTTATCCAAATCTATGTTTTCAATATAGAATTCTACGTCTGGTATTAACAATTCTTGCTCTTCTTCATTTTTAACGACAAAGACATCGTGTGCGTTGTTATTAAACCAATCGATCACAAGTCCCAGATAGGCATCATTAGTAAAAACCTGCATATTTAGAGGGTCATAATACTCTTCATTTGTCAATTCAGCTATCATCTGGTCATCAATAGCGATTTGCAGGTTATTTTGATCTGCAATTTCTAAGATAATTTCTGGCTCTTCAAACTTGAGATAATGCTTTTCTCTAATAAGCTTTGTGGCTTTTACCGTTACGAATCTCACTCTATGGTCTGTAAAGATAACAAACAAGTTTTTTAGCTTGTCAAATGCGTCAATAAAGTCAGGATTTAGCCTAATAGGTATCCACCCTTTTATAGTAGCACCAAATCCTAACTTTCCAATGATTGTTAAGTCATTTATTTCCATTATTCAATGATTTCAAGCTCAACTTTTTTACCTTGTTTTGTGGAAACAGCTTTTAAAATAGTGCGTATAGCACCTGCAGTACGTCCTTTTTTGCCGATAACTTTGCCAATATCCGATTTGGAGACTTTCAGTTCATAGACAGTCAAGTCATCCTTGATATTCTCTTCAATAGTAACTTCAGCAGGGTCATCCACAAGCCCTTTTACGACAAACTCTAATAAATCTTTCATGTAAAACCTCAGCCAATTATTCTGTAGCTGTTTCTTTTTTCACATACTTGAATTCATGCATTTTTTGCAAAATACCTGCATTCTTGAAAAGAGATCTTACAGTTTGTGAAGGTTGAGCGCCAACTTTGAGCCATTTAAGTGCCAAATCTTCTTCAATTTTTACAATTGCAGGATTATGCTTTGGGTCATAATACCCAATATTTTCAATATATTTTCCATCTCTTTTATTACGAGAATCAACCGCAACAATGCGGTAGAATGGTTTGTTGATTGAACCCATTCTTGTAAGACGAATCTTTACCATTTCTACTCCTTATTTATAGTACACAGTATATAGTTAGAAATCTATGTTTTTTAGAAGCACATATTTCGTCAAGTAAAATTTTAGAATGGCATCTTAAAGTTTTTCATAAACTTAGACGAATTCATGTTTTTCATCATTGATTTCATTTGTTCAAATTGCTTTAAAAGCCTATTTACAGCTTGCACAGAAGTGCCGCTACCTTTTGCAATTCTTATTCTTCTACTACCATTGATAATCTTTGGATTTTCGCGTTCTTTGATAGTCATCGAATAGATAATTGCCTCAATATGAGCAAGTTGTTTACCATCAAAATTAACCTGCTCCATCATTTTTGCATTAACCCCTGGAATCATCTTCATAATTTGATCTAAGGGACCCATTTTCTTCATACTTTGTAATTGTTCAAGAAAATCAGACAAAGTGAATTGATTCTTTTTCATCTTTTTGGCAAGCTTTTCAGCTTGTTCTTCGTCAAAAGCGTCTTGTGCTTTTTCAATCAGACTAAGCACATCACCCATGCCCAATATTCTGGAAGCCATACGATCGGGGAAAAACTCTTCAAGATCTGATATCTTTTCGCCCATACCCACAAAGGCGACAGGCTTGTCAGTTACAGCTTTGATAGAAAGTGCTGCACCACCTCTGGCATCACCATCGAGCTTGGTCAAAATAACTGCATCAAATGCCAAAAGATCGTTAAACTCTTTTGCAACATTGACCGCGTCTTGACCTGTCATTGCATCTGCAACAAAGAAAATATAGTCTGGTTTGACATAGTCTTTCAAGTCTTTTATTTCCTTCATCATATCTTGATCGATATGCAAGCGACCTGCTGTATCAAAAATCATCAAGCTGCTATTATTCTTTTGAGTCCAATCCATTGCTTGTTTTGCAATTTTCTTCACATCTTTTGTGTTTGTATCTGAAATAACGGGTACATTCAGCTGTTTACCTAAAACCTCGAGTTGGTGAATAGCAGCTGGGCGATACACGTCACAAGCGACAAGTGAAGGTATTGCATTTTTCTTTTTTCTAAAATAGTTTGCAAGCTTTGCACAGGCAGTGGTTTTTCCAGAGCCTTGCAAGCCAACAAGCATGATTTTTGTTAATTTATTATTATGAAAATCAAGTTTAAAATCGCTATTGTCCATCAAAGCAATGAGCTGTTCATGAACAATTTTGACTACCTGCTGTCCTGGTTCGAGGCTTTTCATAACCTCTTGACCAAGAGCTCTTTCTTGAATTTCTTTGATAAAGTTTTTGACTATTCTAAAGTTCACATCAGCTTCGAGCAAAGCCATTCTGATTTCTTTTAAAGAATCTTTTATATTTGACTCAGAAAGCTTTCCTTTGCCTTTGAGATTTCTAAAAATGCCATTTAGTCTTTCTGATAAATCATTAAACATTAATTAAACTCCTGACCTTTTCTGCATAATTATCGCTATTAAAAATGTAAGAGCCTGCTACCAATATATCAGACCCTGCCTCGATCAAGATAGGAGAATTTTGATCATTAACACCACCGTCAACTTCAATCTCAAAACTAAGCTTATTGGTCTTTCTAAACAAAGCAATTTCTTTGATTTTGGTCAAAGAACTTGGTATAAAGCTTTGCCCGCCAAAGCCTGGATTGACACTCATTACCAGCACAAAGTCTATTATGTCAGAAAGATACTCAATATTCATTGGATGAGTAGATGGATTTAAAACTACGCCAGCTTTCATCCCACGCTCTTTTATATGATTGACAAGCCGATTAGCATGATACACAGTTTCTGTATGGAAAGATAAGTAATCAACACCGATATCAGCAAGTGGCTCGATATAATCTCCAGGATTAGTTACCATCAAATGCACATCTAATGGCAGTTTTGCATACTTTTTGATATACTTTATGATTGGTGGTCCAAAAGTAAGATTTGGTACAAAGTGTCCATCCATTACATCTAAATGCAATAATGAAGCATCACTTGCTTCTATTTTTTGTATTTCCTCTCTTATTCGACCAAAGTCGCATGACAAGAGAGATGGGGCTATTTTAATTTGTCTGTTCATATAAAAAAGATTATATCCTTTACATAATTTATGTCATTTTGGTGCAACAAGTCCAAGATATGTTGTTTACTAATCACAAACTCCTGTAGCCATGTATGATTTGCGACTTTGACAAACAAGACTGAGTGTTCAAACTTTATGAGCTTAGATTTTTCAACCATGATTGTCCCAACTATAGAGCTCCATGACAGAGTAAGATGAGCAAATTCATAGAGATTATTACGTCTTGCTATCTCATAAACAAATTGGTATGCTGCACTACAGAGATTTTTCATTTAGAACGCTGTAATTTGTGGATAAAACCTTTTACCAGAGCAAATCCAGCCCAAAATGACACTGCCACCATTAGAACAATAAAATACAGCAAGCCGATAGTATCAAAAGAGCTATCAACCGTAATAACACCAAGTGCAGGCACAGCAGCGACTATCACTATTCCGATGATACCGACAAGTTTTAGCGGGAATCTTTCTTGGTTTTTATTGATAAATAATATTAACAGCCCTGTAATTACCACCAAAACCAAAGTGATAAAAAACAATGCTACAGAGGTAGCTGAAGCATTTGCTGAGATAAGTGCGTCAAATAGTTCGGGTTTAAATTTTTCCAACAAATAACTTGGTGCCATTAATGATAAAAACAGCACGATAATTCCACCGATTAGATACAGTATGCTTTTCAATGTCAAATGTTCTTTTTTCATAAAAATCTCCTTTTTTATCTTAAGGGAATTTAAAGAAAGAAGATACGGCACAAGACCGTATCTTATTCTTTTTCAATAATAACCTTTAAATCTACATCAATATCTTGTGCAAAGCTTACTTTGACAGTATGCTCGCCAAGCTGTTTGAGAGTTTCTTCAATAATGATATTAGATCTGTGAACTTTTACGCCCTTTTCAATCAAATATTGAGCTAAATCGTTCTCAGATACTGAACCAAATAGTCGACCATTTTCATCAGCTTTTCTATTGAAAGATGCTGTAATTGTAGCTATTTTTGCAGCACTTTCTTTATATTGTGCAATTTGAGCATTGTGCTTTTCGTCTGCTGCCGCTCTAATAGAGTCAATTCTTTTTATGTTGCCTGCAGTTGCTAAAATTGCGAGTTTTTTGGGGATAAGATAGTTTCTTGCATAACCATCTTTGACATTTATAATAGAGCCTGCAGTGCCAACTCTATCGACATTTTCAATTAATATTATTTTCATTAGTTTTCTCCGTCTTGTTTAGTTTTCTTATATCAGCCCAATTGTCAACAAAGCCTAAAAATGCGAGAAATACAATCAAATATGGGTTGAATATTAGTGATAAAATCCCTATGAATAAGAGCATCTTTGACCCTTTTATTATTCTACCAAAATAGAAGGCTACCACTGATAAACCTTGAATAAAGTATAGAGCTATGCAAGGGATTAATATATTAATACCCAAAACTTTTGTACCTGGATTTATAATCAAAAATAAAGCAATTATCACTATTGCAATAAGTACATTGCTGTTATTATATCTGCTATGGGAATACGGTCTGAATAGCTTTTTATTCACAAAAATAAAGCCTATCCACAAAGCAATAATCATGGTAAAAACAGCAAATGAGTAATAAAGTTTCATGTACAAGTCTTTTGAAGCATTAAGAGTATTTATTATCATTTGATAATCGTCAGTTCCTTTGGAAAATCTTTCATTCAATAAGTTTGCTAATAAATTGGTCGAATCATTTATAGCTGTAACTACCTTTTCATTGAATAGATAGTACTTTAGAGCTGCAACAATGCCTGTAAAGCCAAACGCTGTAAGCATGATATTTTCAAGATATCTTTCACGCTTGAGCATTTCAATTGCTATAAACGATAGCAATCCAACATTTAGAGCAATATTGTAAAAAGTAAGCAAATCAATTGCTTCTATTAAATACAATATAGTGCACAAAGCAGCCCATACAGAATAAAAAGTTATATATTTTGTAGTGTCCAAGAGCTTTATCTGGTTTGCATATAGGATAATCAAAATTAAGCCTAATGCGGGAGATATTACACTTAGTATAATGCTAAAAACTGCGATGATAATCATGTTTATTTAGTCAACAACGTATGCAAGCAAAGCCATTTGGCGAGCTTTTTTGATTTCATTGGATACAAGACGTTGATGTTTTGCACAGGTACCAGTTGCTCTTCTTGGTTCAATTTTACCTGTTTCTGAGACATAATTTCTCAATAAGTCTATATTCTTATAATCAACATTTATTTCTTTGTTTCCACAAAATCTGCATACTCTTTTTTTGAAGCGTGATCTTCTTCTATCGAAAGCCATTTTTTCTCCTTTCTTGTTTTAGCCTATTAAATAAAGATATTAGTTATATTGAAAACTAATCATCTTAGAATGGCACATCATCTTCAGATACATTGTCTTGTCTGATCGAGCTTGGCTCGTCATTTGCTTTTGGTGTGTATTGATCAACAGGTGCGTCATCAGCTTGTCCATAGCCGCCCTGAGAAGCTTCTCGATCTAAAAGATGGATTCTATTTATTAAAACTTCTGTAAAACGGCGATTAACACCTGATTGGTCAGTATAGGAATTTATACTAAGCTCACCTTCGATAACTACTGGGCTACCCTTATGAAGTTGATCGTTGCAAAACTCAGCTTGTTTGCCAAATGCAGTAGCATCAAAAAAGTTTGCCACTGCCTGATAATTACCATATTCATCTTTTCTTAGTCTGTCAAAAGCTAATCCCAGTTTGGCAATCATCATATTATTATTGGAATAGCGTATTTCTGGATCTCGGGTTAAACGAGCGCTAATTGTTATTGAATTAATCCTCGGAAATCTCAGTACTTTAGCCATTTTACTCTCCTATTCAAGTTCTTCAAGTTTTAAAATATTATATCGAATAATACTTTCGTTTATACGATAATGTCTCTCGAGCTCTTTGATTTGCTGAGTATCCATATTAAAGTAATTAATGAGATAATAACCTTCTTTGTGCTTTTGTATTTCATAAGCAAGGTTTTTCTTACCCCAATTATCAGTCTTAATCAATTCGCCTTCAAAATCATCAATAACCTTCAGTACTTTTTCCTGTTCTTTATCAACTTCATCTGCAGACAAGACAGGAGAAACAATGTACATTGATTCGTATTTTGCTTTCATTTATTTGCCTCCTTTGGTCTTTGACTCTGAATATCGGTTATGTATTCAGAATAGGATCTCTTATTTTTACTATAATAGTTTAGCATACATTTATAATCGCGATGTATATATTGCTTTAATAAATTGTACGTAAATTCGAAAATATGTTTAAGTAGTAAAAACTCAAGCTCTGTGAAATCATCTAAGACATAGTCACTTAGAGCTTTGTTTTCCGGGCTACCAACTCCAATACGGATCCTTGTAAAATTATCAGAGTTAATATTTTCAATAATAGATTTTAGCCCATTATGTCCGCCATCTCCTCCCTGTTCTCTTATGCGAATATCGCCAAAAGGGAGGTTGATATCGTCCACAATAATGACAAAATCTGTAAAGGGAATATTTGTTAGGTTTTTAACCACAAGTCCGCTATTATTCATATAGGTCTGTGGTTTGATTAAGGTAAAGGTCCTCATTTTTGCAACATGACAGTTCTTTTCTTTAGAAAAATCACATTGGTATTTTTCTGCAATATAGTCAATAAGCAAAAAGCCAATATTATGGCGATTATGCTCATATTTATATCCTGGATTGCCTAAACCTATAATGTACTTCATAATTGTTATTCAGTTACTTCTTCGCTTTGTTCTTCAACTAAGTCTTCTACATCTTCTTGATCAGCTTCTTCTGCTCCGCCGACGCGTGGCAAGCTTAAGCTAACGATAGCTAAGTCTTCTGGTTCGGTAAATGTAACATTTTCTAATTCAATGTCTTTACAAAAAATAGTGTCGCCTATTGTCATGTTTGAGATATCTAATTGAATACCTTCGGGTATGTGTCTTGGCAGGCAAGATGCACTTAGGCTACGTCTTGATACATCAAGTATTGCGCCTTCTTTTAAAGCTTCTGGTGTACCAACAAAATTAATTGGAACATCGATCGATATTTCTATACCTGGATGTAATTCGAGAAAGTCAATATGAGTAATATCTCTGGAAACAGGGTGAATTTGTTTTTCTTTAATAATTGTACGAACTTCTTCTCCGTCTATTTTCAGTAAGAAAATAGCAATTTCACCGAAAGATTTGCGGTACAATCTGTTAAATTCAATTGCAGGAACAATTATATTGCTTCCCACGGTGCCGCCTGAATAAACAACAGCGGGGATTAAGCCATTTTTTCTCATCTGATTGAGCTCTGATTTTGTTCCAAGCGTTCTTTTTTCAACTTCTAAGTTAAGTATCATTTTTCCTCCGTGCTGTGATCATCTAAAAAGAATACTAATGGATTCTTCCAAGTGAATCTTTTTGATTGCAGTTGCTAATAATTCTGCAATCGATAGCTGATTAATTTTTTTACAGTTTCTGTTTTTTGTTGTAAGTGGAATAGTATTCGTGATGAATAGTTTTTCTATAGGCGAATTCTCCAATCTTTCGGCTGCATTTCCTGATAAAACACCATGAACACATGCCGCAAAGATTCGTTCTGCACCTAATTCTTCAAGCTTGCTTGCAATCTTTATCATGCTACCGCCTGTATCGATTATATCATCAAATAGAATTGCAATTTTGCCTTTTACATCACCGATCACATTCAACACCTCTGCGTTGTCGTCATTTCCTGTTCTTCTTTTATCACCAATTGCGAGCGAGCAATTAAGCCTTTTTGCCAAAGCTCTGGCGCGGTTGGCTCCTCCTGAATCTGGTGATACCACGACCAAGCGTTCTTCTTCTATTCCCATTGATTTGATATATCTTACAAATATTGGAATAGAGAACAAGTGGTCAACAGGGATATTAAAAAAACCTTGTATTTGGTCTGCATGCAGGTCAACCGTTATGACTCTATCTGCACCTGCTACTGTTATTAAGTCTGCAACTAACTTTGCAGTAATTGGCACACGTGGCTGGTCTTTTTTGTCTGATCTTGCATAGCCATAGTAAGGTATGACAACGCTAATACGTTGAGCCGATGCTCTTTTTAGAGCATCAATCATAATCAACAATTCCATCATACTGTCATTGACAGGATTGCATGTTGATTGAATGATGAAAGCATCTGTACCGCGCACATTATCGTTAATCTTGACAAATGTATCATCATTAGAAAACTTAAATACTTCTGCATCTCCCAAAGGAACGCCAGCAAAGGAAGCCACTTCCTTTGCCAGCTCTGGGTTTGCATTCCCAGTAAATAATTTTAATTTTGAAAACATTTCTTACTCAGCTTACTCTTGAACTTGATTTTCTTCGTTGATAACCTCGTTGTACTTGTCCAAAATCAATTGTTCAATATGCTTTCTTGTGTCTGTGTTTAAAGGGTGAGCGATATCTTTATATTCGCCTTGTTTGTTCTTCTGGCTTGGCATTGCAACGAATAAACCTTCTTTTCCATTAATGACTTTGATGTTTTTGATAATAAAAGCGTCATCGATAACGATATTAGCAAAAGCTTTTAACTGTTCTGTGTCTCTTGGAAATACTTTAACATCTGTAATGTTCATTCTTATTGTCTCCTTCTAGTTGTGGTTATATAGCTCCAATACCCTTTTTCTTTAAAGTAGGCTTGGGCGTATTTACATAATTCCGTATTATCAAAAAAACCTATCACTGTGGGACCGCTGCCAGAGAGCATGCTTTTCAATGCCCCATGAGCCCCTAATTGATACTTTATTTCATCGATAATAGGATATAGAGGGATTAGACCCTCTTCAAGTTTATTAAAACAATATTGTGGATCACCTGTTTCAAGCAACTGCGTCCACGAATTGTTTGGTTCATTAATTCTTACAGCTTGATAAGCTGTTTTACTTGAAATCTGCACATTGGGGTTTACTAATAGAATATTATCTAAGTAAATCTGTGCACAATCTTCAAGAATTTCTCCTCTATTTCTACCTAATGCAGTTCCACCTTTAAGAAAGAAATTGATATCGCTGCCAAATTCTGCTGCGATTTCATGCATTGTTTCTTCTTCAAGGTTTATATGCCAAAGCTCGGATAATGCTACAATTGTAGCTGCTGCATTGCTGCTGCCGCCACCCAAGCCTGCTGCAATAGGTATATGTTTTTCTAATTCAACAATAACACCTTTTTTAACACCAAATCTGTTCTGTAAATAGATCGCAATCTTATATATTAAGTTATTTGAACTATTAAGATCCTCAACATTAGACATTATTTTTATTTCTTGCTTATTTGTCAAAAAGAATTTTAACTTATCGTGTAATTCTATCTCAGCAAATACAGTTAATATCTCATGATAACCGTTAGCAAGCCGTGAAATAACGTCTAAAAAAAGATTAACTTTTGCGTAAGAATCTCGAGAATATTCCATTTTTCTTTTTCTTTGTGGACTCTCCATAGTAATAATAGTAGTAATAATAGTAATAACTGTATCCACGATAATACTTTTCGTGCACGATACCGTTGACAACAATACCTGATATTGTGATATTTATGTTTTCAAGCATGGTTTTGGTTCTTTGCACCACGCCTTTTTCTGTATAATTGACTCTTATGACCAAGATCAGCATATCAACTTTCTTCGCCATAATCATTGAGTCTGTAACAGCTATCACTGGAGGCATGTCAAACAACACATAATCATATCTCTCTTTAAGCTTTTTGATCATTAAATCAGCCCGATCTGACGCAATAAGCTCTGATGGATTCGGAGGAATAGCACCTGATGTGATAATGCTGAGGTTTTCAATTCCTGATGGTTTGATTATAGAATCAATATTGACACTCTCATCACCCAAGAAATCAGAAGAGCCGTTATTTCTTTCCAATTCAAAAACATTATGTACCATTGGACGTCTCAAGTCAAAATCCACCAAGCAAACAGTTGATTTCATTTGAGCAAGAGTTATCGCGAGGTTGGCAAGTGTTGTTGTTTTACCTTCACTTGCACCCGAACTGGTGATCACTATTGAGACAGGTCCCTGTACTTTTTTAGCAAGCACATTTGTACGCAAAGTACGATAAGCCTCTGCCACAGGCGATTTGGGTGCATAGTGAGAGATTAATCTCACAGATACTTTAGTTTGTGCATCTGATAATACAACAAGTTCTTCACCCGATTTTTCACTCACCTCTTGAGCATCTTCATTATCTGAGGTACTCATATAGGGGATTGTACCAAAGACAGGTACTTTCACAAATCTTTCCACGTCGTCGAGTGTTCTTATCTTTGTATCCATTGAATTGAGCACCATTGCAGCACCTATACCAAGACCAATACCCAAAACAAAGCCTATCAAGAGGTTCATTTTCTTATTTGGTTTGATAGGGGTTGTTGGCATTACTGCTCTATCGATAATTCTGATATTTCCCATTTTTGCTTGTTCTGCAACTTTAGCATCTTCATATTTCTCTGTCAAAAGTAAGTGTATTCTTTCATCAATCTGGTAGTTACGTTGCAGTCTCGCAAGTTCAAGCTCTGTATCAGGCAAAACGCTCATTTTTCTATTATAATCATCGACGATAACCTGATATCCATTTACTGTAGCTGTTGCGACATTTAGATCAATATCAGCTTGAGCTATTTTAGTTGTAAGTGTATTTCTATATCCCATAATATCCGAAGATCCAGAGCGTACGCTCAATGCCTTTTCGAGCTCATCGCTCAGTCTTTTTTTAGCATTTTCCAATGTTGTATTAAGCTTCACAATTTCTGGGTGATCTTCTGGGTAATCATTATTATTGATAAGAGTCATTATCTTTGTCTTATTTCTAACCAAGTCATCTCTAAGTTTATCAATATAAGCAGTTGAAATTGCCATGCTTACGTCAACTAATAGTGTATCTTGTTTGGAAAGCTCTTCAATCAGATAATCTCGACTATTCTGAGCTATTTCTTGTTGTGCTTGTGCCTCTTGTAGTCTTGCACCAGCATCTGCAGACTTTTCTATAAGCTTTCTTGTTTCTTCAGAAAGCAAAAAGGTTCCCGATTCAATCTTATAGTTTCTTAACTCTTCTTCTGAGTTTTGTAATCTGCGAGAAATCGCATCAAGTTGAGACTCTAAAAACTCACGAATATTGGTATATTCGGTACGTGCGACTTGTGTTGTTTGTTGAAACAATGCTTCTGCCATCGAGTTGACCACAATCATTGCTTCTGCTGGGCTTGTTGATTCAAATGATAGTGTCAAAATATCAGTATCACGTTTTGACTCCACTTTCAAGTTTTTCACAAGAGAAGACACAGGATCATAAATATCAGATTCTTCTGCTTTTTTCATAATAGGAAACAGATCATAATCTGGATATTTTTGCATCAACTGAAAGCCCAATGTTGCCACAGGTCTGCTTTTAAGTATTTCTATATTATTATTAATCGAAGTTCTACCACCACCTGTTGTATAAAGCATAAAGTCCATACCTGGTGCACTTTTATCTTCCAAAAGTACCTTTGAAGTTGCTTGATATATTTTTGGTGCAGTGAATGTATAAATCACTGTGATTGTTGCTACAAATACAAATATCCCTATTATCAAACTAATATATTGAAAAATAATCCTTACATAATCCATCAAGGATATTTCTTCTTCACGCATCATATAATCTTGTTCTCTTAAATTATTATCCATAAGCCCTCAACTATTTTGTTAGATTCTTAATTGTCGTATAAACACCTAAAGTAATTGCAACTTTAGACAAAAAGTCAGCTACTCGTGCAAAAGCATAGAAAGATGTGCCAGAAACGATAATAGTATCTCCTGGTTTCAATGTTGGAATATCCACTTTTTCATTTTCATCTTCAATAAATGTCTTTAAATCTGTCCAGACTATTTCTTTGTTTTTTGTAATATCTTGTCTTACAATTCGTATTGTTTTAAGCTTTGCATTTTCTGTTGGACCGCCTGCTAATGATAGCACTGTCAAAAGATCTGTGTCGTCTGGCACAATATACATGCCTGGCTTTCTCACTTGTCCCCATATATACACAAAAATCTTCAACTGATCTTGCTCATTCATCGTACCTGAATAACTATATGCAGATGAGCCAGATAGACCTCCTCCATCTGCTGATTGAGCAAAAGTCATAGACACAAAGCTCACAAAAAGTAAAGTGAAAATTAATTTTCTCACGTATCCTCCTAAATGTAATAATGGCATTTTTTATATAACACAATTAAAGTCAAGTTAAATTTACTCAATTACAAATTTCCTCTCTAATGACTCTGAGCCACTAAAAAATAAATCGCCCCCGTCAATGCGATCTCTAAAGGCATCAACACGCCAATAATAGGTGCCTGAGGGCAGTGCTGTCGATGAATTATAATCCAATTCAATGATATTCTCTTCTAATGAAATATCCAAGTCACTGTGCCACAAATAAGCTTGCATATCGTCAAAAACAAGCAATCTATATTTCTCAACATCTCGACCTTTATTCCATCTAAAGGTAATATTAGAATTTGCCAACAAAGCATCATCTACTGGGCTTATCAATACTGGTTTTTCAATCAAGCGATACGACACTGTATCTGAAGTAGAATAATTACCTGCAAGGTCAACAGCTTGAATATAATAATTCCACTCTGTTTCTATAGCAGGCAAATCTCCAACATTGACCAACTGATCTTCATATTCCTCATAATTCGGTGCTATCGAATCTATCTTTGTTACTTGATTATCTCTGGCAAACCTAAAGATCCTAATTATTTTCAAGTCTTTATCAAGCATATGCTCCCATTGTATCCTAATCTTATTACCTGTTGGAACTGCATCGATACCATTATTATAATCAGTTACATAGATACTATCAGTTTGACCTTCATTAATATAAGCCCAACCATCGCCTGTGTCCCCCAAATGTGGGTACAGTATAGGTTTGCTCGGCGGTGTTGTATCAACTCCCAAAGTTTCCTTGCCAGAACATGCTGCAAGGACAATTATCAAGATTACACCAATTAATAAAATATATTTCTTCATACAAAACTCCTATAATTTAAAGCCCAATCCCACTCGATTTGTATTACCTAAATTATTTGTTACAAATGCATAGCCTAAGTCAAACCGCTTAAATGTTAGACCTACGCCTGCAGAAAAATTACCATCATAATAACCAGTTCTAAATTGTACCTTCTTTTTGTAGTCATATTCAAAACCAAAGTGATCTATCTTGTCATATACAAAGTCTTTATCATAGGAGACTGTTAAATCAGATTCATATTTTTTTAGTGGTTGAGTATATGCAATACCAAATTTTGTATTCATTAGTATCTCATCTTGATGTCTTGATTGTGTATCCCATGTGATATTTGTCCCTGCTATATCTTGCATATTGATACCTGTTGCGATAATGCCCATCCAATCCTGATCTAAAAGAGTTCCAAGTTCTGTCTTAAAAAGAAAACTTACGTCAAAACCTGTCCCATCTCCTGAAAAATCAAACATTTGCCTTTTAATATATTTAAAATTAATGCCCAAATAGTAATCAATAGGCAAAACAAACAAAAACCAGCCTAAGTCCAAATCCTGATGAATATGTTTTGCAAAAGCAAACTGATACAAGTCATCTGTGCTTTTAAATTTACCATCGGGTATAGCTGTCAGCTGTAATTCTGCATAAGCTGATCGCTGATCGATATTAGTGCCCACCAAATGCTTTTCACTATAAATGGGTATATCCTCGATGCTCAACCTTGTCCAATTTGCTCCTATTGTCACACCGTTTGGAAGAGCATGCACATATGAAAAATTATCATATGCTGCAAGTCCATTATACAAAAAAGCTCTCATAGCAAAAGCTTCATTATCTCGAATTTGAGCAATACCAGAGGCATTCCAATAAATAGCTGTGCCCTCATCTGCAACAGCCGTATAAGCACCACCCATACTCAATGCTTTAACACCTGAGCCAATCACCATAAAATCACCTGCATATCTACCAGCAAATAACTGACACACAAGCAAAACTACAAATATTAAAACTATATATTTCTTCATAAAAACCTCGTCCTATTTCTACCTAATAATTGCCAGTTTGCCATTTTTAACTATCTGTTTATTACCCTTTTTGGCAATAACTTTATAAAAATATACACCATTTGCCAGAGGATGACCCCTATCGTCTGAGCAATCCCAACCATAGACAGTACGTGGATATTCATGATAGCCTACAGAAACAGGCAAATCTTTAAAAACCTTGACCAATCTACCGCTAACTGTGTATATCTTTATTTTCACATCATCAGCATCATCTGTAAGAGTATAAGTAAATCGTGTTCGGTTGATATTCACAGGGTCTATTGTTTTCGATTGCACAGGGTTTGGATAGTTTGCAACACGTGTCAAATCAAATCTATCATTTACTTTAAAAGTAAATTGGCTCACCTCATTTAGCCCATTTACATCAGTACAAGAGATAGAAATTGTATAATCTCCTTTGGGTAAATTAAGCTTATATTTCATAGGTATATGATTAATATGACCTGGTATTGCTGAAATTGCAAAGTCTTTACTATCAACTTCTTCCCCATTAATATGCATAGTGATACCGTTATCAAATAAATCAATACCATTTGCATCGGTAAACATAAAGGACAGCATACCTTTACCTGAAATATATCCTCCATAGGTAAATTCTTGTCCCTCAATATTGAGCTCTATTATAGGCTTTTTTTCATCCAAGTTCTTAAAAAGTGCATACACACCTTTTCGTGCCACATTTGCTTCGACAACCCCTTGACTTACATTGACAAAGCTTGCTTGAGCTATCCACTTTTGATAATCAGCTTGCCAACGATAAACTGTCAGCTTCCCTTGATTTGCATAATGAGTATTCAAAGAGTCTGTTTGATCATAGTAAAAACGAATACTCGCTTTTTTATTATTATAAAACACATTAAGTGAATCAGTTATATTGCTATCAAAGCATTCCAACATATATGCATTATCCAAGTCCTGATTTCTCAGCTTCACAGGTAAAATATCAGGTTGCAGCAATGCCGTCTTAGAATCAACACTCAAAAGGTTGAAATAAACATCTTGGCTATAAAAGTTTGCTGGAATAATTACTTCACAATTAGCGTCCAATGATGCTATAGAATTACTATTCAAGCCAGCTTTAAACAAATTAAACTCTTGTACAAAGTTACGATAATTATTGCGAGTAGTTAGCTCATGAAAATCTTCATTTCCTTCATTCACATAAACCTGCAAGTTCAGTCGCCCAACAAGCTCTGGCAGCTCAAGATAATCCCAGCGCTCTTCCATTGAGTTCAGACCCAGAAAAGCTATCTCATTAATCAATTCTTTTTCGTTGTTTGCCTTCACCTCATAAAGTCTCAAGCTGGTATTAGAGCTTGCCACATTACCCACATTTTGGCTATAAACCCTCACCACAGGTAAGTTATTCCGAGAATAAAGCTCGGCATAATTAATGGCAATATCTGGTCCATGTATAGTAAACGTGTCATATTTTGCATTTGTATAGTAATCCTGTCCATCTGTTTTTGATACTTTAAAATAAAATTGCACAAGACCCGTTACTGCAAAGCCATACATCTTCTTATCCAATACCCAATAATCACTATTTGCATCGTAACTCATACTAAAAGGTCGGATAATACTAAAGTCGCCACCAATTTCGTGTGTATCTTCTGCCACACCACTTTTTCTATCAGTAACAAAATAATGCGGTTCAATCATCAAACTAACATTTTGAATATTTGGATAATCAATAAACCTAACCTTTACCACTATAGAATCATTTGCTGTTGGCTGAGCTGGCTCTGTCTGCACCATATGAGTAATCTGATTGCCAATACCATAGTTTGTCGAGTTAATGATTTCTTTATCAAGTGAATTTGCCAAAAACTTAATTTGCCCGCCCATAGGGTTAGGTGAATTTTGAGGCACAACATGATTATAAGCCAATACATTATCAATCACGGGCATATCATAAGGTATATTAATCGGCATTTCTTTATTATTAAGTACCATTATTCTTGCACTATAAACACCATCTTCAAAGTGTCCTTGTATCTTAAGAGTATCGCCAGGTGCAGCATGATATTGATTGCCAATTACTGTGATATCATTTTTCTGTTCTGGTCGTGTCAGTGGAATCATCGGATCACCTATCAAAACGCTTGAATGAGTCAAAGCCAAGCCTGCAAAGCTTTCACCATATCTGCCATAAAATGAAGCTTTTGCAAAGCTATTGACATCGCCTATATTTTGCAGATTCTTCTGAAAATATCCTTGTGTTAAAAAATGACCATATGGTTCATCCTCATATAAATAGCCCAAACCAGAAAACCCAATATGCCCAATTGCCCCTTTATTTGGTTCTGCAACAAATACCTCACCAATTGACGCCAAACCTTGTGTATCAAATGCTGAAGCATAACATGACAAGCTGCTCACAAATGGATATGTATTATTTACAAGTGTCTTGATATCATTAGCATTTAGCAAGTTATAGTCAGACCAAATACGTCCACCACCGTGACCCATAAATTGTAAAAATGTCGTGCCATCATTGATCCTATCTTTGAGTTGAAAAGTGCTACCTGTATAAACGACCCTATCATCTCTTGCCGCTGTATACACACGTTGCACATGATATTGTTGTGGAATACTTTGCAAGCGAATACGCTCTGATTGCTGTGCAAATATATCTGTCGCATCATCAATTTTACCGCCTGAGGTCAAAGTAACTTTCGAACGCCACTTCTTATCATAATTAGGGTCTTCAACATAGCTCACTGTCTTTTCTGCAATTGGCAATATTTGGGATGCTTTAAACACTGCAATACGTGATATATTAATATCAGCCACAGGGTCTTCACCAACTATACATCCATACCAATTATCAGAGGCTGCTGCACCATATTTAAAGGTCCAAAAAGGCTTTACAGGTATGATATCATAACGCAATACATCTTTTTCATTTCTCTTATCATAAATACCATCGCCCAATAGCAATACATTAGAAACCTTTGGCTCTTGCCAATTATTATACGCAAATTTCAAGAAGTCCTGAATTGCTTGAGGACTCTTGATTGAGCTATTAAATTCATCATAAATATCTTGCACATCAACTATCTTTACCTGATAATTTCTCGCTTCCCATGTTGATTTGAACAATAAAGTACCCTCATCATCAACAAAATCTCTGCCTGTGATGATAATATAATCTGCACGATTATTAGGGTTTTTCAAATCAGATGGAAAGTTCAAACGCACTGCAAATGGTTTTTTCTTTTTATTCTCAGTACATGCGTAATACTCTATGCCTTCGGTAAATAGCTCATCTTGAAAGATCAGCGTATAAGGTGCACCACCTTCCTCAGTAAATGGATTGACAGAAAAATGATTAAACACACTCGAGCCCAACTTATAGACTGAAACATCGTTTCGACTAAAATTATTTATCTCAAATTGATAAAGACCCAATTCCTTATTAGATGGTTTACTAAACTTTATTTCATTTTTATTTGTCTTATATTCACGCCAATATTTTATCTCAAAATAGTCCAAAAATATCTGCTCATAATAACCTGATGGACCATCCCCTGGCATATCAATATAAAGATTGTTTATGCCATGACTCAAATAGCTATTAGCCATATTATTCTCATTTTCAAAGATGCATTCTTTTTGCTTATGCCACCATTTATTATTAATCAGTGCAGAATTTACTCGAACTATTGCATGGTGATCAGGGTTTGTGTATGGATACTCTCTATAAGAAGAGCCAAAAAGAGCAACTTTAGTCTCAAAATATCGTGTATTTACATTTTCTGGATACTCCAATTCAAAGGGTGTAATATTCAAATCGGGTGCTGTAATAGACTTCCAAAACATCACGTCTTCACGCTCAAACCTCAATGGCTTACCCTCAAAATACTTCTGAGAAATCTGATAACCAAGTCTATCTGAAAACATCTGCTTCTCAAAATGAACTGTCTGCTCATAACTTGTTGGCAAAATATATTCTGCTGGATTTGTTACCTGTAAACCACCATTTTCAACTGCCATACGTGTACCCATGCGATCCAAAAACTTAAGGGTATAAATATTCTCTGTGCTATAATTATCATAATAGCAAGTCTCACCGCGATTATGGTATCCATAAAACTCAAAGAAATCGCCCTCATCAAAAGACCCATCATTCTCGCCTACAAAGTTAATTGGCACAGGTCCATTCTTGTCAAAAAGCTCAATATATCGTGGGTCAATGCTATCAATATCAAACAAATAATCTATCTCATGCTTATCTTTTAAGACTTGTAACGAGTCTCGTAAATCTTCATATTTAATCTTATAAATACCTTCTTCTTTGATCACAAAATGTATCTCAGCAATAGAAGACAAATCTTCTGGTGGCTCATATCCCTCTCTTGTTTTTTCACTCTCTTTTTTCCAATTCTTTGCATACTGCCAGTTAATTGTCAACATATCTGCCGCTCGATCACTTACTTGCTTATATGATCTCAATACATTTGCTTGCTTATTACCATTTACACTAATTCTAATTCTCGCATGTTCAATTAATTGCAAGCGTTGTTGTACAGGATTATATCTCACTGGATTAAAGTGAAATGCCCTTATTTTACTGTCGCCCAAAAAATATGATTCTGACTGGCTTAATTGGGAAATTGGATAATATTGATCCGACTCATAAACAGGATGCTGATAAAACTCATATCTAATATCTTCTTCAATGCTTGTAAACACAGTTTTCAAAGCTGGCTCGACTTTTATATTCTCAATATAAAACTCTTTTTTATTCACAAACTCAATTGTAAAATCACCATCTACTGGCAAGCCTATCTGTTCAGAAAACCACGGTAAAACTGGCTTACCTTCCTCTGCACGAATTAAAGAACCATCCATATGGATTGACTTAAAAGTTTGATTTTCATATACCACATCGTAAAGCTCATAATGAGGCAAACTAAAGTCCAATATAATCTCATGTTCATTCATGCGCACAATGCGAAATGCACTCTCAGCATTCAAGCTAAAAATGATTATAACTAACAAAATTAAGAATAAATATCTCTTCATTATTAATCCTTCAATCCCTTTTGACCTATATCTGTTCTATAATATTGATTTGAAAACTGCACACATTCTGTCATCTCATATGCCCTATTAATTGCTTCTTGCAAGCTATCGCCAATTGCTGTCGCACATAGCACTCTGCCACCATTTGTCAATATTGCATCACCCTGCTTTTTGACTCCTGCAAAGTATATACTGCCTTGCATTGAGGACAAATTCTCACCAAAATATATCGGTTTACCGCGTTCAAATGCCTCAGGATAGCCCTTCGATGCAGATATCACGCCTACAGCATATTGATTATTAAACTCCAATTCAAAACCATCAATCTTCTTTGTAATGATAGCCTCACATATATCAGCAAATGAAGTCTTTAAAATAGGCAAAATCACCTCTGCCTCAGGATCGCCTAATCGACAGTTAAACTCCACCACATTGATCTTGTCGCCATCTATCATCAAACCTGCATAAAGCACACCTTTAAAGGGCATGCCTTCGCTTTTCAAACCTCGAAAAACTGGTGCAAAAATCTCTGCATCAACTCGATCTTTCAAGTGCAAAAACTTATCTACTGGTGCAAATGCTCCCATTCCGCCTGTATTAGGTCCCTCATCTCCGTCGTAAAGAGCCTTATGATCTTGTGAAAACAAAGTAGAAACAAAGCTATCTCCATCTGAAAATGCAAAGATTGACGCCTCTTCACCAAACAAAAAACTCTCCATAATCACTTGACTACCTGCTTCACCAAACTTTTTATCAAAGAAGATTACTCGCAAAGCTTCTTTTGCATCATCTTGATCTTTGGCAATAATCACGCCTTTGCCACCTGCCAATCCATCTGCTTTAATAACAACTGGATAACTGCACTTTTCAAGGTATGCATCTGCCTCATTATAATCGTTGAATACTGCATAATCAGCTGTTGGCACTCTATATTTTTTCATCAAATTCTTGGAAAACACTTTAGAGCTTTCAATCTGGGCTGCTTCACTTGTTGGACCAACCACAGACACTCCTTTTGCCTCAAGATAATTACTTATACCATCTGCCAAAGCCTGCTCATTACCCACAAATACATAATCTATCTTCTTTTCTTGTATATAATTATAAAGCTCTGCAAAAGGCTCATTCTTATCTTTAGCATCATATTTAAAGCAATCAAAAGTCCCGGCTATTCCATCATTACCAGGACTCACATAAACTTTATTTATGCTATTGTCCTTTGCAAATGATTCTGCAATTGCATGCTCTCGAGCACCGCTACCAACAACTAATACGCGTGCCATCCTAAATCTCCAAACTCTTAATTATCTGATAATAAACAAATTCTGTTGCTTTTAACCGCACTGAATCTCGACTACCAGTAAATCGCATTTTAAATACTTCCAACTCTCCATTTAAAATTAAACCAACATAAACTGTGCCGACTGGCTTTTCTTCTGTACCGCCATCAGGTCCTGCAATACCTGTTACAGATACGTTTATATCTGCATGAAACTTTGCTTCAAGACCCAAAACCATTTCTCGTGCACATTCCTCGCTGACAGCACCGTACTGTTCCAAAGTATCAGGCGAAACACCAAGCAAGCTCTCTTTCACCTCATTTGCATAAGATATCACACCGCCCAATAAATATACTGACGATCCAGGTATATCTGTCAAGAGTTTATTCACCATACCGCCAGTACAGCTTTCAGCACAGGCTAATCTCATCTTTTTTAATGTCAAAACTTCATGCACTTTTGCTGACAAAGAAAGATAATTTTCACCCCATACCCATTCTTGCAAAATACTTTCTATTTCGTTATAAACAAGCTGACAACCTTCTGTATTTGAACCATATACACGAATATCAACACGCCCAGTCTGTGGCAGCCATGCGATATGAACATCTTCTGGAAGATTGATATCATCCATCAACTCAGCTGTGGCAGACTCTCCAATGCCGTATGTATTTAAAGTCTTTAAAAACCAACCATTTGTGGGATAATTCTCAAGCAAAATCGGCTTTATCTTTTCATTAAACAAATGCTTCATCTCATAGGGCACACCTGGAACTGCAAATAATAGCAAATCTTCTGCCTTGTAATACAAGCCTGGTGCGGTGCCTAAAGAGTTTTCCATCACTACAAAGTCTTCTGGAACATAAGCCTGAATCTTATTATTTTCTGGTATAGCTCTATTTCTTCGGGTAAATTTCTTTTGCATATCAAGCCAAATTGACTCATCATAGATTAGCTTTTTGCCAAAAAAATCAGCTATCTCAATTTTTGTAATATCATCCTTTGTTGGTCCAAGACCACCTGTGAAAATAATCACAGAAAACTTGCCAACCAACTCAGCCAGAGTAGATCTTATATCTGCACCCTCGTCTGGTATCAACACGGCTTTGCTCACTTCCATGCCCATGCACGCAAGCTCATTTCCAAGCCATGTTAGATTTGTATTGACTGTCTTACCCAACAAAAGTTCATTACCTATATTAACAATTGCAATAGATATTTTCTTCATAGTTTTACAAATTACATCCTTTTGATCAATTTTTATTATATATATTTTTTTGTCAATCACAAAGAATAAGATTATTCATATTTTCACTTTTTTATACGCCTATTACTCAAAAATCTATTATTATGATCGTAAAATCGTTACTTTCTTTAACTTCTAATCAACATAATTCTCATACATTATACCCATTTTCTCAAATTATTCAAATAACTTTTTTGTGCAAAATACAATGTTAATTGCAAACTAAAAAATCATCATTTTATGTCTATTTGCATCCCCCAACATTCCCCCAACATTCCCCCTCATTCTCCAAGATAGCAGGAGGAGTGTAGTAGGAGTGTAGTAGGAGTGAAACGGGATGCAAATAGACTAAACAACTAATTAAAAGCTTTTTAGCCCAGCTTTTTTTGATATCAAAAAAAGGGCTATCTTTTCATTTTTAAGCATCACTTAAAAAGCTTAAAGCAACTGGCATAAATCTGATCTCGAACTAATATTTTTCTCTTTTAGAAATACTTCATAAAAAAAAGATAGCTTCTCAAGTCCTCAATTTCAACATCGCATATAAAGATCGAAAGAGTATGAATCGTTAACTGGCAAATATCTTTATGTATTTTAGTGAAAAGCTATTAGTCTCTTCAGGAAAATCACTTCTCACAAATGCTTTTACAAAACATACCTTATAATATTAAGTTTCTCAAAAATGCATTTGACAAATAAACATATATTCTAAAACTGTATCACATAAGGAGACTTTATGTTAAAACGCTTTATTAAGTATTATGCACCTCACAAGGGTTTATTTATACTCGATATGTCTGCAGCCTTAATTAGTGCTGCAATCACTGTATTTTTGCCATTTATCACCAGAAATCTAATAAAAACCCATGTACCAGATAAAAATGCTCAGATGATCATCTGGTCTTTAGTATTAATGTTCATCATCATGTTTTTCAAGGCTGTCTGTGCTATGATTCGTCTCAAGTGGGGTCATTTCATGGGCGTCCGTATGGAATATGATATGCGTGCTGACTTTTTTAGGCATATTCAAAAGCTTTCTTTCTCATATTTTGACAATGTCAAAACAGGGCATCTAATGTCCCGTATTTCTAATGACTTAAATATGATCGCAGAAGTTGCCCATCATGCACCAGAAGACTTTCTCATTGCCATTGTCATGATAGTCGGTGCCTTTATCGTAATGTTTACTTTCAATGCAACTTTAGCAGCTCTCACAATTATTCCCATCCCCATTTTACTCTTATGGGGTGTTTTATATGGTGGCAAAATGCGTTCTGGTTTTAGAGCCGTTCGAAAGCGTGTTGCAGACATTAATAGCAGTGTTGAAAACTCTGTGCAAGGCATACGCGAAGTAAAATCTTTTGCCAATGAATCAGTAGAAATCAAAAAGTTTGAAAACGTCAATGATCACTTCAAATTTGCCAAAGAAAAAATGTATATCATTATGGCGAATTTCCATGCTGGTATGGCTTTCTTTCAAGATTTATACTATTTATGGGTGATCGCTGGTGGTGCATGGCTGATGTTTCAAGGCAAAATAGATGCAGCTGATCTTATTGGATTCCTGATGTTTATTAATTATATTCTCGATCCAATCCAGCGATTAGTCAACTTTATGGAGCAATTTCAGCAAGGTGCAGCCTCATTTGAAAGATTTATCGAGATTATGGATATTGACCCACAGATTCAAGATAGAAAAAATGCCGTTGAGCTAAAAAACTGGGATGGACATATCGAAGTAAAAGACATTAGCTTTGCCTATCCCAAAACAGATGCCTTAGTGCTCAAGAATGTATCCATGACTATTCCCGCAGGCAAAACTATCGCCTTAGTCGGTGAATCTGGTGCTGGGAAATCCACACTAATCGCCCTCTTACCTCGCTTTTATGAAGTAGATTCTGGGCAAATTCTTATCAATGATATAGACATTCTCGATCTCAAGCAGAGGTTTTTAAGAAAAGAAATCGGCATTGTTCAGCAAAATGTCTTTATGTTTGACACAACTATCAGAGATAATATCCTCTATGGCGACCCTGCAGCAACTGACGAGCAAGTAATTGAAGCAGCAAAAAATGCAAATATCTTAGATTTTATAAATTCACTGCCTGACGGGCTTGACACAGCAGTCGGTGAAAGAGGTGTAAAGCTATCTGGTGGACAAAAACAGAGAATTGCTATTGCGCGTGTATTTCTCAAAAATCCACCGCTTTTGATTTTTGATGAAGCTACCTCATCGTTGGATAATGAATCTGAAGCTTATATTCATGAATCTATGATAAAATTAAGTGAAAACAGAACTACATTGATCATTGCTCATAGGCTTTCAACTGTTAAAAATGCCGATTTGATATATGTTATGCAAAGTGGAGAAATCACAGAAATAGGCACACATGACGAGCTGATGAATAAAAAAGGATATTATCACCAATTATATACAAAGTCCTTATTTTAATACAATTACCTAAGCCACAGCATCATTTAAAATAATAATTTATCGAGATGCTATGGCTTGGGCTTAAATAAGTGTGAAACTTCACTCCATAATCTATTCGATACCGCTGTAGTCGTGCATTAAAGCCAAATGCTAATTGTTGAGATTCAAACATATAGCTGTTTATTAGCTGAAAGTTGGGCACAATATCAAATTTCAAACCTGCGGCATAAGCAAGATCCTCTTTTTTTTCAATACCAACACAAAACAAAGCAGCACCTGACAAATAATAGGCAAACTCAGTTTGATAAGAAATAGGCAATTCAAGATATTTATAATGCTCTGCACAAATATTATTTATACGCCAACTTGACTGAAAATCATAAAACTGCCAACGCAGCCCAATATCTGCAACAACCGCATTAACTGAGCTATACCCCTCAATCTCCTGCCTCAAATAACGGAAATTTGCACCCAACACAATATTGTTTTGAATTAACTGAGCATTGATATAAACAAGATTTTCATTATAATCTTCCTGATAGATTATTTTTGTGCCCACACCATAAGAAAACGACGAAATCTTTGTTTGATATGATAAAGAAGAAATTGACAAATCATGCATTGAATAGGGCATAGCATAAGAAACAGACAGACCATTCTCTGCAACTGCTGGATTACACATTGCACTATTAGGACTTACAGACAACAAGCTTAGGCTTGATGAAGCAAGCACACCAGCACTAACGGGATATCCTTCATCTAATGCAATGAGTTTTGAAAAAAACAAGCAAAAAAGTAATAAAAACTTAATTCTTGTTTTGCACATCTCATATAATGCCAGATATTTCTGGGATGATTTGCTTCTTTCTCGACACTAATCCAGGCAAAAAGACACGCTTATCTTTCACTTCCACATTGAAAGCTTTTTCTATCAAATCCTGTCGATCACCCGTAATCAATGCCAAAGAACCCTCTTGTATAATGTCTGTAATGACAAGCATTACAATATCATATTCATGTTCTGTAGCCAGTTCATCCATATAGGCATAAATCTCATCTTCAATGCTATCAACACAGTGTATATCCATTGTTTTGATTTGACTAATGGCAAATTTATGTGCACCCAAGTGAAACTCTTTATAGTCCTCATGAATAATATCTTTTGCAGTTTTACCAACAATTGACGAGCCTTCTTGGATCATTTTTGTCGCAAACTTTTCGATATTTAGTCCATTAATCTCGGCAAGCTTTTCTGCTGTCATCTTATCTTTATAAACTGTGGTGGGAGATTTGAAATTCATTGTATCAGAAATAATTGCTGCACAGAGCAAGCCAGATATTTGTCGAGATGGTCTGATTGCGTTTTCAAAAAAGATATTGGCAATTATTGTTGCTGTACTGCCAACTGGTTCAAGCTTGCAATGAATAGGGTAAGCGGTTTGTATATCACCATATCTATGATGATCAATAATCTCCAATATTTCTGCTTCTTCAATACCATCCACTGTTTGTGATTTCTCATTATGGTCAACCAAAATCACCTTCTTTTTACGCGATGAAATCAAGTGATAACGCGAGATAAAGCCTTTGATTACATTATTATCATCAACAACAGGATAGCTACGATAACGTGTTTGCAGCATTTTAGTCTTGATATCATTCACAAAGTCATCCATATTAAAACGGATCAGATTATCGGTCGTCATCACGCATGACACCATAATGCTCTGATTGATCAAGCGGGAAGTTGTAAAGGTATCGTGTGGAGAGATTATCACTATCGCATTCAGGCTATTTGCCTTGTCTTTCACTTCTTGTGCAAGCTCTGCATTGCCAGTTATAATAATACATGACGCCTTACATTCCAACGCTTTCAACTGTGCATCAACTCTATTTGCCACAATGACAATATCATCTTCTTCAATAAATGGCTCAATATCTTCTGCATGCATGGCAGCTATCAAAACCTTACCAGAATCAGGAAAATTATCTGCTGTACCGCACACAAGCTTTGCATTCAAAGTCTCCAAGATATTACGCAGAGTTGTCTGACGAGAACCAATCACATTAGTCTCTAATATATCCAAATATTTATTGGCAATATCAGACAGGGTAATCAAGCCAAAAAGATGATTACTCTCATCAACCACAGGCAAGGTCTTGGTATTATTTAAACGCATCCTGGTCCATGCTTTTTGTATAGTTGAATCAGCAGTTACTGGCACGGCAGGGTCCATATCAAGATCGGATATCTGTGTCTTAACATTTTTTAATATTTGTGGTGCTTCTACTTCAAAATGATCTAAAATAAACTCTGTTTCTCGTGTTATATCGCCTAAACGGCAAGCTATAGCATTGACGCCATTTCTTTGTAAAAAATCTGCATAAGCTATTGCTGAACAGATAGAATCAGAATCTGGATTCTTATGCCCTGTAACAAAAACTATATCATTCCTATTCATAATCCCTCCTTTAATCGCTCTAAAATACACTTTATCAATTACTGATTTTATTGGCAAGCAATATTTATAATAATCTTATAAATGATAAACAAACCCATATTTATATAATCCCTAATCGGTTGATAAATAAGTATAATCAAAAGCCTCTTTATTCACATGCAATATATCCTCAAGAGATGGAAAAGAAATATTTTCAAACTTGTTCAATGCCTTGTCTACCATATTTGAAATCTGTGTGAAGTGGATTTTCTTTTGTAAAAACAAGCTCAATGCTGCTTCATTAGCGGCATTCATTATTGTTGGATACAAACCCCCTGCTGCACCTGCCTGAATTGCAACAAAAAACAATGGATAACGCTGCTTATCAATCTTTTCAAATGTCAAAGCTGAAATAGATAATAAATCTGTCTGCACATTATCAGATGCTATATGCTTAGGATAGGAAAGTGCATATAAAATAGGCAATTCCATGCTTGGGCTGCTCATCTGAGCCAAAATCGAACCATCCAAAAACTCTACCATCGAATGTATAATCGATTGTGGGTGAATTATTGCATTAATCCGCTCATAAGGCAGATTAAATAACCAGTGAGCCTCTATCACCTCCAAGCCTTTATTAAACATTGTTGCAGAGTCTATTGTTACTTTGGTACCCATCGACCAAGTTGGATGCTTGAGAGCATTTTCAACTGTAATATCTTTAAACTCTGCCAAAGGAGTCGCTCTAAAAGGTCCCCCAGAGGCTGTTATATGCAATTGCTTCACCTCTTTTATACTATGTCCTTTAAGACACTGAAAAATAGCACTATGTTCACTATCAACAGGCAATATTTCACCATTATTATTTTTTACAAGTTCGGCTACCAAATGACCTGCCATCACCAAAGATTCTTTATTTGCAAGTGCAAGCTTCTTACCCCTTTGCAATACTTCCATCGTATAAGGCAAACCTGCTGAACCTGTAACAGCATTGAGACAAATATCATAATCTTCGTCTCTCAAGAGACTTAACAAGCTCTCTTTACCGTAATAAAAGCTTATATCAGGAAATTCTTCTTCATCAATCTTTTTCTCAGGATTGCCTGTAATACAAATCTTTGGAATATTAAAGAGAATAGCACTCTTAATAGCAGATTCAACATTATTATGCACAGAGGCAAAGCTGATGCAAAAGTCTTTATCATGATTTTGCATTATATTTAAGGTGGATGTGCCGATAGAGCCGCTCATCCCCAACAAAGCTATCTTTTTCATATAATCTCCTTGTTTTATAACTTTAAGCCCAAAGATATGCGATGAGAATTACTCAACTCTGTATCTTGCTCAAAAGAATAATTAACATTAAACAGGCGATAATTAAGGGTAAATCCTGCTGTCAGATTATCTATATCATATCCTGTATAAATACTCACTGACTGTGTTAATAAGAGCTCTAATCCTGCATGCAAATCGGCACTCATAACCCCGACTGACAGGCTTGACCCAGCATCAATGTTTTCAAAGTTAAGCTCTGTGTTTAAAAACAGGTTTAACTGCTTATCCAGCTTTGGCAAAATTAAGCTATAATAAGCCTCCAAATCCAAGCCTGGATTGACAATCTCGTGTGTACCATTTTGATAAAAGAGCTGAGTCGAGAAGAAGTCACGCAAACGGCAAGCTAAGACAAGATCATCGCTATAAAAATATGTCGCACTTAAGTCTGCACCAAAGCCATAAGCACTCTCTTCGGCTATGTTTCTATACACTAATTTTGGGCTAATCCCTATTAAAAATTGATTGCTTAATTCTCGACCAAAACCCAAGTTTATAATATAGTCTGCATTTGAGATCTTCTTATAAGCATAAGGGCGATTGTCATTTGAGGGAAGTGAGTCTGGATTTGGTATAGCAGTCAAACTGATATTATCGATTGCTATTCTGCTTATCACCAAGCCAATATTTGCTTTATGACCAATATTCGCAGAGAATACATCATATTTCAAATTACCTGCAAAGTCTTCTGCGTGCATCAGCTCGTAATCAGAGCCTATTTGCTTTGCCAACAATGAGGCATTCCAATAAGCTTTGGAGCTGCTATTCTGATCTGTCAATCCTGTTCTACCCAAAGCAATATTTCTCACTCCTGCGCCCATCATAAAGAGTTCGCCAGCATACTTTTCTGCAGATAGCGGTGATAGCAACAAAAACAAAGCAATCACATTAAAGAGCTTCAAATATCTATTCATCTATTATTTCCACCCATGCACCATTAATTTTCTTTAAATTGCCATTATTAAAGGAGATACTAAGTTTAGCATCTTTACCAACACCATCAACACTTAAAATAACTCCCTTTCCATAATCTTGATGCATTATTTTTTGCCCAATCTTAAAAAACTTACTATTTTCAGTAATGACAGAGATACTTGGTTTTGTATATTCTGCTTTATATTCGGGCTTTCTCTGTATATGCGGCTGCCAATATGAGGCTTTTATTGTTTCATAAAGATTTGTATCAATCTCTCGAAGAAATTCGCTTGGCATAGACATTTGATAACTATCCATCTTACGCCTTGCATGTGCATAATTCAGAAACACCTGCTTTCTTGCCCTTGTAACAGCCACATAAAAGAGCCTTCTTTCCTCTTCTAATTCCTGATTATCCCCACATGAAAACATATGAGGGAGCAAACCCTGCTCCAAACCAGCAATAAAAACATAATCAAACTCCAAGCCCTTTGCATTATGCATTGTCATCAATCTTACCGCATCTGTATTTGATTTCTTATCAGCATTATCGAGATCTGTCTGCAAACTCAAGAACTGCAAAAACTGTGCAATATCAGCACTTTCTTGATGATCTTCAAAATAACGCTCACTAAAATCAGTCGCAGCTGCGACAAACTCACCAATGTTTTCCAGCTTAGTTGACTCTTTTGTATCTTCAATCTTTTTATAATATGCCTCAAGATCGTATGTTTTTATGATTTCTTTGATAATACTGCTAATCTCATCGGATTGCATTTTCTCTTTCCACAACTGTATATTATGATAAAAATCTTTGATTGTATTACGCTGTTTTTTGTGAATCTTTGGCATCTTATCTATCTCTGAGCAAACATGATATAAGGGTGTATCATTCATTATTGCATGCTCTAAAAGCATAGAAATTGTCGTTGCACCCAGGCCTCGCGGTGGCAAATTTATCACCCTCAACAGGCTTTCATTGTCATATGGATTTGCTATCACTCTAAGCCAAGCAATCATATCCTTGATTTCTGACCTTTGATAAAAATTAAGACCGCCAACAACGACATATGGTATCTGGTATTTTGTAAATGCTTGCTCTAATACACGTGATTGTGCATTTGTACGATATAAAACCACAGTTTCGGCAAAACGTGTTCCTTTACCATATAAATCTACAATTTCCTCTGCAATATATCTTGCCTCTTCATATTCGCTATCATGAGAGATCAAAACTGGTATTTTCTCAGACTCGTTATCTGTCCAAAGGTGCTTTAAATGACGATTCTTATTATGTATGATTATATTATTAGCCAAATTTAGGATGCTGCTTGTTGAACGATAATTCTGCTCCAACTTAATAGTTTTCACATTTTTATAATCTTGCTCAAAGGACAAAATATTCTGTACATTAGCACCTCGCCAACCATAAATTGACTGATCATCATCGCCTACAACGCAAATATTCTTAAACTTATCTGCCAACATATTAATAAATTTAAACTGCACCAAGTTTGTGTCCTGATACTCGTCCACCATAATATACTGCAACTGCATTTGATACTTTTCAAGCACATCAGTATGATTTTCAAAGAGATTCACCGTATTCAATAAGATATCATCAAAATCCATTGCATTATTAGCCCCTAAATAGCGTTCATAAGCCTCAAAAATACTAAAAACAACCTTATTCTGCTTTGTATAGTCATAGTGTTCAAAAAAGTTTTCTATGTTGATTTGTTGCGATTTAAACTTAGAAATCAAGCTCAGTATTGTGCGATATGGGTATAGAGTTTTGTCAATATCCAAAACTTTATATATCTTTCTCAATACAGACTGCTGATCATCACGATCATATATTGAAAACTCTGCTGTATATTTTGGCAAATATTTGATCTCATATCTGATTATTCTCAGGCAAATTGAGTGGAATGTGCCAACCCACACTGCATGCGACTTATCGTCAAATAAATTATCCAATCTATCTTTTAGCTCTCGTGCAGCCTTATTAGTAAAGGTAACCACCATTATCTTCCACGCTGGTACTTTTTCTACATTGATAAGCCATGCAACACGAAATATCACGGCTCGTGTTTTGCCACTACCTGCACCTGCCAACACCAAAAGAGGACCTTTGGTATTTGTTACAGCTTCGCGCTGCTTTTCGTTCAAAGAACTTAGTATTTCAAGTTTTTTCATTGTCAATTATAACGCACAGCTACATCCGAACCAACACATATTTATAACTTGATATTGGTCCTTCTAAGCCTTGCACATTGACTGCTGATACTTTATAATAATAATATTGCTGTAATGCCACATTATCATCTACTGCAGTAACTGTGTTTTCTGTCTCAAGACCAGTCATCGCAATTGTTTGAATCAATTCATATGCTCCATCATATGATTGTGAGCGATATAATCGGTATTTGTTAACTTTTTCAGACCTTTGCCAGCGAATATTAACCACACCCCCTGTCGAGCTAAGCTCCAAGCCGACAACCATCAGAGGCACTTCTATATTATCATTGCCATGCGGATCTAAAGGGTTTTTACGATCTAAAGAGCAAGATCCAAAAAGAAAAACAATGATTATCATAAACAAATATATTCTTACTGATTTCATGTTATCCTCAAAACCTTATATTAATCCCATTGGGAGAGATGTTTATACGACGATCTAATTCTTTTTGCATATTTCTTATCCAAAGCCATTCATTATATTGATTAGTTGACACATATGTGTCATATATATTAAAAACCCAAATCGCTGCAAAAAGACCCATAGTCAACTGAGATTGCTTATAAAGCCTATTTGCATCGCTATAATATTGATTAATCTCATCTATTTGCTTAGATGCTTTGTATTTATCATACTTTTCTACTGATTTATCATAAAGGAAAAAGCTTGTTCCTGCCAAGATAATTTCTGTGCTCAAAAGGATTTGCCCTCTCAAAACATTATTAGTGTCAAAATGACCCCAGCCTGGTAATATTGCTGACTTACCAAGATTCAATGTTGTCGAAAGCCTTTCTGCTTCATAACTATCAATCAAGCCCTTTTTAAAAGCCAAATTTTCTCTATATTGATATCTTTCTTCAGCATTATTCCAATTATACTTTAAGGTATCTGCAAAGACACTTATATCAAACTCTGTTCGTGCATAAAGCCCCAACAGAGAAAAACTAATTATTAATAATAGTAATATCTTTTTCATATCATTTCCCGAATAGCTTTTCTGTCAATTTATTTAAAGGTATCAATGTCCTATCTTTCATGTTGATTTGCCACGATAAAAAATAATTATCATCTGGCGTAATCAAGTCATATCTCAGCTCAATCTTATAGCGTGTTGCGGCACCTATCGTCTTCCATCCAGAATCTCGTAATGATTCTCCCCACTCTTCTTTTAAATCTAAACGCAAATCATTAACACCCTTCACTATCAATCCATTTTTATACTCTCGCAATACTTTCATAGCAAATGCACGTGGATCTTTTTCTATTTCGATAATATTGCTTACCTCAAAAATCAGCTTATCCAATTCTCTTGTTTTATCAAGTACTGCTGCTTGCTGATATTTTTTTAAAGCTTCTTGATACTTCTTTTTTCTTTCAAGTTGTACGCCTTCTTCTTTTAGATTCAATGACTGTGCTATATCTCGCCTGCGCTGTTCTGCACGAGTTATAGCATTTGTCGCTTTTGTATATTCTTCTATTATTTGAAATGATCGGCTATACTGTGTAATTGCTTCATCAATCTTCTTTTCATTGAGTAATTCATTGCCCTCATTAATGAATATTTGACAAATATCTTCTAAGCGCTTTTGCACATAATTTGCCTGATTTGCATCAAATTCAAGTGCATCTTGAAATAGTTTTTTTGCTTTCACATAATGCTCGCCAACTATCTCAGATTCTGCCATTTGGATATAAATTAAGGCTATCTCATTCGAAATCTCTTTGTGATAACTATTAGGCTGCGACTTTAAATACATTAATTTACCGATAATATCTGATAAATCAGCATCTTTATTATTCTTTTGATTAGCAAGATGATTTACCCAACTCAACAAAAACTTATCTACTATTACTTGAGTTTTTGCAACATACTCAGATTCAGGAAAATATTCATTCATAATGCAATAGTCCGCCCAAACTGTCTGCTCATCATCATACCAATCATAAATCAAGTTTGCACGCTCAAAGATATACTTAGGAACACGTGGTGACTTATAAAGATTTGTAATTATATAATCATAGATTGCGATTACCATTTCATTATTATCTTCGCTTTTACTCTTATCTAATATTTCCAAATAACTATCAATTATCTTATCATCTGCCTTATCTGAGTTTGCAAGGTAAAAAAGCCTGATTGCCAGATTATAATTCTTTCTCTCAAAAGCTCGCATTCCCAACTGATAGTATGATTCTGAGCGATCAAGCTCGGACAATGTAATCTCATATCCATTATCAGATTTATTAATAATATTATCATAATCTTCTATTGCAATGGGATAGTTGCCAGCTTCATATGCTATCTTTGCTCGTTGATATTTACTTGTGCATGCTGTTAATAGCAATAAGCAACTAAAAAGTATACATTTTATTTTCTTCTGCATAGATATACTTCTTGTTCTCCTTCACTAATTTATTAGTACCTGTTGTTGACCCATGTGTCAATATAACTTGTTCTTTTACCAAATGTTCCAATGCTTTGATTTCATTTATATGAGGGTGAAATGCATCTGTTATACAATAAACACAATCTGACAAATGCTCGCTTATCGACCTTATTGTTTGAATATCTGAAGTATAAATCAACGACTTATTATCTTCGACTATTTTAAATGAATACGATGACAATGTATTTGGAAGCTTTTCTTTTGCAACAAACTTCCTATACGACAACAAGTGATCATTTTTAAATGCTTTAACATATGGATAATATTTATTTATTGTCCTCATCTCCAAAAAATAAAGCTCAAAACTCAATCTCTTTTGAAATGTATAAAAAAAGCTCAATAAGTTTGCAAATTCCTCTACTCGCTCTGGCAAAAATATGTGCAATGGCTTTGTCCGAGCTTGTATATATAGAACTTGAATCAACATAAACAAACCTGTAACATGGTCAGGATGATAATGTGAGATAAAGATTGCATCGATTGTATCATAGTCAAGTTTCTCTTCTTGAATACGCTGTGACAAGCCCTCTCCAGCATCAAATATTAGGCACTTTCCTTCAACTTCGACAAAAACTGATGACAGATTCTTGCCGATTTCTGAGAAGCCTGATGATGAACCTAATACCTTAAACTTCATTGATCATTACCTTATAACTTTTGGGTCTTTTAACTGATTCTTTGGTATTATAATGGGAATACAGTCTAACTTTTTGCCAAAAAACAAAAAAGCACTGACATAGAGAAATGTGGAAATAATTAAAACTTCTACTGATTGTAGTTTCAAAACTATTATCGCTGTCAAGACAATGATTACATTTATCAAATACACCATCAAGGCTGTTATCTTCGTCGAGCCCATAGCTGTTCCAATACGGTGTGTTGAGTGATCTTTACCGCCTTGTGATACACGTCTGCCATCACGCTTACGAGTATAACTGACCAAAGAGATATCAAAAACAGCATAGCTCAAAATCAAGATAGGTAAAACAAAATAAAGATTATTCTGCATACTATTCACAGTCATCTTACCTGTTAATATACCGATAGTTGATAAAATATAGCCGATAAACATACTGCCAGCATCACCCATAAATAGCTTTGCTGGATTAAAATTATAAGGCAAAAAGCCAAATACTGAACCTGCAAAACTCAACGATACCAAAGCTACATAATTGTGCAAATTCTGCACACTTGCCGTCTTGGTCATCACACTGACTGCATAAAAACCTAATGCTAAAATACCTGACATACCTGCCAATATACCATCCATATTGTCTAAAAAGTTAAAAGCATTCATCAAACCGATCATCCAAAGCATCAAAATAGGAACAGTCACCCAAAAAGGTCCTAAAAAAGTAAACAAATTATTTGTATATAAAAATATCAAACATACGACAATCTGCCAAGCAAACTTGATCTTGGGCTTTATGGGCTTTTTATCATCAATTAAACCTATCAACATTACCAAAAAACCAGCACCCAAAAAACCAAGCATACTCTTATTAAGTGACTGATACGAATGCATCAAGGTCTCAAATAAAACTACCGCTATAAAGCCTATAAACACGCTCAGACCACCTAATAAGGGCACAACCTTTTTATGCATCTTTCGTGCACTCGGATTATCAACAAAATTGAACTTAAAAGCCATTTTGATTATAAAAGGCGTTAGGTTTAAAACGAGCAAAAAACTCACTACAAACACGATTACAAAATCATAAATTGGTAAATTATTTAGCATATCTTCCTTTTAATAATTAATAAAAAATATCATTCAATACAAAGTAAACAAACTGCATTTTATTGTCAAAGGAATTCTTGACCTTTTTTGATTTAAATATGTTTTCTGATATTTTATATTAATTTGATGTATTATGTTTATTGACAAAATATCGTTTTTACACTCTAAAACAGAATAGTTACAAGTTTATGGCTTGTATATATTAAAAACCAAAATTTATACTTGACAAAATTCACCTAATTGATAATGGAGAGCTTTGAATTAGAAAGCAGACAATAAATATAGTTAAAATATTACTTGACAATAATATAGGGTATCATAGAATGGCATTAATTAAAGAATAAAAGAGGTGTTCAATGTCAGGTAGCTTTA
>Ga0172382_10001764_pt1 | contig 37772 bp, 35 predicted proteins | sample Leawel138RmetaG_FD_122245 | JGI IMG/M metagenome (GOLD analysis project Ga0172382, IMG submission 122245) | Leachate microbial communities from a municipal landfill in Southern Ontario, Canada - Leachate well 138R metaG | ecosystem: Engineered > Solid waste > Landfill > Unclassified | place... | reverse complement strand
TCATCGCCTCCTCCCAGGAAATCTCCACCCAGCCGGGATCCTCGTTCGGACCCTTCCTCGGATTGGTGCGCTTCACGGGATGCGTCAAACGATAGGGATCATACGTACGCAAAATGCCCGTCACACCCTTCGTACAGAGCTTGCCGCGGTTGGACGGGGAAGTGGGATCCCCCTCGATCTTGTTGATAACCCCCTCAGGAGTCACGTGACAATCAATCGCGCAAGTATGAAGACACATCTTGCACGTGCTCTTGATCCACTTCCCAGGCTTCATGGAATTGGCCCGAGCCTGGGTCTCCACCCTCAGTTTCTCTCTCAATGTCATACCCTCCTTTTCAACAACATTGGTTCATTACCCCCACGGGCATCCAAATGCATGCCCACATAAACGCAGTGAAGAAAAAGAAAAACCCCACTCACATCGCGAAACATGAGTGGGGCTGAATCATTGGTCCTTTTGCAGCAGTCCAGTAAATTGTATGTGCAACGCTCTTCCCGGTCTCGTCCGGTTTGATCGTTCCGATCCTGACGAAAAATCCGTTCTCCACACCTTCCATAGTCCCGTCCCTGTTGATTACCTTCTCCAGAAAACGATTCTGATTCTATCTACGGCAATCCCCCGCGAGCTCCCCGGATCCTCCAAAAAAACACTGACAACCACCCTTGCTAAGGTGGCCTAAAAAAGACCCAGTCTTGACTATCAATTTTATTTCACCCTGTCAACACAATTTTGGCGCCCACTTTAAAATTAATTATTTTTGTCCCCGCCCTACCGACCAGAACTCCGCATCGGACCCCGCGTCCCCGGACGGGTTATCGCACAAAATCGAACGCATCGGGTATATGCGTAATTTTTTCTTCACCCGATGTCGTGACAATGGACACGACATCGAACCGGGCCCGGCGACCGTGAAGCCTCTTCTCCGTCAGATAATGAAGGGCCACCGTCGATATTTTCCTCTGTTTCGCCCGCCCAACCGATTCTTCCGGCATTCCGAAAACATCGCTCTTCCGGCTTTTCACCTCCACAAACACAAGGGTATCCCCATCCCGGGCGATCAGATCGATCTCTCCGTAACGGCAACGATAATTGCGTTCCAGAATCTGATAACCCTTTCTTGCAAGATATCTCAGGGCTATCTCCTCGCCGCGACGACCGAGATCCCGGGTCGATGAATCAATCATGACTGATGAAATCAAATTCTTCGTTCAAGGACGCCTTGCCCGATTCAGCGCAATGAAAGGAGAGGCGATGAATTTTACAGGGACCATGTTGACGGAGGGCCGACCGGTGTTGGGCGGTGCCATACCCCTTGTTCTTGCTGAAGTGGTAACATGGAAACTGACGATGGTACATTTCCATAATCCGGTCCCGGGACACCTTTGCAATGATGGAGGCAGCGGCGATGGAAATGCTCAGACGGTCACCCTTGACAAGGCTCTCCTGAGATACGGCAATGGGGATGCGCTGGTTCCCATCGACAAGGACAAAGTCGGGCGGGATCGATAATGCCGCCAAGGCGTCTCCCATGGCCATCCAAGTCGCCCTGAGTATGTTGACCCGATCGATGACGGCCGCCTCGATCACTCCGACACCAACGGACAGCGCATGCTCCCGGATCAGGTCATGGACGGCATCCCTTTGGCGGGCCGTCATCTGTTTGGAATCCTTTATATCAGAATTTTTGTATCCCTGAGGCAAAATGACAGCCGCCGCAACGACCGGCCCGGCCAACGGACCCCTCCCCGCCTCATCAACACCCGCGACCACCTTGGCGCCGCGTTTGTAAGCCAGCAACTCAAATTGATCCATGACAGCAAAAACGGTATGTGATTCAGGATACCCTAAAAAACCAGAGCGGGTTAATACCCGCTCTCCAGATCCAACTCACCTGACGAACTGAAAAAACATCGGGAAAGGCGACCATCCGGTTACTCAGGACTTTCTCAGCTCCTCGATTCTGGCTTTCTTACCCCGCAATTTGCGCAGGTAATATAGGCGGGAACGCCTCACGCGTCCGCGCGTCACCAGTTCAATGCGTTCGATCGTCGGAGAGTGCAACGGAAAAGTCTTCTCCACGCCAACCCCGTAGGAAACCTTGCGGACCGTAAAGGTCGCCCGGCTGGTTCCCTGACGCCTACGGATAACGACCCCCTCATAGGTCTGAATCCGTTGCTTCTGCCCTTCAATGATGCGCAGATAAACCTTGACCGTATCCCCTGCCCGAAACCGGGGAATATCTTGCCGCATCTGTTCCTTCTCCAGATACTCCACGACATCCATGAGAGAAATTCCTCCTCTGTATTGATCAATATCTTAAAATCCTTCGGATGATCGTTCTTCCCATCATCCCCGTGAATAATTTTCCGTGTCTTTATACGTTTTAATCCGGATTTTCAACCCTTTATTACACGTATTACACGTGAATTACATAAAAAATCATCTGCCCCACAGGCGGTCCAGAAAAATCGCTACCGCCGCACGAACGGGCAGATGGTTGTACGTCCCGTGACCCCGTATCGGCTCCAGCTGGAAGTCCGCCCTCTCCAATACTTCCCGGGCAAGCCCCCATCCGGTACCGAAAAGGAACAGAAAAGGCCCCTTTTCCAACCGCACCATTCCGCGCAGGGTTGCGACAGAAATACACGGACCGGTCAAATGCGCACCGGTGACAATGATCCTGGCATGGCGTCCCGTTCGACAATGGATATCATTCAGAACCCCGTCCAGGGATTCTTGCAACTCCACCAGAGAAAAAGCCTCTTTCCGGGAGGGGTTATGCACACTGCCAAATCCGGACTGCCAGTGGCGAAGAATCGCGTCCGCCAGTTTCCTCTGTCCCTCAATGGGTGTAGCAATGTAGAACCTTGCCACTCCAAACGTTCTGGCACACCGGGCAATATCATGAATGTCCGTATTGACAATGGATGTCACGGACACCCGACCTTTTTTATCGTAAACAGGTCCGTGTAAAAGCGCGATGTAAACCTTGCCCGCTTTCACTCGGGGTCCGTCTCAGTACTCATGGGTCAGCGATCTCAGAATTTCCTTTTCCTCTTCGGACAGACCGGCATTCCGGAGCAAATCCGGTCGGCGGATCAGGGTCCTGCGCAGAGATTCCTTCTTTCTCCACAAATCGATTTCCCGGTGGTTCCCGGAAAGAAGAACATCGGGGACCTTCCAGCCCTTGTATTCGGCGGGTCTCGTGTATTGCGGATACTCAAGCAAACCCGCGGCGAAGGACTCGGATACCACGGATTCGCTGTTGCCCAAAACACCTGGAACCAAACGACTCACCGCATCGACGATCACCATCGCCGAGAGTTCGCCCCCCGTCATGATGTAATCGCCAATCGATATCTCCCGATCCGTGAGATACTGGCGTACCCGCTCGTCAACGCCTTCATAACGACCGCAAATCAGGACAATCCTGGAAAAGGAGGCGAGTTCCGAGGCAATCGTCTGGTTGAAACACTCCCCCTGCGGCGTCAGCAGGACAACCAGGGCGTCTTCCCTTTTAACCGCATGCAAGGCACTCGCAATGGGGTCAACCTTCATGACCATACCGCACCCCCCCCCATAGGGCACGTCATCGGTCATACGATGCTTGTCGGAAGCATAGTCCCGAATGTTGTGCAGGGCTATTTCAATCAACCCTCTTTCCTGAGCCCTTTTCAGAAGGCTCACATGAAAGGGCGACTCGAACATTTCCGGAAAAACGGAAAGGATGTCGAAACGGATCATGACCCGGCCTATAGACCCGCCAGGAGGCGGACCACCATGCGTTTTTCAGGGAGATCGATTTGAAGCACAACATCCGCGATGGCGGGTAAAAGAATCTCCCTCGCTTTGCCCCGGCAAACATAAACATCATGACTCCCCGTCGAAAAAATCTCTTTCACCTCCCCCAGCGACTCTCCCGCCTCCGTCACCACCTCCATGCCGATCACATCCCGCCAGTAGTACTCCCCTTCTTCCAGCGGAACCAAGGCATCCACCGTAACCAGGACCCCATTCCCGGCTAATGGACGGACAGACTCGGGGCTATCAATCCCCTCAAGGGAAAGAAAAAAAAACTTCCCTGCAAACGTGATTTCCCGGAGCCGATAGGAATCATCCTTTCCTCCGGGGGTTCTGATGCAGATTTTTTCCGGGACTTTTCCCAGACTGTTTGATTCAAGATGAGAGATACAACGCATCTGCCCCTTCAGACCACGGGGCTTCAGGACCGTACCGATTTCAAACCAATCCATTTCTATTCTATGATCTCTAAAACGGTCCTTTTGTGAAGCTTGGTCGATGCGGCGCTCATGATGGTTCGCATGGCCTTTGCCGTTCTCCCCTGTTTGCCGATTACCTTTCCCAGATCCTCTTTCGCAACCCGCAGTTCGATAACGGAAGTCTGTTCGCCAACCACTTCGGAAACTTCGACTTTATCAGGATCGTCCACCAAAGATTGAGCCATGTATTTGATCAAGTCCTTCATTTCCACAACCTCCACGCATCTCTCTCAGATTCAACATCCCTGGATAATTGACATCACCGACACAGCCATGGCTTTCTTTTCACTAACCGGCTCCCTCAGAATAATCTTCTACGTGACGTTCGGGACCGCTTTTTTGATGAGTTGTGACACCGTGAGGGTCGGTTTCGCCCCCTTGGAGATCCAAGCGGAAATACGATCTCCTTTCAGGGAAATCTCCGCCGGTTCTGTTCTGGGGTTATAATGCCCGACGATCTCCAAAAACTCCCCATCCCGCGGAGACTCGGAATCCGCAACGACCACTCTGTAGAAAGGTTTCCCTTTCCTGCCCATACGGGCCAATCTGATTTTAACTGCCATGCCTCTCCCTGCATACCTCCTGAAAATATAATATAATAACGCTTTGCGTTCTTATCATGAAACGCCAATGATTAAAAGGGGAAAAGCCCTCTTTTCATCATTTTCAGTCCGTCTTTGCCCGACATTCGTTTCATCAGCTTTTTGATATCCGCGTAATTTTTCAATAGACGGTTCACATCCTGAACCGTGGTTCCGCTGCCCCGGGCAATTCTTTTTCTTCTCTGACCGCTGATAATCAGATGGTTCGAACGCTCCCCGGGAGTCATGGAGTCAATGATTGCGATGATTTTGATAATTTCCTTTTCGTCAGGTTGCATATTCCTGAGGTTTTTGATTTTTTTCATGCCGGGAATCATACCGAGAATATCGCTCAAGGAACCTATCTTGGAAATCTGCTTCAATTGATCACGGAAGTCTTCCAGGGTAAATTCATTTTTCCGGATCTTTCTTTCCAGATCCTTGGCATAGCGTTCATCGACCGCCGTCTGGGCCTTTTCCACCAGGGTCAGGATATCCCCCATCCCCAGGATACGTGAAGCCATCCGATCCGGATAGAATACCTCCAGGGCATCGACCTTCTCCCCCATACCCACAAACTTGATGGGTTTGCCCATCACGGCTTTCAGTGAAAGAGCCGCGCCGCCTCGGGCATCACCGTCCATCTTGGTCATGATGACCCCATCGATGCCCAGTATTTCGTTGAACTTCCCGGCAACATTCACCGCGTCCTGACCGGTCATGGCGTCGGCAACGAAAAGGATTTCCGAAGGCTGAATCATTCCTTTTATTTTTTTCAGTTCATCCATCATTTCCGCGTCGATGTGCAAGCGTCCCGCCGTATCGACAATGACCACTTCGAATCCGTCCCGCCTAGCCGTTTCCACCGCCTGAACGCTGATATCGACGGGATCGCGCAAGTCCTCCGCATCGAAAACACCGATGGCGTTTTTTTCTGCAAGCAGCTTCAACTGCTCCGCCGCAGCCGGCCGGTAAACGTCGGCGGAAACAAGATACACCCGCTTCCCCTGATTTTTCAGGTACCGGGCCAGCTTCACCGCCGTCGTGGTTTTTCCGCACCCCTGAAGGCCGACCAGCATAACCGACGCGGGGAAACGATTTCCGAAACGGATTTGACTGCTTCCACCGCCCATCAGTTCCACAAGGCGCTCGTGGACGATCTTGACGATCTGCTGACCAGGGGTGATGCTATCGATGACTTCCTGGCCGACAGCTCGAACCCGCACATCCTCGATGAAGCTTTTCACCACTTTAAAGTTGACATCCGCTTCCAGGAGAGCCATGCGGATTTCCTTCAAGGATTCTCTTATATTTTCCTCGTCCAGGCGCCCCTTGCTTTTGAGCTTCTTGAAAACGGACTCCAGCTTTTCCGTCAGATTTTCGAACATACCTTTTTACCTCTGGATTCGGACAACCGACTTGTTTCCCCTGAGTGCCCGATCAACTTTATCGGCTATGACCTGTGCCTCGCCTCTGTCGTCGAAATCCGGCAACAGAACACGATACCAGGTTCCCTTATCGGGAATCTCCACGGCGACGATCCTGGCCTGAAAACCGATTCCCCCCAGCTCCTTAACCACGTCTTCCGCAATCCCCCTGTTCCGGCAGGATGTAACCTGAACCACATATTTATCTTTCTCGCCGCCGGCCGCTTTCCTCCTATCGGCCGGTTCTTCCCTCTTCGCCGAAACCGCTTTCCCCATCGCCCCGTCCTCCCCCTTTCCCGCCAGCGTAACCGGGGGTAACGCCTTCTGCTCGGGCTGCTCCCGGTCACGCAACACATCCTTCACTGTATGGACAGATGCCGAATCGCCGGGGAGGACAGGCGCCGGAGCCGCATGACGAGGGATCGTCCCCGAGTCTTTCGCAATCCCCTTTGCGGGTTGCTTCTCCGTTTTTATCACCACGGCCGGCGGTATTTTTTCAACGTCATCAAATCCCAGCCGTTGCATAAATTTCACCGGCAACCGCCTCGATATCATCTCCGGATATGTTTCCAGATCGTTCCCGACAACAACACCGAACAGGAATGCCGCAAATAAAAGAGCGGACATGCAAAAAATCAGCGTGAACAGTCCAAGTTTCCGTAATTTCAGTTCAAAATGACGTGTGTTGTCGGAAGCCATGGAGCCTTTTCCTCCGCAATCTCATGCATGTGAAACAACGGCAGACACACTGGATTTTCGACGGAAGGACTTTACATTCTTTCAGGAGCCGAAACCCCCAGTACACCCAGTGCGTTGGCGAATACGGTCCGGATCGATTTCACGAGAAACAACCTTGCCGTGCTTTGGGAACGATCCTCCGTCAAGACCTTGTTTTTGTTGTAATAGCTGTGGAACTGCCCGGCCAGGTCATTCAAATAGAAAGTCAACCGATGGGGTTCCAGAGTCGATGCCGCGCTTTCCACCACCTCGGGGAAAGTCAACAGGGTCTTCACCAGAGCAATCTCTTCGGGTATCCCGATAGCGGACAGGTCCACATCCTGATAAGAGGGAATGGCGTAACCCCGCTCTTCCGCAAGGCGCAGGATACTGCAAATCCTTGCGTGGGCATACTGTACATAATAAACCGGGTTTTCATTGGACTGCTGTTTGGCAATTTCAAGATCGAAATCCAGATGGCTGTCGGAACGCCTCATCAAGAAATTGTAACGGGCGGCATCCTTGCCGACTTCGTCGATCACCTCGCGCAGGGTATCGAACTGACCGGACCGGGTCGACATCGCCACTGGCTTGCCTTCCCGCAACAGGTTTACAAGCTGCACCAAAACGACCCGCAGAGCTTCCCTGGGGTAGCCCAGCGCTTGAACGCAGGCCTGCATGCGTGGAATGTAGCCATGATGATCGGCGCCCCAGATATCGATCAACGTATCAAACCCCCTTTCAAACTTATTCTTGTGGTAGGCGATATCAGCGGCGAAATAAGTCGGCTCCCCGTTTTGGCGGATCACAACACGGTCCTTTTCATCGCCGAATCGCGTTGTCCTGAACCAGGAGGTGTCGTCATCCCGATAGATAAAATCCTCTGTCTCCAGTTCTCGGAGCAGTGTCATGACACCATCATCCCTGTAGAGTTCCCGTTCGCTGAAATATCGGTCGAACGACACACCGAAAACACGTAAATCCTCCCGGATCCCCTCCAGAATCGCCTGGGCGGCGAAATCGGTGAGCGTCCCAATCAACTCTTCTTCCGGCTTGTCGAGTATCGACCTGCCCTCTCTTTTCAGGATCTCGCCGGCCAATTCTTTTATATAATCGCCCTTATAACAAGTTTCCGGGAAATCCACGACCTCGCCCAACAATTCCCTCACGCGAAGATAGACGGATTTTCCCAAATTGTTCATCTGATTCCCCGCATCGTTGATGTAATATTCACGCGATACGAAATAACCACAGGCCTCCAGCAGCCTCGCCAGCACATCCCCCACGACAGCCCCACGGGCGTGCCCGATGTGAAGGGGGCCCGTCGGGTTGGCGCTCACAAATTCAATCTGAACCTTCTTTCCACGGCCCAGATCGGTTTGACCGTAATCGCCCCCTTTTCGATCAATGGCCTCAAGCAGGCTCGGCCAGACCGACTCTCGGACGAAGAAATTGATGAATCCAGGGCCCGCAATTTCAATCCTTTCGATGACCCCTTCCGTGTCGAAATGATTCTTGATGTGCTCCGCGATCCTACGGGGATTTTCCTTTGTCATGGACGCAAGTACCATCGCCACATTGGTCGCGAAATCTCCATGTTTTTTGTCTTTTGTCGCCTCCACCTCGATGAAAGGCACCTCAACACCGGGGAATCCTTGTCCCGCACATTTCTTCAATGCCCTGTCAATCGATTGGGCGATTGTTTTTCGTAATGAAACGACCACTTCGCAGACCTCTGATAAAAAAAGTGACAAGTAACATCCTGGCATTACTTGTCACGGTATTGACTTCAGTTCACATACCCGAAAGGCTTCACTAAACCTGAATCAGGCCGTCTCGGCACATCCAGGAGACGCTACCCCTTTTCCCTGTATTTACGTTCAGCCTCATCGACATCCTTATCCTTGATGGACAAATCCCTTGTATAATCAGGGCAATGTACACGCCCCATCGCATCGGTCGAAACACTGTATTTTTTCTGGCAGTTTTCCCTCCACGCGCAAATGGAGCAATACCGCCTCTCCGTTCCCATGACCCACCTCGTGAAAATTGATATGAACAGACTGTTGCGTTTGTACAACCAGAGGTGCTGAAAAGTCAAGGTCTTTCCTCCCATTCTCCTTCCTGAAACCGGCAATCATTTCAGGGTGAAGAGGAAGGGGCGCCTTGTATAAGGAAGTTCCTATTTTACCCTGTTTTATCAGGACGTCAAAAAAAGGTACTGAAGAAACAGGTCCCCGAAGAAAAAATACGACACCGCCCCAATGGCGAGAAAAGGACCGAAAGGAACCGCATATTTCATACCCTGCCCCCGGAGAAGCATGATGGCAATGCCGGCAACGGCCCCCGTTAATGAACTGCAAAGAACAATGAAAAAAAGGGCTTTCCACCCGAAAAAAGCGCCCATCATGGCCAGAAGCTTGATATCGCCGCCTCCCATCCCCTCGCGCTTTGTCAGCCATTCATACCCAACGGCGATTATGTAAAGGAGCCCGCCACCGACCAGAATGCCGAGAAGGGATTCAAGAAAGGGGATACCCATCACGAAAACCGCCGCCAGAAAGCAAAGCGGAATCCCCGGGAGGCTGATCACATCCGGAATGATCTGATAATCGATATCGATAAACGTGATCACGACCAGGGAGGCCGTAAAGAGAAAGGCGCAGGCCCCCTGCAGGGAAAATCCGTATTTCCAGTAAAGCAGCACGGCCAGTGCCGACGTCAGTGCCTCAACCAGGGGATAGCGGGGGGAAATGGGCACGCCACAGTCCCGGCAACGCCCCCGCAGCATCAGCCAGCTGATAATGGGCACATTGTCAAAGAAACGAATCGGACGTGAGCAAGCCGGACAATGGGATGGGGGAAAAATGACGGATTCTTCCCGGGGGATACGCCAGATGCAGACGTTCAAAAAACTGCCGATGATCGTCCCGATCACACCAACAATCGCCGCCCCAATGATATTCATGATCGACCATCCCTTTCGAAAGGAAATCGTCCTGGGACACAAAAAGCCCGATAATACAAATCAGAATATGGTTGAAAAGCGTGCAACCATCCGGCCTTATCGCGAGACAATTAATCGGGGCAGGCGGTTTCTCCCAAGAGAAAACCCTCCCGGCCTTTCAGTCACAAAGGCGGTAATAGGTTCCCTCAGCACAGGCCTTGCAGAGAATCCGGTCGTCTCGGTATGCTTCCCGCATATCCTGAACATATTCACCGCACTGATCACACTGAACCCGTCGGAGCGGCCTGCCCGGCATGTCTTCGGGAGAAATGTCAACCTGAACCGGCATCACGTCAAAAAGCTGCGCCGGGGGCATGGCCATGTAGGTCTGAATCTGCGCTTCATAGCGATCATCGATATCGGGGAATAATTCCTTCGCCTTTTCCCGTGTGTCCTCACGGGCAACAATCCGGACCGCCGTTCCCGAATCAATATTGATAAAAGTGGCCGCCATTTTCCCGTAATCGCAAAATTTCATCGTCCGGTGCCCCAGGCTGCACCCGCTGACGGACTGGATGGCGTCGGTGGCGCAACGGTCCATTTCGACATAAACGATCAGGTTCCTGGTACGGCCTTCTTTCTGAAAACCCACGCCGACCATCTCCATGCCGAGCATGGCCATTTTAACGCCCAGAACCTGACCCGGACAAAGGTGCCCATGTATTTTAATGGATCTTTCCAGCAGTTCATGAAAATTCATTGTCATCATCCTTCGTGCAAACCGCGTACACGCGTCATTACAGGGAACCGGCCATGGCTTCCATATACCGTATATACTGGGGTCTAATCGACTGGGGAAACCTTTCGTTATTTTGAGTACCCGTCCCCCCTGTCCAGACGTTGCGCTTCTAACATCGAACCGGCGTATCGTCAAGACGGTTTTCCGAATTTATTTGATCCCTTTTCTTCCTGTTTGTGCTATAAGCCACCTGAAATTTCTCGGACGGAAGGCTGAGCTTCCAAGGTATAAATCCAGCGCAATTTTTGAAACCCCTCCATGAGGACTACCGTTCCGGCATGTCACAGCCCTTCGGAGTATCGTTTCCGTCCGGATATTATCACTGAATGGCATCAAGGGGTGAGAAAAGGACAAGTACGACTCATGACAGACGATCAACAATACCCGCTGACCTCCCTGAAGGAAGGAGAGGAAGGAATCATTCAATTCATCTCCGGTGGAGGATCCCTTCTGAGCAGGCTGGCCGGCATGGGCATTGCCACGGCGATTCGCATCAAGGTACTGAGGAACAGCTCGAATTTATTCGTTGTGCAGGTGGCTGAGACCAGACTCGCATTGGGCAGAGGCGAGGCTTCCAAAATAATTGTCAGGAAAATTGGAGCCCTTCCATCGACAGGGTCTCACAGCAAACAGAAAGAAGAAAATGTTCTTCTCTTCGCCCTTGCCGGTCAGCCAAATGTCGGCAAATCAACGGTATTCAACATCCTGACGGGACTTTCACAGCATGTAGGAAACTGGCCCGGCAAAACGGTGGAAAAAAAGGAGGGCTCCTGCGAATCGGGCAATCAGAAGGTTCGCATCGTCGATCTGCCCGGGACCTACAGTCTGACATCTTTCTCTGAAGAAGAAAAGATCTCCCGTGATTTCGTCCTGAAAGAAAATCCTGACGCCATCATACTCCTCATGAATGCAGCGGCCATGGAAAGGAGTCTTTATCTGCTCTCGGAGTTGCTGCTCCTGGGACCACCGGTCATCATCGCCGTCAATATGATCGACGTCGCCGAGGATCAGGGCATTGAAATCGATATTGAAAGACTGGAAAAGGAACTGGGAATTCCGGTTGTACCCATGATCGCAACCAGAAACAAGGGCATAGACAAACTGCTTTCCAGGGCCATCGAGCTTGTAAAGGGAAAAGTCGCCTACCGCCCGCATGCTCCCGACGTCTCTGAAGACCATCGGGATGTCTTCCTTAAACTGACCGGGCTGGTCACCCCCTATGTGCCTCCTGATTACCCGGTGCCCTGGATTACCACCAAGATCATGGAAGGCGATCCTGAAATTCTTGATATGATGGCTTCAAAGACTGCCCAGGGGGTCTGGAACGATGTGCAAAGTGAACTCTCCGCGCACGAGGATTCACTCCGGGCCGTCGTTTCCGGACGCTATGAGTGGATCGAAAGGATCTCGAGAACCGTTGTGTCACGGTTCAAAATAGGAGAGATCCTCATGACCGATCGCATCGACCATATTCTGACACGACCCGTTTTCGGGATACCGATCCTGCTTGCCATTCTCAGCCTGGTCTTTTTCCTGACCTACACGGTCGGTTCTCCGCTTCAGGATCTGATGGAGCAGGGCATTTTTGGACTCATCACCCTTCTGAAACCGTTGTTGAGTTCCGTCCCCACTTGGCTTCAGTGTCTGCTTCTCGACGGCATGGTCGGCGGCGCCGGTTATGTGGTTACCCTGCTGCCCATCCTCCTGATTTTTTTTGCCGCCATAGCCTTTCTGGAGGATGTCGGCTATATGGCGCGGGCCGCCTTCGTTATGGACCGCTTCATGCATCTGATCGGCCTGCACGGCAAAAGCTTTATTCCCATGTGCCTGGGCTTCGGGTGTAATGTGCCCGCCGTACTTGGAAGCCGCATCATTGAATCCAGAAAGGAACGGACCCTCACGATTTTCCTTACTCCCTTCATTCCCTGTACGGGACGTTACGCCGTGCTTATCTTCATGGCATCAGCGATCTTCGCTGAAAAGGCGCCTTTGGTTTCCTCATCCCTGATGGTCCTCAACATGGTTGTCCTCGGACTCATCGGCATTTTTATCAAGCTGACCATCTTCAAGGAAGAATCCACGCCTTTCATCATGGAGCTCCCACTTTACCATAGGCCCGATCTCAAAACGATTGCCATGGCCGTGTGGGCAAACCTCATCGCCTTCGTAAAGAAGGCGGGCACGATCATCCTGGCCATGTCGATGATTGTCTGGCTCTTTTCCTATTTGCCCCACGGCAATGTGGAAACCAGCCTGCTGGCCTCGGCGGGCAAATGGATCGAACCTCTGGGTTTCCCTCTCGGACTGGACTGGAAAATGATCACCGCCCTCTTCTCGAGCCTCGTGGCCAAGGAAATTTCCCTTGCGACCCTGGCCGTTCTCTATGGCCATACGGAGGAGGCGATCGGTCCCATCCTTGGACAGTTTATGCCGGCCGCCTCAGCCCTCGCCTTTCTGGTTGTCCAGATGCTCTTTTTGCCCTGTGTGGCCACCATCGCGGTGATGAAGCAGGAAATGGGTAACTGGAAGTGGTTCGCATCCGCCCTGGGCGTGACGCTGATCCTGTCTTACACGGCCGGGATTGTTGCCTATCGCACAGCCCTCTGGCTGGGGTTATAGTCCGGTTTGTCGTTTAAGCGCAGGGTCACAGTCCTCTTTTTCTCCGGCACAGGGCCCTGTTCCGGAGAAACCTCAGGGTACGGTTGAATCCGGGGCAACGGGGGGACCGTCCGGGGTGCTTTTCGGCCGGTAAAATAGGCATCAATGATTTTCCGCGCGATGGGTGCGGCAATGGATCCCCCGTGGCCGGCATTTTCCGCAATGACGGAAACAACGATTTCCGGACTGTTGTAAGGCGCAAAACAGACAAACAGGGCATGATCCCGATGGGCCCCTGAGAGAATTTTTGCCCGACGGGCGCGCTCGTCCATGGGCAGCCCCACAACCTGAGACGTTCCGGTTTTACCGCAGACATCTTTTTGCGGCCGACGCAGCGCATAGCCTGTACCACCGCCCTCATGCACGGCTCCCCAGAGCGCGCGATTCAGGATTTTCAGATGTTGCGGACTGATCGGAACCCGTGTTTTCCGCTCGGGAACAAATTTCCAGACCACCTGGCCATCAGAACTTTCGATGCGGCGTACAAGATGCGGGCGATAGAGTGTGCCGCCGTTCGCCAGGGCTGCGTAAAAACTGGCCAGTTGAATCGGTGTGACCAGATTGAATCCCTGGCCAATGGAAATGGAAATCGTTTCACCGGCCTGCCAGCTTTGTCGGGTTCTCCCCAGTTTCCAGGCCTTCGTCGGCACAATGCCCCCCTTCTCGCGGGCCAGGGGCAACCCCGTCGGACTGCCGAAACCAAAAGCTCTGGCGTAATAGGCGATCTTGTCGACGCCCAATTGTTTACCCAGATTATAAAAATAGACATCGCAGGATTCGACAATGGCGCGGTGAAGATTCACCCTTCCGTGTCCCTTTTTCTGCCAGCAGCGAAACATCCGGTTGCCGAGATGGAAGGTTCCGTCACAATGGAAGGACGTTTCCGGGGTGATGATCCCTTCCTCCAATCCGGCGGCGGCCACCACGAGCTTATAAGTTGATCCCGGGGGGTACTGGCCGGAAATGGTCCGATCTTCCATCGGGTGAAGCGGGTTGGATGAAATTTTTCGCCACGCCTCTCGGGAAATTCCGCCGTTGAACAGATTGGGGTCAAAGGAGGGGGAGCTTACCAGGGCCAGAATTTCCCCCGTTCTGACGTCCATAACGACGGCGGCCCCCGGCTTCCCCTCAAAGGCCTCCCAGGCCGTCTGCTGAAGAACGGCGTCTATGGTTAGGTGAAGACTGTATCCCTGTACCGGATCGATCTTCCCCAGACTTTTTATTTTCTTGCCGAGGGCATTGACCTCCATTTGCTCCGCCCCGCTCTGCCCCTTCAGATACGCGTCAAAATATCTCTCAATACCGTATTTGCCGATCATATCACCTGCCTCATATTGCTTTCGGGCATGGTTTTCGAGTTCCGCGGCGCTGATCTCGCCGACATAACCGATCAGATGGGCCATCATTTCACCGTACAGGTACAGGCGAGTCGGCACCACATCTATACCAACCCCCGGAAGATCGAGGGATCTCGTCTCAATCAGGGCCAGCTTCCTGGCGTTCACATTCTTGTCAAGGCGTACGGGCATAAAGGACCTGTTTTCGGATATACGACTGAAATCCTCGGCAAGAGGCAAATCCTGTTCCTGATAGATGGATTCCATTTCCCTGGTCACCCGATTCAGGTCCCGGTTTTTATCGGGAATGAAAACCACGTCGAAAGAGGGTTGATTGTTCACCAGAACGTTTCCGTGACGGTCCGTGATTATTCCCCGTAGGGGCCTGATTTTACAGATCCGGACACTGTTGGTTTCCGAGCGCTGACTCATCTCCTTTCCCTTGATGACCTGAAGATACCACATCCTGAAGATGAGGACCGAAAGGGCGACGCTGACGATGACGAATATCCGATGAAATTTCTGTCGGTATGCGCCGGAATCATGCCCGTCAATTCGACCGGGACGTTTTTGCATGCACCAACACCTCGAATTTTCTGAAGAGCTTAAAGAAAAAAGGACTGAGCAATCCCAAAACAATCACCTGGAGAAAAGCCGCTCGCAACAGGGACGGAGCCAAATATGACGCCCCCAGAACATAGTATTTAAAGACCAGGAGCATGCCCTCCTCCAGAACAGCACAGGCCATGGTGAATGACATGATCACATAAGGCTGTTCAATATATACACGCGTGGAAACGAGCGCCGAAAAACAAAACAGGATGAAATACACAACCATGTACAGACCCGTCATTGTACCGGTCAGGACACCGATAAAAAAACCGGCGCTCAGGGTCAGTATCGCCCCCCTGGGAATACTCATGGAAAAGCCGGAAAAAATCACAAAAAGCAGGGATAATTCAATACTGCGCAGGGGAAACGGGAAAACCCCCACGATCATTTTTTGCATGACGATGAGGAACAACAAAACGGGGATCCAGGCCAATCCGGATATCACAGCATTCTCACTATTTTCCGATGATTACCAGGACTTCCTCCATCCTATGAAAGTCCGCAAAAGGAACAACTTCTATGTTCTGAAACATGCTGGCCTTGCTGTGTTCCACTCCTCCGACAACGCCCACCACCAATCCCTTCGGGAACACACCGCCCAGCCCGGAGGTCAGGGCAATATCTCCCTTCTTCACCGGATCCGTCTTGACAATGTATTTCAGCTTACACCTGCCGGCTCCTGTTCCCTGCAAGATCCCGTTTGCCCGGGTCCGCTGGACCAAGACATCGACATTGCTGTTCTCATCGGTCACAACGAGAACACGGGAAGCATGCCAGGTTGTATCAACCACCCGCCCCACCAAACCGGCCTCCACAATAACGGGTTGCCCTTTCCTGATGCCGTCATTCTCGCCGACGTCGATCATCAGGGTTTTCATCACTCCCGACATATCGTGCCGCGTCACCCCGGCGACCTGCGTTTCGTAGGGCAGCTTTTCCTTGAAAGCCAGCAGCTTCCTGAGGCGAATGTTCTCCAAATAGGCTTCCCGGTACTCGAACACTTTCCGGCTGAGCCGGGCATTCGTCTTCCGCAGGCGGTCGTTCTCCTCGGTCAGGCCGTAGAGAAACAGATAGCGCCGCCAGATTTCGCGAACCCCCGCCATACTGTCATGCATGATCGATTCCAGGGGAAAGGTCGTCTCCAGAACAATTTTGTGGATGAAACCGGAGTTTGGCGACGAATGCAACTGATACGAAAAGAAACCGAGAACCAGAATAAAAAGGAAGACCAGGAACAGCAGGTAATATTTTTTTTTCAGCGATTGCATCAAAATAGGAACCCTGCTTACATCATCACAAAACAAAGCAAAAAGACCATCGTCGCTCCCGCACCCGCTTATGGTCAGGGTCCCAACTCCCGATTCGGAATGCAAGATTCAACGATTGTGCCATGACATGACAGCCATGGCTCATTCGGGGTTGTCTAAACCTGGAAGGCAACCTCTTTCAGAATATCGAGTTGGTCCAATGCCATCCCGGCACCCCTTGCAACTGCGGCGAGAGGATCCTCCGCGACCATGATGGGCAGACCCGTTTCCTCCTTGATCAGCAGATCGATATTTCTCAGCAACCCTCCACCACCGGTGAGAACGATTCCCCGGTCCACAATGTCCCCGGCCAGTTCCGGTGGGGCGTTCTCCAGCGCATCCTTGATGGCATCCACAATCAACCGAACCGGTTCCTGGATGGCTTCCCGAACCTCTTCGGAATTGATCTCCACAATCTTGGGAATACCTGAAATCAGATCCCGTCCCTTCACATCGACCTTTCTCAATTCGTCATCCGGGTAGCAACAGCCGATGGTCATTTTGATCATTTCCCCCGAGCGTTCACCGATGAGAAGACCATACTTACGTTTCATATACAGGACAATTTCCTCGTCTATTTTATCACCCGCCACACGGACCGACTGGGAATAAACGATACCGGCAAGGGATATGACGGCCACTTCGGTCGTACCGCCGCCGATATCGACAATCATGGAACTGATCGGTTCCGTGACGGGTAAACCGGCGCCGATGGCAGCCGCCATGGGCTCCTCGATCAAGTAGATCTCCCGGGCGCCGGCGGATTCAACGGTTTCCCGCACGGCTCGCCGCTCCACCTGAGTAATGCCGGAGGGAACGGATACGATGATACGCGGCCTGACCAGGGCCCGCCGGTTGTGGACACTCAAAATAAAGTGACGCAACATCGCTTCCGTGATGTCAAAATCAGCGATCACCCCGTCCCGCATGGGCCGAATGGCGGAAATATTCCCCGGTGTCCGGCCAAGCATCCTCTTCGCCTCTTCACCAACGGCCAGGACCTTCTTCATCCCCCGGGAATCCATATGAACCGCGACGACAGACGGTTCGCTCAGAACAATGCCTTTGCCCTTTACATAAACCAAGGTGTTCGCCGTACCCAAATCGATGGCCAAATCATTGGAGAATTTTCCCAAAATGAAATCGAATAGCAAGCTGCGCCTCCTTCGAGTGGAATCCTAATGTTGAATCATTTCAGTAAAATGAACAGTTCCGCCTATTTAAGCGAATTTTGCATATACCCTATTTCGAAGACCTAATCAATGATATTTTCTAAATTTCCGTTGCAATTTCACCATGTCTATATTAATGCTTTCATTCCAAATTGACGACGCGGGGTGCTTTATGCTGTATCTTATGCGAAGACATGCCAAGAGTTGGATTATGAAACTCTTGCTTTTTCTAATCATCGTTGTGTTCGCCCTGTACTTCGGCTCAATGGGTGGGGAGCAAACCGCCGAGGCCATCGCCACCGTCGATGGCAAGCCCATCGCTTATGTGGAATTTGAACGGGAATACCAAAACCTGGTCAAAATGATACAGCAGCATTACGAGGAAAGGCTTACCGACAACCTGCTCAAATCCCTGAACCTCAAACAGCAGGCATTGGACAATCTCATTGCCCAGGCGATAACCCTCAGCAAAGCCCGGGATTGGGGAATAAGCGTATCCGATGCGGAGGTACGCAATTCCATCCTGTCCTTTCCCGGCTTCCAGAGGGACGGCGTCTTTCACGAATATCTTTATCGGGATCTTCTCGAAATGAATCACATGACCCCGGAGGAATTTGAGGCGGTCCACAAGAAAAACATCCTGGTCGAAAAGATCCGGGAACTGCTCCAGAGCGGTATCTTTGTCACGGATCGTGAGGTCCATGATCTGTACGTGATCCGTAACGAAAAAATCAACGTTCAGTTCGTCACGACCAGGGCCGCCGATCTGGTGAAGAGCATCACCCCCACGACAAAGGACATGGAGACCTTTCTGGAACGGAACGGTGACCGTTTCCGCGTTCCCGAACAGATACGGTTGCGTTATTTGAAGTTCACAGCCACCGAAACGGCGGACAGGGTCGATCTCCCGGAAACGGAGATAACGGAATACATCGAGGAACACAGGGACGCCTGGCAGAAAGGCACGGCCCACCTCACCGATTCAATCCTGAGAAACAGAGCGATTTCCGAACTAAAGCAGATCCGGGGTATGCAGATCGCGGCAAAAAAGGCAAGGGACGCCCATGATACGATTTACCAGGAGGAAAATTTCCAGCAGTTTGCCGCGGAGAACCGTTACAGGGTTCATACGACGGATTTTTTCCCTTTGAGCGAGCCGCCTCGGGAATTCTCAAACATTGCCGATTTCACGAAAAAAATGCTGGATCTTCAGAAAAACGAACTCAGCCGGGTCATGTCCGATGAAACAGGCTACTACCTTTTCGAGCTGGTTGAGAAAAAACCTGCCCACCTTCCCCCTTTGAAAGATGTCGAATCCAGACTGAAGCCGATTTTTATCGCCGTGACTTCCCAGAGGCTGGCGGAGGAAAAAGCGGTATCCATTCTGGAGCGCCTGAGAAAAGGGGAGGATTGGCCGAAAGTCTGTACGGCAAACGGCCTCAATATTTCGGAAACAGGATTTTTTCTGCCCGGGGAATCCATCCCGAAGATAGGCGCCTCTGAAGACCTTTCGAACGCCCTGGTGCAGCTGACGGCGAATAACCCCTATCCGGAAAAACCTTTTGTCATGGATGGGAACGTCCATATTGTGAAATTCGCCGCCAGGGACCGTATCGATTCCAAAGATTTTGAAACAGAGAAGGACAATCTCAAAGAAGCGCTCTTACGATTCAAGCAGGAAAACATCATGCAGGTCTGGCTCGACGCAAGCAAAGCCGCCATGATCAAGGCGGGGCGCTTGAAGATCAGCAAAAACGCAAAGGATCTTTAAATTTAAAATCCGTTCCGTCGATTTTTTACCAGGATCAGGTCATTGACGACTTAATCCGCCAGCGGTCCAGTTTTTCGAAGGCATCCTCCACGGCCTTCAAGATCGCTTCCAATGATACAGGTTTGTTGAAATAATCATCAAAGCCCGCTTCACGGCACTCCTCGATTTCATAAAGCGCACCCCACCCCGTCATGGCATAAATCAGGGAGACGGGCTTGAATTTCCGTATCTGGCGGCACAATTCGATTCCGTTCATACCAAAGAGTTTCAAATCAAGAAAAATCACATTGATGTCCTGCTTTTGGAGGATACTCAGGGCTTCTTCACCGCCCTCGGCCAGAACCACCTCGTAACCCGCATCGACAAAAACGGTTTGAAACAAGTCCCGTACCGATATGTCGTCATCGACAACCAGAATTCTGCCGTTCACAAAATCTCCTTTTCTCATCCGCCGAAAGTGACACAGGTATAAAAGAAACCTCGTCAAATGTCAATGTTTTCGGCCGATTTGGATGTATTTCATACAAATCATCTTTCCCTGGCGGACAAAGCCCCGGTTTGCAAACGGTGGGCAAAGAATTATTTGTCGCCTCCCGATGAATATGCTAGGTAACAGGGGTCGGCGTTGAATCGTTGCGCTGCTTCCGCCGGCAAAATTCTTATATCAGTCAGGGGTTGGTGCGGTGATTGGCATATCGAAACTATACTGTGGAGCGGTTGAACCGGCCGACGTGCTCCGCTATAACCGGGATGGTAAAAACCTGCCGTCCCACCTGCTTCAATTTGCCGCCGTCAAACGTCCTGTGGTCGTGTGGAACATGACCCGCCGGTGCAATCTTCGGTGCGTCCACTGTTATTCACAGTCCCAAAATAAAGCCTATCCGGAGGAATTGACGACTGCGGAAGGCAAGGTTCTCATTGATGATCTGGCGTCTTTCTCCTGTCCCGTCATCCTGTTTTCCGGCGGCGAGCCCCTGATGAGAGATGATTTATCCGAATTGGTGCGTCATGCGACAGACCGGGGAATCCGTGCGGTCATTTCCACGAACGGCACATTGATCACAGACGATTTTGCCCGGACGTTCACAAAAATTGGTCTCTCCTACGTTGGGGTCAGCCTCGACGGCCTGCGGGAAACACACGACCGGTTCCGTGGCGTAAAGGGGGCCTTTGACGGAGCCATGACGGGCATTCGCAGATGCCTGGACGCCGGAATCAAAGTCGGCATTCGGTTTACGATTAACCGTCAGAACGCCTCCGATATTCCCTTCATCTTTGATCTGATTGAAGCAGAGGGAATTCCCCGTGCATGCTTTTATCACCTGGTCTACACGGGACGGGGTTCAAAACTTGTCGACGAAGACCTGAGTCACGGGGAGACTCGAGCGGTTCTGGAACTCATTATGGACCGTACAAGGCGGCTTTTCAATCGCGGCCTGGAAAAAGAAATCCTCACCGTCGATAACCATGCCGACGGCCCCTATGTTTATCTGCGGTTGCTGCGTGAAGACCCGTCCCGGGCGGCCGAGGTGCTCGAGTTGCTGAAAATGAACGAAGGAAACAGCTCCGGACACGGCATCGGCTGCGTGAGTTGGGACGGGAAAGTCCATGCCGACCAGTTCTGGCGGGATATTTCTTTCGGAAACGTCAGGCAGCGGCCTTTCAGTCAGATCTGGTCGGACACGTCCAACGAACTGATGACCCGGCTGAAGGACAAAAAAAGGTATGTCACCGGACGCTGCGCCCGTTGCCAATGGCTCGACATCTGCGGCGGCAATTTCCGCGCCCGGGCCGAAGCCGCAACCGGGGACATGTGGGCTCCCGATCCGGCCTGCTTCCTCACGGACGAGGAGATCGGTATCGAGGCCTAAATCAACACCGTTTAACGGCCCGAGAACGAAGGGCCGGCGGTTACACGTTCTGGAGACAACCATGCAATTCCCCGAATATCGACCGCGACGGATGCGGAAAAACGAAGCTTTCAGGCGACTGATCCGGGAAACCGTCCTGTCGGTCGATCATTTCATCTCACCCCTGTTCATCGTCCCGGGGAAAAAAATCAAAAAACCCGTGTCCGCCATGCCCGGCGTTTTCCAGCAGTCGGCGGATCATGCGGTAAAAGAAGCGCAGACCCTGCAAACCCTGGGTGTTCCCGCCGTTCTTCTCTTCGGCATCCCCGAGAAGAAGGATGAAACGGCATCGGGCGCCTTTGCCAGAGGCGGCGTTATTCAGGAGGCCGTACGGCGGATCAAGGAAAAATGCCCCGGCCTGCTGACCATCACCGATGTCTGCCTGTGTGAATATACCAGTCACGGCCACTGCGGCATACTCGGCAGGGACGATGTCGACAACGATGCGACGCTTGAGGTGCTCGCCGAAACGGCTCTTTCACATGCCCGAGCCGGCGCGGACATGGTCGCGCCATCGGCCATGATGGACGGACAGGTGGGTGTCATTCGCGAAGCCCTTGACGAAAACGGTTTTGAAACCCTGCCGATCATGGCTTATTCCGTAAAATACGCCTCCAGTTTCTACGGCCCCTTTCGGGAGGCCGCCGAAAGCGCCCCCAGGTTCGGAAACCGGAAAACCTATCAGATGGACCCGGCCAACAGCGATGAGGCCATCCGGGAGATGTCCCTCGATGTTGGTGAAGGGGCCGATATCTTGATGGTCAAGCCCGCCCTCCCCTACCTGGATATCATCCGCCGGGCCGGGGAGGAATTCGATTTACCCGTCGCCGCCTATAACGTGAGCGGCGAATTCGCCATGATCAAGGCCGCGGCCCAGATGGGCTGGCTGGACGGGGAGGCAGCCATGATGGAGTCGCTCACGGCCATCAAGCGGGCCGGCGCGGACGTCATCATCACCTATTTCGCCGCCGAGGCGGCCAGACTCCTGCAAAAAGGCTGAGCGTGCCAATGCGGAAGAGACTTCCCCTTTTACCGAAAACACTCCGGATGGTGGCCTGGGAGATAACCCGTCGATGCAACCTCTCCTGTGTTCACTGCCGGGCCTCCTCCCTGCAGGAAAGCTACCCGGGGGAATTCGATACGAAACAGTGCCTGCGCCTCCTCGATGAAATTGCGGCCTTCAGTCAGCCGATCATCATTCTCACGGGAGGTGAACCGCTGCTGCGGGAAGATATCCATAAAATTGCAGACTACGGGACAAAAAAAGGACTTCGCATGGTTCTGGCGACCAACGGCACCCTCCTGACCCCGAAAATGGTTGAGAAAATGCTTCGATCCGGGATCCGGCGCGTCAGCGTCAGCATCGACGGCCGAGATGCGGAAAGCCATGACGCCTTCCGCGGCGTCCCCGGCGCCTTCGACGCGGCCCTGCATGGCATCGACCTGTTAAAAAGAGGCGGCATGGCATTCCAGATCAATACGACGGTCACCCAGCAAAACCTCGATCAGGTCGAGTCCATTCTGGATTTGGCCGTGGAATTGGATGCCGTGGCCCATCACATCTTTCTTCTGGTTCCCACCGGACGGGGGAAAGACCTGGGAGATCAATCCATTTCAGCGGAAGCCTATGAAAAGACGCTGGAATGGTTCCACCGACGCAGCCTTCAGGCGCCCATTCAATTCAAGGCAACCTGCGCCCCCCACTATTTCCGCATCGTTCATCAGCGGGGCAGGGGTGCGGCGAAGCAACTTCCCGGTAAAGGCAAAGGCGAGCCCTCCCTGCACGCCATGACCCGGGGATGCCTGGGCGGCAGTTCCTTCTGCTTCATCTCCCATACGGGGCAGGTTCAACCCTGCGGTTATCTGGAAATCGACTGCGGCCAGGTCAAGGAGCGTCCCTTTGAGGAAATCTGGAACGACTCCCCGGTCTTCGCAAACCTCCGTGATCTGAACCGCTATGAGGGAAAATGCGGGCGCTGTCCCTTCATCAAAGTCTGCGGCGGATGCCGGGCCCGGGCTTACGAACTTACGGGCAATTACCTTGGGGAAGAGCCGCTGTGCGCGTATGAACCGCCCTCGGGCAGCGACGAAATGCCCGAAGCGCCTCCGCCGGCGGAAACAGGGGGTTAAAACGATGGACGATCTTGATCGTGATCTTCTCAATCGGCTCCAGGACGCTTTTCCCGTGACTGCCGAACCTTTTCGTGAGCTGGGAAAACAGCCGGGCCTGGAAGAGGAGGAAATTTTAAACCGAATCCGGTCTCTCAGGGAACGGGGATTGATCCGGAGAATCGGCGCGGTGTTCAGCCCGGACCGTCTGGGTTTCGTCAGCACCCTGTGCACGGCCAAGGTCCCGGACGAAAAGGTTGATCTGTTCGTCGACACCGTCAACGCCCTGACCGGCGTGACCCACCATTATCGACGCAACCATGAATACAACTACTGGTTTACTCTGATCTGCCCCTCCCGGGAGGCCTTGGAGGCCACCCTCGCGGACGTCGAGCGCAGGACGGGTCTTGCGGTCATCTCCATGCCGGCCGTAAAAACCTTCAAGATCAACGCAAGGTTTCAACTATGAACGAAACAGACACCGGGCCTGCACTGATCCTCGTCGACGGGAACAACTACGTTTATCGGGCTTTCTACGCCATTCAGGAACTCTCGAATTCGAAGGGGTTCCCCACCAACGCGATTTACGGCTTCACAAACATGCTGATGAAGCTTCTGCGCGAGCAAAAACCGGCCTATATTGCCGTCGCTTTCGACATGAAAGGGCCAACCTTCCGCCATGAAGCCTTCGAGGCCTACAAGGCGACACGCAAACCCATGCCGGAGCCGCTTCGGCCCCAGATGGATTACATCAAAAACATCGTTCGGGGATTCTCGATCCCCGTCCTGGAACGTGAGGGGATTGAAGCCGACGACATCATCGGCACCCTGGCCCGCCGTTTTGCCGGAGAAGGCTTGCGTGTAGTCCTTGTCTCCGGTGACAAGGACCTCATGCAGCTTGTCGGCGACCATGTGATCATGATTGATACCATGAAAGACGCCGTCTATGACGTGGAAGCCGTCCGTAAGCGTTTCGGCGTCGATCCGGACAAGGTCGTGGAGATTCTTGGTTTGACGGGGGACGCTTCCGATAACATCCCCGGCGTTCCGGGAATCGGGCCGAAGGGGGCGCTCCGCTTGATCGAGCAGTTCGGGACCATCGAGGCGGCGCTCAGCAATCCCGGGAAGATATACAATGCCAGGATGCGCGGGGCGCTTACGCAATACGCCGAACAGGCCCGGATGAGTCGTGACCTGGCGACGATCAACACGCAGGTTGAACTGGACCTCACCCTTGAGACACTGCGATACGGAGAACCGGATCGTCGGGCACTCCTTGAACTGTTCAAGGAGTGCGAATTCTCATCCCTCGTTCAGGAAATGAAGGGTGAAGAAGCAACCCTGAGAGGTCACTACCGACTGGTACAGAAGGAAGCGGATTTGGACGCCCTGATGGAGGAAATCCGCAGGAAAAAATCTCTCACCCTCGATTTTGTCCTGACCCTGTCGGAACCGATGCGCGCGGACATTGCGGGAGTGGCGGTGTGCGCCGAACCGGGGGAGGCTTTCTATATCCCCCTTATCGGCGAGGACACGGCCACGGGAAACGTCTGTCCGAAGACCGCGCGGGAGACCATTGCGCCCCTGCTTGCCGATCCCGCCGTCAGAAAGAACGGCCACGACTTCAAAAGCGCTCTGATTGCCCTGGATCGGATGGGCCTGTCCCTGGGCGGCATCCAATGCGATACCATGGTCGCCGCTTACCTTCTGAATCCGGCTCGACGGAGTTTCGACCTGCCCGATGTGGTCTTCGAACAAATCGGATGGCATATCCAAACCCTGAAGGATCTTCTGGGGAGCGGCACGAAAACCGCGACCTTCCGGGAAACGGCGCCGGAAAAAATCGGGGAATACGCCTGCCGAAGGGCGGACGCCGTCACGGGCCTGACCCCGGTTTTGTTGGAACGGATCGAAGCGGAAGGATTTGAGAGTCTCCTGCAGGACCTTGAAATGCCACTGGTTTCCGTCCTGGCCGCCATGGAACGCCACGGTGTTCTGATAGACGCGGAACTCCTGCATACCATGTCGGCGGAACTGGCAAAAATCCTGGCCCTTTCCGAAACCAAAATCTATCAGCTTGCGGGAGAACGATTCAACATCAACTCACCGAAACAGCTCCAGGCGATCCTTTACGACAAGCTGCAATTGCCTCGGGGGAAAAAAATCAAGGAAGGGTATTCGACGGACGGGGAAACCCTGGCCTTTCTTGCCAGAAGCCATGAACTGCCGGGTGAGATCCTCGCCTACCGGAGTCTCGTCAAGCTGAAATCCACCTACATCGACGCCCTGCCTCTTTTGATTCACCCGGAGACGGGCCGCATTCACACATCCTACAACCAGACCGTCACCGCCACGGGCCGCCTGTCAAGCAGCAACCCGAACCTGCAAAACATTCCCGTCCGGACACTGGAAGGAAAGCGCATCCGCCAGGCCTTTATCGCCCCGGAAGGCTGTGAAATCGTCTCGGCGGACTATTCCCAAATAGAACTGCGTATTCTGGCTCACCTTTCCGGTGACAGAAACCTCGTCGACGCGTTTCTTTCCGGCGAGGATATACACAGCCGGACCGCCTCCGATATCTTCGGTGTCTTCCCCGCCATGGTGAACGCCGATATGCGACGCCAGGCCAAAGTGATCAACTTCGGCGTTCTCTACGGCATGAGCGCTTTCGGCCTGTCCAGAGAGCTCGGCCTCAGCCCCAAAATGGCCCAGACCTACATTGATGGTTACTTCGAGAAATACAGCGGTGTCCGGACATTTTTGGATGGTATCCTGGAGGGGGCGAGGGCCAAGGGCTATGTAACGACGTTACTTAACCGGCGGCGTTTCGTCCCGGAAATCAACAGCCCCGGTATTTCCTCCCGGCAGTTCGCAGAACGCACGGCCATCAACACCCCCATCCAGGGAACGGCGGCGGATTTGATCAAGGTGGCCATGCTGAACATCCATAACCTGATCCGGAAGAGGAAAATGAAATCGGCCATGATCATGCAGGTCCATGACGAACTCGTCTTCGAGGTCCCAGTCCGGGAAAAGGAAGAGCTCATGGCTCTCGTGAAAACGGAAATGGAGGAGGTCATGAAACTGGACGTGCCCCTCAAGGTGGAAATCTCTTCGGGACGCAACTGGGATGAGGCGCACTGACGATACTTTCCATGAGCACAGGAACCCGCGCCGGACAGCTGAAAACCGCCAAAAAACCCTTGACAAAAGGCATGTTCTCCGATAGAAACGCCCCATCCGACAGGTATAACGTGGGTCGGTAGCTCAGTCGGTAGAGCATCGGACTGAAAATCCGAGTGTCGGCAGTTCGATTCTGCCCTGACCCACCATTCATATTAAGGGGTTAGCTCAATGCGGGCTAACCCCTTTCTTTCTTTCTTTTGTCTGGTCATTTTTTACCGCTGTCTTACCGCTTTCAGACTGGTATACCCATTCCAAACATTCTTTGGAGTTATCAATCACAAGCTCACTAGAAGGAGCAACATTCTGAGCCTTTTGTCTTACCCCAAAAATCAAAAGAGAATTTTTCAGCTTGTCTTTTGCGGTCACGCGAGTATACTTATAAAAATTCCAGGCACTTAATTCTACGAGGAATATGATACGAAGGATGCGTAGTTGGTTAGGATAGAAAAAGCCCCTTTGGATCAGAAACGAGATGCATGTTGCTTTCGATGTAGAGACCACAGGCCTAAATTATTCAACCGGCCACAGGATCATTGAGATTGGCGCTGTCCTGATTTCAAATGGGTCCATCCTTGGTCAGTTTTCCAGCCTCATCAATCCGAACAAAAAAATTTCCCGGAACGCGCAAAAAATCCACAAAATCAAGGAAGAGATGTTGATGGATCAACCTCGTCCCGAAGAAGTTTATCCAAAGTTTGAGGACTTTATAAAATACAGCACTCTTGTGGCACATAATGCCCCCTTTGATATGGCATTTCTGCGTCAAGAGTTTCACCTATTACATCTTGATTTGAACCATCCATATGTCTGCACGCTTGATTTGAGCCGCAGACGTTTTCCCCATTTGGCCAATCACAAACTATCAACGGTTCACCGGCATCTTTTTGGAAACCAGCAAAATAATTTCCAGGCGCACCGTGCCCTAGATGATGCAAGAATGGTTGCCGCCATCTGGCTGGCAATGGAGGGAAAGTAATGGATAAAGATACAACATACTACAAGTATTGGGGAAAAGCAGAAAAGGATGGGAGCAGATACCACCTACTTCCCTATCACTGCCTGGATGTAGCGGCGGTTGGGTACACCCTCTTGAAGAATAATCCGGCATTGCGTCAGAAATTTACTGTCCTTTTAGGTCTTGAAGAAACGGTCTGTATCCCGTTGCTGGTAATTTCCCTGGCCCTACATGACATCGGTAAGTATTCACATACTTTCCAGAATCTTCGCCCCGACATTTTGGAACAGTTACAAAACATCGCTTATAACAAGATATACACAGTTCGGCACGACAGTTTGGGGAATCTTTTACTGAAGGCCTCTTTTGAAACTGAAAACATCAGATTTCCTGAACAATTCAACATCTCTTTTGATGAATGGCAAGATGTCATCATGCCGCTACTCAGAGCATTTACGGGTCATCACGGCAAACCACCGGAGATGATGGGACCAAACGGAATACCCTTAAACTGTTCAAATTTCTTTACAAAGGGCGATACTGCAGCAGCAATTACGTTTGCAAAAGATGTCGGCAAAATGGTTTTTCATCCACGTGAAGAAATTATTCTTCCGTGTCCAGATGAGATTGAAGCCTCAATGAGAAAAGCATCCTGGCTGATGGCTGGATTCGCCGTACTATGCGATTGGCTTGGATCAAACATCAGCTGGTTCTCTTTTTGCGCAGAACCGATGCCGATTGAAAACTATTGGAAAAACCGTGCCATTCCCCAAGCACTAAAGGCTGTTCGAGAATCCTCAATCAATGCAGGCATTCCGTTGGTTGAATCGTTTGGCTTTGCAAAATTGTTCCCTCACATTCTCTCTCCCACCCCGCTACAGGTATTTGTCGATGAATTTCCAGTCAAGAAAACGCCACAACTATTTATTTTTGAAGATATTACCGGTTCCGGCAAGACGGAAGCAGCATTAATTCTGGCTGGTCGCCTGATGTCTGCCGGTTGTGGAACCGGTATGTTCTTTGCCCTACCGACCATGGCAACATCAAACGCTATGTATGACCGCATCGCCAAAGTCTACAAGAAATTCTTTGAGATTAACGATTCGGCTCCGTCGCTTGTGCTGGCACACGGATCAAGCCATCTGTCCGAGAGTTTCATGGCAACGATTACCACACACGATACGGATCCGTCTGACGAAGATCCAGACACCGGCCGATGTTCTTCTTGGCTGGCTGACAACCGGAAAAAATCGCTTCTGGCTGATGTGGGGATTGGCACACTTGACCAGGCTTTGCTGGCCATATTGCCCGCTCGTTTTCAGTCCTTGCGTCTTTATGGTTTGGCGAATCATATTCTGATCGTTGACGAAGTTCATGCCTATGATCCATACATGAACAAATTACTGCAAAACCTGTTGTCTTTTCATTCGGCCCTCGGCGGTAGTGCGATCCTGCTTTCGGCAACATTGCCTTCCCATATCCGTCAGGATTTCGTTGCGGCTTTCGCTAGGGGTTCTGGCGATTCACAGCAACTGGAACAGAAAAGCTGTGCCTATCCGCTGGCAACTGTCTATGAGATGGAATCCGGAATAAAAGAAATTCCCATTGATGCTAACCCGCAGCGATACAGCCGTGTAACGGTCCGTATTGCCGATGATGAATCCGTGATAACAAAACAAATTGAGGAAGCCGCAAATGAAGGCAAATGCGTTTGTTGGATCAGGAATACAGTGCATGACGCATTGGCCGGTTACTCAAGTCTGAAGGCAAAACTTGATGAAAACAATTTGATGCTGTTCCATGCGCGTTTTGCCATGGGAGATCGCTTGGATATTGAAGGTGCCGTAACCCGTGCTTTCGGCAAGGACAGCACCGCCCGGGAGCGGAGCGGCAAAGTATTGATCGCCACACAGGTTGTCGAACAATCCCTTGATCTGGATTTTGACCTGCTGATCTCCGACCTGGCTCCCATGGATCTGTTGATACAGAGGGCCGGTCGGCTTCATCGCCACAGGCGTGATGAACGGGGAAACCCCTTGCCTGATGGCGCGGATCAGCGAGAAAAGGCCTGCATAATCATTCACGGACCCCAGCCTGAAGAACGGGCAGATGAAAACTGGTATAAGTCGGCATTTCCAAAGGCGGCTTTCGTTTACCCGAACCACGGCTGTCTCTGGCTTACCGCGAAACTGTTGACCGAAAAAGGTGAACTGAAGATGCCGGATGATGCAAGAGAACTGATCGAAGCCGCATTTTCTGATGATACAGACAGAATACCCGAACCACTTCAACGGCGTGACCGACAGACGGATGCCAAATGGCAGGCCGATAAATCTCTTGCCCATATAAACATGCTCAAACTGGATGAAGGGTATGAAGCTACGATAACACAATGGCGGGAGGACATGGATACACCGACTCGCTTGGGCACAATGGAAAGGACGGTTCGTCTTGCCAAATGGAATGGAGAAACCCTTTTCCCCTGGTACACACATGAACGAGTTCCCTGGGACATGAGTCAGGTGAATGTCCGAAGTTTCGTGGTGAATGCAGAATTTCTTTATGATGGTGTTCTGGGGCAGGAAATGGCCAAGACAAAAGAATGGTTGCCGGATAAAGGCAAATGGACGGTTCTGGTTCCTCTACAGGAAGATGAGGATGGGTACTGGCGAGGTAAGGCGCTGAACAAAAAAAATGAAGTTGTGATGCTGGGATATGACCGTAAGACTGGGGTTACGGTCACAAAAAAGGAGGACTAGATGCAGTTCAATCTCATTGATGAAAAATGGATACCCGTCATTCGCCGGGATGGGACACGAGAAATGATAGCACCCTGGGAGCTGACGGATCAATTCAAGGAAAATGCGGTTGTGTCCCTCGATGCCCCGCGACCGGATTTCAATGGTGCCCTGATACAGTTCCTGATCGGGCTTGTTCAAACCGTTGCAGCGCCGCAAAATGGCACTGAATGGCGTAAGAAACTTTACGAACCACCAATACCGAACGAGCTTCAGGAAAAATTTAAAACAGTGCATCATGCCTTTGAACTGTGTGGTGATGGACCAAAATTTATGCAGGATTATGATGGGCTTTCTGTTTCTAAAGGCTCTATTGATGGAATCTTAATTGATACACCTGGAGAAAACACTACCAAAAAGAATAAGGATCATTTCATAAAACGGGATACGGTGGTCAGCATGTGTCCATCATGCACAGCTACAGCTCTTTTTGCCATGCAAACGAATGCACCAGCCGGCGGGCAGGGAAACAGAACCGGGTTAAGGGGTGGTGGTCCGTTGACAACGATCATTGCCGGTGACGAGCGGCATGAATCATTGTGGCAGCTTGTCTGGTTGAATGTATTAGAACAAAGAGTGTTTTCAAATATCTGTGGTAATGCAAGCCTAACAGCGGATGCCTCAAAGTTTCCTTGGATGGCTCCTACTCTAACAAGCGAGAAGCCTGAATGTGTTTGCCAACCGAACGATTTCCACCCATCAATTATGTTTTGGGCAATGCCTAGGCGAATTAGGCTGAGTTTGGAGAATTTTACAACCGGTACATGCGACACTTGCGGTAACCTATCCAACTCATTAATTAGCGAATATCAGCAAAAGAATTGCGGCATGAATTTCAGTGGAGCATGGCTGCATCCGCTCTCACCATACTTCTTATTAAGTGCCGGCAGCGAACCAATGCCGGTCCATCCTCAACAGGGAGGAGTTACATACAGGCATTGGCTCGGCCTTGTTCAGCATGACAAAAAAAACAACAAGCTGCCAGCGCGGGTCGTTCATGAATTTATTCACAACAGGCCCCTGAGCGGTGGGCAATTCCGCATATGGGCCTTTGGCTATGATATGGACAATATGAAGGCCTGTTGCTGGTATGAGTCAACCATGCCTTTGATTTGGGTAGACAATAGATTTCGAGGCGAATATGAAGACAAAATCGCTGGTACGCTTAGAACAGCTTTGGAGATTGCCAGAAATACAAGAAATGCTTTGAAAAAAGCATGGTTCAGCAGACCAAGTGATATCAGAGGAGATACAACATTCATTGATAGCAGCTTATGGCAGGACACAGAATCCGATTTCTATTTCACCTTGAATAATTTGAAATCTGAGATTGAAACAGGTCACGATACCCAACATATCAGTCTTCAATGGCTTTCTTCACTCTGCAAACAATCATTAAAGTTATTCGATAAATATGCATGGGAGGCACCCTTTGAGAATGCCGATCCTAAACGCGTTGTCATTGCACGTAAGGATTTGGAGCAATACAATCACGGCAAAAAAATCAAAGAGTTCCTTGGCATACCGGTGGCACAATCCAAATCTGGTGAAAAGAAAAAAGCAAAGAAAGAAGCGGGATAGAAAAAACGGGCAATTTGATTTTTGCGGAAAGGAGGTTGTATGGGTACAACATATCTAAAATTTGACAATGATTCCCCCGAGATGCAGACGGTTATTACCTGGTGGCGGGCCTTGAATGACAACAGGGGGGACCGTGCCGAATTGAAGCGTTGCGACACTCTGGTCGAAGTGACGTTTACGCCGGCCTATCATCGATTGCGTTTTGCTCTTGGCAAGATTGGCCCGGTTAATGATGATGCGCTTGCTTTGGTGGCGGGTCTTTTATCACGTGTAAAAAATGACCTAGATGGAAACACGCTTGCTGAACAGATGGCAACGGGAAAATCAGACGGTTCTGCACGGGTAAGCGGTTTGCGGTTTCGGCGCTTGCTCAAGACAAAGGACATCAATGAATTCTTTATTGCTATGCGTCGAGTTATTGCGTTGCTGGGAGGTGCGATCAACCTGCAAAGCCTGACCAAGAGCGTTTATTATTGGAACGATGGAACCCGAAAACAATGGGCTTTTGAATACTACTCAACATCACCATCGGAACAATAAATCACATTAAAAAAGGAGAATGAAATATGAGCCACTTTATCCAATTACACCTGCTGACATCATACCCCCCTTCAAACCTTAACCGTGATGATCTGGGCCGTCCCAAGACCGCCATGATGGGGGGCAGAACGCGTCTGCGTGTGTCGTCTCAGAGTTTGAAGCGTGCGTGGCGAACTTCAGCCATATTCGAGGAAGCATTGGACGATCATATCGGCATCCGTACCAAGACAATGGGAATTGACGTGTACGAAACATTGAAATCAAAAGGCGTTACAGAGGAAAATGCCAAGACCTGGGCAAAACAGATCGCCGAAGTATTTGGCAAAAGTAAAAAGGCCAATGCCGCCAAGCCGCTGAATGACCTTGAAATTGAGCAGCTTGCGCACTTCAGTTCCGAAGAAAAGACCGCCATATTTGCGCTTGTAGATAAACTAGCATCAAACAAAACCGCTCCTTCGCCCGATGATCTTAAATTGCTCATGAAGAATCACACTGCTGTCGATATTGCCATGTTTGGAAGGATGCTGGCCAGTTCTCCCGCCTTTAATACCGAAGCTGCCGTGCAGGTGGCTCATGCCATAACCGTTCATGAGGTAGCCGTCGAAGACGATTACTTTACCGCTGTCGATGACCTGAATACGGGCGAAGACGATATGGGGGCCGCCCACATCGGCGAAACGGAGTTCGGTGCAGGTGTATTTTATCTTTATCTCTGCATCGATCGTAATTTGTTGGAAGAAAATCTGGATGATGGTGTGCTTGCTAGAAAGGGAATCGCAGCTCTGGCGGAAGCCGCCGCCAAGGTATCGCCAAGCGGTAAGCAAAACAGCTTTGCTTCACGAGCCTATGCATCGTACGTATTGGCAGAAAAGGGGGATCAACAGCCTCGCTCCCTTTCCATTGCCTTCCTTAAACCGGTTCGCGGTGAGGATATCATGGGTAAAGCCATTGCCGAACTCGAAAATAAAAGAGCAAACATGGAAAAAGCTTATGGGAAATGTGCAGAATCCTCAAAGACCATGAATGCAGAAACCGGTGAGGGAAGCCTTGCAGAAATTATTACATTCATAACGGAGTAGACTATGACCGAATATCTTCTTTTCCGTTTGTACGGACCACTGGCGGCATGGGGTGATATTGCCGTCGGGGAATACCGCCCCAGCTTTGCTCATCCGAGTAAATCGGCCATTATCGGTTTGTTGGCTGCAGCGCTTGGCATTCGTCGTGATGAGGAAGAAAAACAGAAGTTACTGGCAGAATCATGCAAATTTGCCGTTCGTGTTGACTCCACGGGAGTGCTGCTGCGAGATTATCACACGACTCAGGTCCCTTCCGCACAAAGGGGGGTGACGCACTACACCCGCCGTTCCGAACTGGAGGAAAGTGATCTTAATACCATTCTTTCCAGCAGAGATTACCGCTGTGACGCCGTCTATACCATAGCCATCACGATGGTTGATGGATCACCCTTTCCACTGCAACAGCTGGCATCTGCACTGAAACGGCCTGTTTTTACTCTCTATTTGGGGCGCAAGTCATGTCCACTGTCCTTACCTCTGCATCCGCAGACCGTCAAAGCTGAAACGTTGAAAGAGGCCCTGTTAACTATGCCGATACCTGACGAACTAACGATAATTATTCCGAGAGGTGATGTTAATGTTTTCTGGGAAAATGAAGTCGCAAGCGGTGTTGAACTTCAACAGACTATAACCCGGCGTGACGAGCCGCGTTCTCGGAGACGTTGGCAGTTTGCGGACCGTCGTGAAAACCGCGGCGCTCTGCGAAAGGAGGGGTAAGGATGTTCTTCAGCATGATCAAACTACGACAAGGAATTTATCCTCATGATATTAGTCACTTGGCACGACAAAGTGGTTACCAGACCCATCAGCGTATCTGGAATCTTTTTTCCGATACCCCCGATAGAAAGAGAGATTTCATCTATCGTCACGAAACCTCAGACGGTTGGCCAACTTTTTATACGGTCTCACATCGTAAACCCATGGATCTGCATGGAATATGGGAAATAGCGCTGAAAAAATACAATCCCATTCTGCGCCCCGGCCAGCGTCTCGGTTTTGCATTGCGCGCCAATCCAATCCGTTCCCGCCGGGACGAAAACGCAAAACAAAAGCGTCATGATGTGGTCATGGAAGAAAAACTTAAATTAAAGAGAGAAGGGAAAAAACTTGAGTTACCCGACATTGTTCAGAAACAGGGTCTAGGATGGCTGCAGGAGCGGGCAGAGTCTTATGGATTCAGTATTTCGGCTAACAATGTAAGAGTTGATGGCTACCAGCAGCATAAACTTTTTAAGAGGAATAACATTCCCATAATGTTCAGCACTCTGGATTTCAACGGCATTCTTACCGTGACTGAGCCGGACGTTTTTATAACGAAATGTTTGTATACCGGCTTTGGCCCTGCCAAAGGCTTCGGTTGCGGTCTGATGCTTGTTCGCCGTATATAATTCAAGGAATTAAAAAGGTAAAATGCATGTCTAGCCCTATCATGCCGCCGTTAAAACCGATTCCTATCAAAGATCGCATTTCTGTTCTCTATGTGAGTAAGGGAAATTTGGATGTTCTCGATGGTGCATTTGTCATCGTCGACAAGAATGGTATTCGCCAGCATCTTCCCGTAGGAGGTGTTGCCTGTCTCATGCTGGAACCCGGCACAAGAGTTTCTCATGCCGCAGTTACACTTGCATCAAGAGTCGGGTGTCTTTTGGTCTGGATAGGCGATGGCGGTGTACGACTCTATGCATCGGGACAACCGGGTGGTGCAAGGGCGGATCGGCTTTTGTATCAGGCGAAACTCGCTTTAGATGATACGGCCCGTTTGAAAGTTGTCCGAAAAATGTACGCCATGCGATTCAAGGAAGAACCACCCGAGCGTCGCAGTATTGAGCAATTACGCGGCATTGAAGGGGTTCGGGTGCGGAAGATGTATGAGCTTCTTGCCCGGCAATACGGGGTAACGTGGAAGAGCCGCAATTACGATTACAACGAATGGGGAAGCGGGGATATTCCAAACCGCTGCCTGAGTTCGGCAACGGCTTGTCTCTACGGAATTTGCGAGGCGGCCATCCTTGCCGCAGGTTATGCCCCTGCGATCGGCTTTATTCATACAGGGAAACCTCAATCTTTCGTTTATGATATTGCTGACATCTTTAAGTTTGAAACCGTTGTTCCAGTAGCTTTTCGGATTGCCGCCAGAAAACCGTCATCTCCGGAGCGGGATGTTAGAATTGCCTGCCGCGATTCCTTCCGGCAATCCAGGCTCCTGCGTCGGATCATTCCGACGATCGAAGAAGTTTTACGCGCAGGGGGGCTGGAAAAACCAGAACCGCCTAAAGACGCGGTAGAAATTGCCATACCGAATAAGGAGGTCATCGGCGATGCTGGTCACCGTGGTTGAAAATGCGCCGCCACGTTTAAGGGGGCGACTGGCTATTTGGCTTTTAGAAGTCCGGGCCGGAGTTTATATCGGCAAGGTATCCCGACGCGTACGGGAGATGATTTGGGAACAGATCGAAAAAGGGATTGAAGACGGCAACGCTGTCATGGCATGGAGCATCAACGCGGAATCGGGATTTGATTTTATGACTCTGGGCGCCAACCGCCGTATCCCGATAGAAATGGATGGTATCAAATTGGTTTCGTTTTTGCCGGAAAACGATCATCAAAATGGATTGAATCAATGATTTTTGAGGCTTTATTTTTGGTGACAATTAGCTCTTTGAAAATTGAATGGAAAATCAAAGGGATACGAGAAGTATGTTCCCCACATGCGTGGGGATGAACCGCTCATGCAGGCCGTCAACGCCATCCAGTCAGAATGTTCCCCACATGCGTGGGGATGAACCGTCCTCCGCTGAGAGCCGCAAACATCTTCACCGATGTTCCCCACATGCGTGGGGATGAACCGAACTCTCCTGGGAACGTCCCGTCTATCCAGTAATGTTCCCCACATGCGTGGGGATGAACCGAGACGAAAGCTATACGGATATTCCAAAAAGTTATGTTCCCCACATGCGTGGGGATGAACCGCGGAGAGACTTCAGATATCTCGGAGCGCCTTCATGTTCCCCACATGCGTGGGGATGAACCGACTACAGGGGGACTCGATACTACCATGTAGTAATGTTCCCCACATGCGTGGGGATGAACCGGCCCCGATGTTGGCCTGACTGATCTCCGTGGCATGTTCCCCACATGCGTGGGGATGAACCGTTGAGCTATAACTTTTTGGAATATTCGTTATAATGTTCCCCACATGCGTGGGGATGAACCGCAAGATTGGGTTCTCCTTTCTTCATGGGCAAAATGTTCCCCACATGCGTGGGGATGAACCGGGCGGATTCTCCCAACGGCCGTCCTTCCAAAGATGTTCCCCACATGCGTGGGGATGAACCCTCTGAAAAAACTGGTAGAGGCGTTCGAGGCTATGTTCCCCACATGCGTGGGGATGAACCGCTCAAGAGTCAATTGACCTGTCCGGTCCAGATATGTTCCCCACATGCGTGGGGATGAACCGCGGCCGCCGGACTCTCAGGTCCAACGGCCGCTATGTTCCCCACATGCGTGGGGATGAACCGGCCGATTGTCCCCATTCAGGGATTCCGTCCTGATGTTCCCCACATGCGTGGGGATGAACCGTTATATCCGTTCTGGCGATTGCCTTTGCAGTTATGTTCCCCACATGCGTGGGGATGAACCAGTCACCAAATTCGGCTCATGCCGCTTGATGAAATGTTCCCCACATGCGTGGGGATGAACCGCGAATACAGCGGCGGATCGACACGATAACCCCATGTTCCCCACATGCGTGGGGATGAACCGAATGCACGCCCTGAGACGTCTGGCACCCTGATATGTTCCCCACATGCGTGGGGATGAACCGTCGAGGCGACACCTTCGATCTGGCCATAAATGATGTTCCCCACATGCGTGGGGATGAACCGGCGAAATCATCACGATTCTGGGCGATGACGCGATGTTCCCCACATGCGTGGGGATGAACCGGAGGAGACAAATGACAGAAAAACATTGGAGCTATGTTCCCCACATGCGTGGGGATGAACC
>Ga0172382_10001762_pt1 | contig 37802 bp, 60 predicted proteins | sample Leawel138RmetaG_FD_122245 | JGI IMG/M metagenome (GOLD analysis project Ga0172382, IMG submission 122245) | Leachate microbial communities from a municipal landfill in Southern Ontario, Canada - Leachate well 138R metaG | ecosystem: Engineered > Solid waste > Landfill > Unclassified | place... | reverse complement strand
CCGCGTCATTAATTGTAATCGCCATGATCTGCCCCGCCGCCAAAGTAGGCAGATTTGCGGATGATGACAGCGTTATGCTTGTTGCCCCAGTTGTTACTGGAGCCGCTAATGTCGTATTAACATAATTAGCGACTACAAAAATACTCATCTTAATGTCACCTTAAAAACAACCTGAAAAGGTAGGTTAATGTATCCTTCCGATACTAATGTCTGAAAATTCTGCGCTGATGTGCTTGTTGGTATTGATATTTCCAATACATTCTTTGAATTTACCAAACTTTCAATTAATGTGTTTGTTGCGAGTGTATTTGTTGCATACGATCCAGTTGCGCCTATTTGCGTAAGATCTAGAAGAGATATGCTTATTTGATTTGAATAATCAATAGAAACATCAGATCCATTATACCCATAAATAAAACGAGCGACTCTATTCCTTAGCCATCTGATGGTAGTTTGCAGCCCATCGCCTCGATATAAATACCAAGTCAAAACACGCTTATAAATGTCATCAGTTACATTTTGCGATGTGCCTGATTGTACTTTATCAAAAGTATTCGTTGGCGGCGTGTTTGTCGCCTTAGTGTTTGTCGCACCGTAAACGCGAGACGAAACAGATGACAGGAATGGCCTTGATATTCCGTAAATACCATTAGCCACCCAATCAAGCAACTGGCCGCTAATTGATGATGATGTATATACGCCTAATGGTGTTGAATTAAACCAATCAACATAACCTTGAGCAATCTCATTGTACGATGAAACAAATGCCTGTAAATCATCATCATCCTGATATTGAAAATACAGATAAGACGGAAGAACATCCGGCAATGGCTGATTATTGAATGATTCAATCGCAATGCTATTGCTCATCCTTGAATTACCGTAATATCGCTATTACCTGAATAGAAATAGCTTTCAGGGTCTCCATAAATAACATTTGTTCCGGCGGTAGGTGTTACGACAGAGCCATTAATTTTTACCGTGAATGATAATGCAGTCAGATAATAAAGTGGCCATACGGATGAAACAGAATCTTGGAATGCAGCGGTCATCTCCAACAGGTTAATTGGTTGACCAACAACAATGCCATTGATGTAATTCTGAATCGCCGGAGCGGCGAGCTGATTGATTGTTGATGCGCCGGTGAAGTTAACCCATGACGTATTCCACACGGCATCAACTTGTACCGTTTGCAAAGGCGGATTAACGTAGGTAATTGAATATGTATCTGGCGCATCAATTACCGTAGCCGTGATATTACGCGCAGTTGTTGCCGACCCTTGCAAGGATGAAATATCAAGGACGCTTGAGTATATTGCGCCAGCAACCTGATACGGATCCCCGCCGCCAACGATAACCTCCCATCCTGATGGAACAGATACAACGGAAACAAGGCGAGGCTGAACGCCGGGAATCTTCTTGACATTGGTTTTGATGAATCCAGCCGTCCCTGTGCCGGTAACTTGCTCAGCCTCGATAACCCTTGATCTGTAGGAATCGACCGATTCGGAAGCCGCGCCGGGGGTTCCTGCAAGCGCATTGGTTACGGTCAGCGTATAAGGCGATGGCACAGAGGTGACAATCTGGGCAACCGTATTGGCAGCAACAGCCCATGATCCAGATTGTGAGGCGACGGCATACAATGGCTGTGAAGAACCACCCGTTCCCACCGCGCCACCGTCCTGAATTACATATTGATATGTGCCATCAGATACAATAAACCCCGGTGGAATGACGTACCCGATAGAGCCGCTAAATGTCACATAAACGCTAGTGTTTGTCGGAGTGCCTTGTGCAATTCCTAATTGAGCGCCGAGCATAGCCAAAACGAACGCATTTGCCCCGTATGGCGTTATTGAGTTAATGGCATCCACTCGCGCTTGATCACATTGAGCAATGGCTGCAACATCAGTGGACGCAATATCCTCGATCAAAGTTCCCGGAAGATTGGCGGTATATCCCGGATTAGTTGCGGCAACATTCCCAACTAGCGTCGAACGGATATTTGCAGGCGATGTAACAACCGCCCCTTCTGATGACATTACGACAGGAATTGTACTCATGTTGCTATCGTTGCCCCTAGAACTGATCCGCGATTGGTAATGGCCGTGACATTATACTCTGGCGGCGTTGTTAATGGTACACGAGCAATGGTTAATGATGCGAAATATGGAGAATATTGAGATTGCGCAATCATCGCATAATAATCAGGATAAACTTGAGTAACCAGTGATTGAAATGATGGGATTCCATATCCTGCATAGAATGGGGACTCTCCGAGATTAAGCTGTAAATCCTGAGCCAGTGCGGTTAGATAAACATCATCGTTATATCCTTTTGCGTCGGTTGTAACATCGACCCAAGTCTTGTTACCGAGTTCATCCGTTGTTCTGCCATATATGCGCATGGTCATTATATTGGCCCCGTTGTATTGCTTGCGCCGGTTGTCACGCCGCCATGAACGTGCGTATTGAAATCAATGCCATTAAATGTAGCGGCGGCGGGTGTGAATGTATATGAAATGCCGCCAACTGTAATTGTCACACCAGTGGCATCTATTTTAAGCGATGTTGTGCCAAAGGTAATTGTCGTGCCACTTGTATCTGTAATTACGCTTGATGACGACCCTGTTGTTGTCTGGCCTATAAAGCCATTCGGCCCTTGCACAATTGCTGCATTCTGATCTTGTGGCGCCGATATTGATTTAGATACTGGCAAAAATACCAATGCCGATAGATTACCAGGTATAACGCCAATTTTAGGCAACGCAGTCGAATTGCCAACAATATTGGAGATGTAGGTATCCGCCGGTACCGTAATGCCCGTATCGCCAATCTGGGTAGGCATTCTGATCCACGGAGATTCGGCCTTGGGAATTGTTATCTGTGGCAATGTCCACGGGGAAGAATCTACCTCGAACGCCACTGTAACCTGTGAACCACTAACCGCCACAACGCGGCAGGGCAGCGCATGGCCTAATTGCTGAATCGCTTCTTTGGCTCGCTGCACGGCAAGCTGGTTTAAGCTTTTCTGTGCCCAAAGTTTGTTATGCTGATTTGGCATATCAACTCACCACGCAATTAAAGATGCTAACCCAGCTTTGGCCGTCCGGAGTGCGGAAATTGCCAACAGCGCGATTTTCCAGAACTTGGAAAGTTCCCTGAAAAGCACTGCTGTATTTATTGCTTGATGGGTACGAGTCTTGCGCGGTCTGAATCAATCCGGGGATATTCTGGAATTTGGCAGGCATTTTGATTTGCGCGCCAACATAAATATCAGCGCGAAGTACCGTGGTGACCTGCATTGTATTTGTTGCAATCCATGTTGGCTGGCCAACCAAGTCAACAAAATCGATGGAAATTGGACTTGGCTTGTATGTATCGTCATAAATCAGGATCGTGCCAGCCTGATAAACGCTATAAATATTCTTGCCCACTTGTGCCGCCGCCGCCTCAAGAGTTGGCATCAGGTCGATTATTGACGCATAGCTTCCCACGCAGTCAAAATCCAAAATCATGTTTGGGTCAATTTGAACATTTATCTTCGCGCGCGGGTACGCGGTCTTGATGCTGGTTTCTAACGCTGATTTAAGGGGCGATCCTTTCATCCAGTTGATAACAACGTTACCAGGCTCATCGATATAAATCTCTGTGGGCGTGATGACTAAATCGAGCGTCATCTCGGTACCCTGCCAATTCCCCCATGATTGCCAGACTGTTCCCGTTGCAATCAGGCCAGCTTGTCTTGGATTGGCTAATGGCAAGCCTTGCGCCATACCCGCCTTAAGAGAGAATTGCAGCCCGGTGAATTTTTGTGCTTGCTGCAAATCATTCAGGCTGATGCCTTCAATCGTGATGGTGCTATTGCCAGCAAACACGCCGAAGGGCATAACCAGCATATCAAACATGATATTTTGTGCGCCGGGATCATACTTGCCGCCAGGGTGCGATTGCCATTGTTTGACGATTCTCCCCTGTTTGCCGTCTGGCGTAGGTTCGCTTAAGATGATCTCGTAATATCTCACGGGTTCACCTCGAAATAACCAGTATTGGCGCGGTACAGGATCGTGGACGATGAAAAAACGCCAAGCGCAAAATATATATCATAGCCATCAGGCGACCCAAGTAATCCGCCATTCCAAACTACATTTCCCGATTGATCCGCGAGCGTGAAATACCAACGCTGTGCGGCAAAGTTCCATGTGGCCGTTCCGGTATATGACCGGCCATCCAAAACAAACGTCTGTGCAAATGGCGGCGATTGATTATCGTTTGGCGTGAATTGAACGAGTGTCGTCATGATAGCGCCGGAGTAGACATGAAGTTATTAATCGCAGCCGGTATGCCTGTTATTGGACTGCTTCCGGTTAACCCACTAGGGGATGATTGAGTTAGCACATTCCCGCCTGTGATCTTGGCAATCTGTGCGCTAAATGCTGCATTGGCATCACTTGTGCTAATCAATGGCTGAACGAAGTCAATTTGCCACATAACCTGACGCTGTTTGGTTTCGCCGGTTGTAACGTCGGTCATCGCCGTCATAACACAATTCTGATACAAGAATGCAGGGGTGGCTATCGTGTAAGTCCCGCCTGCCTGATTGTGATTCTCCAGCGCGGTTTGTAGCGCCGTGAATATCGCCATCTTGGTCAAATAGCCGCCGGTATCACGCACGGGCGCAATCATAAGCAACGAAACGGTCTTGGGCTGCTGGATAATGGCGTTTGCCGCTACTTGCTGGTTGGCGAATGGATAGGTAGCAATGGCGTTATTGATTACGGTGCTGCCCGGGATAGGCAGGTATGTCGCATAGAAGTCGGATAAATCAATATTTCCAGTTGTTGCCACGCCTTGCAGGAATGCGCCAATCTGTCCTGTGTAACCAATAATTGGCATGGGCATCCCAAGTGTGCCGCCAGTCAAAACGATAGGCGATACTTGAAACGCAAGATTATACACATCACGGAAAGCACTACTTAAATCAGCCATAATCAATGAGCCGCCGCATTATTGCTTACATACAGATTCGCGCCCGTCTTATTCTCTATGGTTATATTAACAGAAGGCGTCTTAACACGAGAAACAACATCATTTATGTAATTCTGAGTCTGTTGATAATTCGCAGGAGACTGGAATTGGCGCATGGATGATCTCCAGTCGCCCCCTTTGCCAGCCGCATTTATTGCCTTATCAACAGTTCCTTGTCCTGCATTATACGCCGCCAGCGCCTCTTGAATATCCCCGTGATAATGACGCAAGTTCTCTTGCATTATCTTCCCCGCTGCCATGCCGGACTGACGCAAAGAGTTTGGGTCTACATGATATGCGGCTGCTGTTTTTGGCATTAAGCCAAAATGGCCCATAGCCCCAGCAGGAGAAATCATGTTTTTACCGCGGGATGACTCTTGAAGCCACATTGAATCAAGCAATCCTTTGCTCAAATGATACTTTTGTTCAACGGCTGATAGATACGCCTCTTTTTCACTCATTGGGGCATTCTTGATGCCTGGAGAAAGCTTCAGAGGCAATATTGACGAGAAGTAAAAATCACTATGAGCCTTTGCAATTTTTTCCGATTGCACAAATTCCTTTCTATCCGCCGGAGTAGATGGTTTGAATACAGAAACAGCATGGCCAGTGGCGCGCAATATGCTTACGATCAAGTCGCCAAATGATTTCAGGTTAGCAAGAAACTCCTTGCTGCCGAGGTACTCGGCAACAGATTTAATGCCATCGCCAAATTTCTTGATTTCTTCCGGCGTGATGCCTTGAATCAATGCCGAAAAATCCCTGGTTAGCGAGTTGACTACATCGCTAATCGTTGGCGCCAGCTGGGCGAGTTTGTTTGTCAGAACGGTTTCAATGGTCTGCCCTGCAAGTGTTACTTGCCGAGTCAGCTTGTACCATGCATCAGTGCTTTTATCGCTGACATTGAGCGTTCCGGTATCGCTTCGGTATTGTGCCGCTCCTGCGCGCAAAGCCGATGCCGGAGTATTGCCAAGCCTGCGGATATCCTCCATGCTCAGGCCGATTTGAGTAAATCCCTTGGAGCTCATTACCTGCTGCGTGCGTAGTTCGGGAGGCGTGTTTTTCCAAACGTCATGCGCGTGCATCGCGGCCTTGATTGACAGCTCGTCAACGCCCATCGTTTGCGCTTGCTGCAAGCTTACACCAGCAGCCATAGCGAGATAGGGAAGCTTGCCGAAATCAGCTTGTGCGCCCGCCACATTAGATAGCATTGATTGAGGCACATAACGCCCTAAATCAGTGCCGAATGCTCTGGTTTGCCCTTGTGATAGAGATAATCCGCGCGCCGTTCTCTGATTGGATACGGCAGATCGCCCGAGTGCATCCATGCCCCACAATCCAGCCGCGCCGAAGCCAATACCGGCAGCGGTCAGCTTCATCATAAATTTGCCGATGCCAAATATGTTCTTGGCGAGCTCTCCGCTGCTTTTCACCATCTTGCGCATGGTGCGTTCAGATTCGCTTAAAATCTGATGGAAGCCTTTCTGCGCCTTGGTTGTCTTTACAATGCCTTTTTCAAGACTGCCTGCGCCCGCGCCAATAGCGCCAAAAGCGGCCTTTGATTCGTCAGATAACCCGGCAATCTTTTCTTCAAACTGGCTGTAAATGTCATAGAAGGCTTTGAATTGGGAATCATTGACTTCAATATCTATGATGGATTTTCTTGCCATTATTCGATTCCCTTAAATCCAATTGCTTCTGTTATGTATCGTTCCCTGAACTCTCGGGCTGATCGGAAACGAATATTGTCATCATCTGGGTTTTCATTGAAGAATTGCCGGAAACCCTCCCTTGATGCAAACCTTAAACAGGCACCGACGATGCCGCCTTCACCGGCTTCTCCGAAGCTTCGGCACTCGTCAACTTCGGCAAGGAAGCGCCCAATTCCGAAACTGACAATGATGTGACGAATCCCTGCAAAAGGGATGCGGCAGCATTCGCCAATGCCGCCCTCTGCGCTCGTTTCGTCAACCAGTAATGACAGGTAAAAAAAACGAGGGATGACTCCACCTCTTCCCAATCTTCCGCATCCAGTGCACCCGCCTTGATAGCGGCATCAACTGGCTTCATGTCGTAGCCATTGGCACCAGCAACCAGAACCATAGACAACCGGCGAAGCTCCGCGAAGAATGCGCTGATTACACGATCCGCGCCGCTTGTGTCCATTTGGTCGGAAAATGATTTGCGGATTTCATCCTTGAGCGCCAATGCCGCGATAGATGGGCCACTGAGCATTTGATAGGCGGTTCCTTTGCTCGCTAGTTCGCCCTTTACCGCTGCCAATGCCTTATAGTTAATCTCGAATACTTCCTTGCTAATCGGCGTGTGATAAACATAAAGCTCGTCTTCACGTACTGGCAGGACTAGATTAATGTTGTCATCGATCTTCATCAGATAGTCCACAGGTTGTTATTGACGTAGTAAATGCCGCGCAATGTCAAAGTCACTTCTGGGTTTGTGCCGTCATACGGCCCCGGATCAATGTGGCGAATGATGCAATTTACAAGGTCAATTTCACCGTATGCAGTCGTGTCGGGGAAGATTGAAACCCCGCCAATGTCGGAATTTGCAAGTGCCTGATTCTGCCATGATGTAGCCAGCGATTGGGTACGCAGCAAGCCAACGGTGACAGTCGCCATGACATACGGCTCTGGCGATGTAACGCCGCCAGTAGCTGTCGGGATCAGCATGTCGAAATCTTCGTCGAATGTAACGGTAACGAATCGCTTGGACATATACGGAGGCGTGATATTCAGGCTTGAATTGCCCGGAATGGTCACGCTTGCCCGTAGCCTGTTCAGCGTGCCTTGAGCCACTAATGGATTGGCCATGATCTACTCCTTATACGACAAACTGAACAGCACTGAGCTTGAACGTGATTGATTGGAAACCATTCTGCCCAACTACGGTTGCGCTGAAACCATCATAGATGCCGGCGGCATAATCGTTTGGATTTTGCGTGGTGTAATCGACGAATGATTGGGCGCTAACCGTGGCAGACAACGCGCATCCGAACGTGACCGCGCTGTTGGCGATATTCTGCGCGATTTTCTGCAATGTGTTGATGCCGTTCTGGTTATAAAGCAATGGCGGGTTGCTGTTGCTGCCGTTGATGATCGCAGCAGCCAAGGCTTGTTTTACTTGAATCTGGAACCAATCAATGCCGTACCACCAGCTTGCCTGTGTGCCGTCTTGCAGCATGCCACGGAAAAGGCAAGAAGTGCTGATGCCGCCTTCTGCGCCTGTGTACACCACATTGGTATAGTTAGTCAGAATGTTGGTTAACGTGCCTTCATTGCCAATCGGTGACCAAGGCGTGACGCCATATCCGTATCGGAAGCCCATTGGAGCTAATGGACTAGCAGCGCGTGGATTATTCGCCAGCCACTGATAGAACGGGAATGCGACAGAGAACTCAGTGCTTGGCGCTGTTGGCGATGTAACCAAGCTAAAGATGGCCTTGTTCGTCGCGTAGGCAGTCATGCCGCTGGTCGTGGTCGTGGTGTAGAAGTACGTTTTGCCAGTGGCGCTTGAATAGTTCTTAGCCATGACATTCAGAGCGTTTGCCATGATCACGGTCAATGTTGGCGCTGTGCCAGTATCGGCAACGCTCAATGTGGCGGTAGGCGCTGCCTGATTTGGATACCAGCCAGGATCGGTGATGGTGATAGCCGTTACTTGACCATTTGAATCAATCGTGGCCGTTGCTGTAGCGGTAACGCCGCCACCAGATGCGGCGGTGAATGTGACAGTCGGGGCAACTGTGTAGGTATAGGTGCCTGTTCCTATGGTAACACTGCCAACAATCTCGGACATGCTATCCCAGTCAACAGGAACCAGATACGAGTAGAACACGCCCGGATTGGCGGTGATCCAAGTTTCAAGGCTGGTGATTTGAGTTGCAATGTTAGCATTATAGCCAAGCTCAAGCAGATACACCCCAACACCAGTGCCCTGAGCAAAGAACGTGGTGGCCATGTGCAGCAATTCAGCATAGTTGCCAGTGCCGCTTGTCTGCAAATAGCTTTCAACGGTAGCAAGGTCGCCGCAATACTGATACAAGCCAGTGGTGAGCGTGGTGCCGCCCACGGAGATAAGCGCACCTGACTGCTGCAATTGTGACGGTACGGGAGCGGATACAACCTGCGCCGTCAAATTGACAATTTTTGTCGTGATCGACTGTGCCATAATCGCACCCCTTAAGAATATGAAACCGAAACAACGCCGCCGGTGCCGGGGTCAACTACAATCCCGTTAGCACAGGGCCAGTCCAGATTTAATACAGTGGTATTGGTCAAGCCAGTGCCGATGTTATCAATCTGGTTCGCGGTAGAAATGCCGCCTAAAGTGGCGGAATCGTACATGCCGCCAGCGCCGGTAGGTGCGGTGATAATCGTTACCTTGTGCAGAACGCCTTTTGACGCTTTAATCAAAGTCGGCACTGTGACGTGATTGACTGAATTCACGCCACCCGGCAATGGCCCTGTGTAATTGCTCATGTCATCCCCCTTTAGTTATAGGAAACCGACAGAACTTGACCAGTACCGGGAGTAACCACAATGCCGGTCGCGCAGGGGAAGATCAGAGAGTAATTGCCCACGGTATTTGGGATACTCGCGACCAAATTCGCGGCAGCGGCGGCACCGACAGTCGCAACATCGTGGACGGCTCCGGGGGCGCTACCGGCAGTAGTCACTGACACGTTGTAGATTGTGCCGGGAGTCGCTTTAACAACAGCCGCCGCCGTGATATTGAGAAGGTTTGCATTCCCGCCGGGACGTGGAAAGTAGGGATTAATAGCCATTTCTTATTTACCTCACTGGGTGGTTATACTGGAAAATCCAGCTGACAAAATCAATCTGCGCGCTACTGCATCCGCTGCGTTTTGATAATACGACGCAAGAATAACTATTCGTTTCTTCATTGCCAGTGCCGTTATTTCGCTTTGCTTCCGCTTATCGTCCTGAATAGCTGGAGAATTGCAAAACCCGTAATAATCCGTATTTAGTGAATAATCCATCAAACTTGAAAGATATTGTATCGCTTTTTGACTTGTAAATCCATATAAGGTCAATTCCACCGTATCCCGCATTAATTGCGAGCTATTAAGGTCATAAAGATTAGACCCCGCTTGTGTTCCCGGCCATTGATATAACGGAGCCATACCAAAAGGAATGGTATTGCCCGGCTCAATATGAACGACGATATAAGGTGGAACAAGGTTCTCTGATACCAAATACGATGGGTAAACCGGAGCAAAGCTGTTTTGCGCAAGCCACAATGGAAGGCTATTGCTGACGATTGGCCCGACCGGCAAATCAGCCGAGCTATTGATTAATTGCGCTTCAAGCGCCGGATAAACCGCATCGCCGCTGTAATGCCATAATCCGGCCTGCTGATATATCGGCGCGGTCTGATTGAAAACCACTTTCAGCGTAGTGCTATCTGTTGACCATTCACCAATCCAAAGCGTATTGGTGCCGACTGTATTAAACGCGCTGATTTCATCAAATGATGTAAACACCACATGATTAACAGCTATCGTCTGGTCTTCATCCTGTGATTGCTCAATGCCAAGATGCAAAGAGCCTTCAAATGCTGCTGTTGTCGTGGTTTTTACCCAGAACACATAGCCGTCAGTTGAAAGAACCGATTTTGTGTACTGCGTGAATGTGACCGTTTGAGAATTGGAAAGCGTGCGTAAGCCAGACTCAAGTCCTGCTTCTAATTGTCGTGGCGCGGCTGATGCTTCGTCAATAATGCCCATTATTTTTCATCCGCCCATGTTCTAAACGAACGCTGATACAGGCCGGTATCAATGAAGCTCGGACGCGCCTTGTTCTCTTTGACGAATGGCCGCTTTTTGCGATGACTAACGCCCTTTACCGCCGCCACTGTTGGCATGTTGCCTTTTTGCTGCTCCCATTCGCCATCGTCGAGATAATCTCGGAACATTGCATCGACTTTCGGGAACTCAAGACTTTTTGCATTAACCGGGTGACCCATCGCCGCAGTTTCAAGCAATCCTGCCATTTGATCGGCGAGCGCGTCGGCAATGTCATCTTCGTGCAAATCAACAAACGTACCCATGACGGCATATTTTTCTTCGAGGATCTCCGCGACATCGCCAGTCGTGGTTGTTTTGCCCTGTTCCGTATAGGCCACATCAACCACGCCGAGATGCAATGTGATTGCCATCAAGACACTCCGAACAGATTCGACCCGTACATCTGGGCATATTCCAAATAGAACCGACCCCAAGGCGTTTTAAGCAGGTCTAGTGCCTGCATTGGCATGTCTTTCATCCACTCAAGAGCAAGCATTGATTCGCTCGTTGATTGGTCTGATGTCGATATGATCGGGCCAGCGCGGAACGAGAGCAGCGCAAATTCCTTGCGCAAGCCCGTGAAATAGGTAGATGGAGAAACATCTTGGGCGATGCACAGAAGCCTGTGCATTCCAAGATTGTAAACCGCCATCACATAAGGCGAAGATGTCAGCGTAGTGCCAACATAAGACTGCACAAGCTGAGCAGGAGGTAGCATGGCCGTGTTTTGAGCATATCCAAGCGACCACACCAAATACTCGGAGTTGCTTGGCAAATCAGCAGTCGGTACGCCTTGGCTATAAACGAAGGTCGTGAAGTCTGCTAGATTCGGATTGCTTGGATCAACAAAGGCCATGACTTCCCCTTAATTACAGTTTGACTTCATCTGTGCCTTTTTCGTCTACGGTAACCTTGAACTTAACCTCTTTGCCGGTAGCCTTTTCTCGCGGCGGCAGGTCTTGAACAACCTCAACCTCGGTCAAGCTCGCAAGGCGCTTGCCGCTGCGCTTGTCACGAGTAGACTTCTCGTAAGCAGCGGCATTTCGCATGGCCTCATTAACAGACCGTTTCTCCTGCTTCTCTACCAGCGTTTCGTGTGCATCGCTGATTTTGTCAGAGCTAACAGGTTTTCCGAGGCTATACAGATAGCCATCGAAATCTTCGCTATGCAATTTGCTATCGGCATTATTACGAGCACCGAAACGCTCTAAATGACCAACAATAGAATCAATGCTGGCTTTTGATAAACCGGCAGCAATTTCTCGTTGTTGACCTGATGGGATCTCGATAATAGTTACTTTACCGGATTCGGGAATTCGAACGTTTAGCATCCAATTTTGTTTGGTGGCGTTTGCAACGTAAAGCATTTTTTAGTTCTCCTAAACTTGTTATAATCCGCGAGCTAATTCGCTCCTACGGATTAGTTGAGCCGCATTAATGATTACCTCATTGTGCGGCTCACTTATTATGCCCTAATTAATAAGGCATTGACAGAATGTACAGACCTTGTGGACGAATATTCCAACCGGAAGAGCAACGGATTTCCTGAATCTCAGTGATGCCGCCATCTGGGGTAGGAGTAGGAATCTTCATCGGGGCTGCCATGTCGGTGTACATCAAGTTTACACCGCGCATCTGGGGATTGATTTCCCCAAATTCGTTGGTATTGATGCCATTAATGGAGGGAACTTCGACTTCTGGAATGGTCAGAATAACCGCATCCGCTCCGCCCGAGCCTTTGCCAATCAAGGTATCGTCAAAATGCCATTCAATTTCGTCGCCCATCTCCGTGACTACGTTTTTAATGGTTTGACCGATAGTGCTAGTACCAGCGCCGGGACGTTGATAGCTAGTGATCTGGACAATGGAGCCGTACTGGAACTGCAAAAAGACGCGCTGTGGTGACACAATGACGATCTTGTTACTGATGTTGTTGCCAGACTGGTACATGCCGGTTTTCATCGCAACGATCTGCGACAGAATCCACAGAGCCATTTCGCCGTTATCGTAAGCGGTAACGGTGGTAGCGCCGTAGGTATCGGCTGGCAGGGTTACTGCGGTAGCGCCTGCCGCGTTAAGCAAGCCTTCGCCATTCGATGGGTTGTAGCCATAGAGCAGCATTGTACGCATTTGCTGGAAGATACCCTGACGCGATGCAAGGTCTTGAGCGGCAGGCAGCGCGACATTGTAGTTGGCAGCGGCGGCAATGTCGTGATGATCCCAAATCGCGCGGGTGCGGATCAGGTAGGTCGGCGTGCTGTACTGCGAACCTACCAGCGTAGACGATGGCAGGAAGTTTGAGGATGCCTGAGCGGTGAAGGTCTCAGTACGCAAATCAAGCGAGTTGATATACACATACAAGTCCCCAGAGCCGATCTTGGTCTGCGGCTTGCCATCCATCAGGGCGTTAAAAGCGCCGGTTGCCTGGGCATAGGTTACAACGAGGCCAGGTTCCGCAAAATGCGGATTGGCTCGGACTTGTGCTGGGAAAAAATTAGCCATTCTTTGTACTCCTTAGATTTGGATGATTGCAACAGCGCCAGAAACCCAAGTCAGGGTGCCTGATGCGTTATTAACAATTTGGCTGTTAGTGTTGACCGACAGAACCCTGACCGGAAGAGCTGTGCCCGTGGTGTGCGCAATCAGCTTCTGATTGGTGTAATCCCACTGTACTTGCTGAATGGTGGTGCCTGAATCAAGCGCAGCCGCCAGCGTTGGGTCACATTGAACAGCGATACGGGCATTTGAACCAAGGCGGAAATAGCTGATGGTCATGCCAGCGTCGTACTGCTGCACGCTATTACCGGGGACAATCAGGCCGTTGCTGGCTTGGTTGAACACGGTAAAGGCGGTCAAGTTAGTGGCGCTTGTGGCGATTGTCAGCGGATTGCCAAGGTTTTCAGAACCCGGAGCAGGCACGCTTTCAGTCATTGCCATAGCGCCCCAAACTGCGGATGTCACAGTAGAAGCGATTTGACCAGCGGCCATCCACATGCGGCTAGTGGTATCGTCAAGGAATGAACCCTGAATATAACCTTGGGTCTGTGACAGGAAGGTTGACTGCGGGGAAGTAGTCAGCTGCGGATTGAAAGAGATATTAGCCATTTATTAGACTCCTTTGCCAGCAGTGCGGTCGATTTTTACTTTCATGCCAACGCCCTTGAATGGGTTGAGCCATTCGTTAGAGTCGCCATAATATGTGGTGATTTCACGGCCTGCTGAGTCTTTGCGAACAACAGGAATCAGGCGACCAGATGAGCCGACAGAAGGCGAACGAGCAACGCCCATCGCATCAGCATAGATACGCTCTTCGATTACACCGAAGGATACTTCATCCATTGAATCAAGCTTGATGCCCGCCAATTCCTTGCTGTGCTTTTTGAACTTGTCGGCAAGGCGCTTGCGGTATGCAATAGGTGATTCGCCATACAAAGGCGCACTGATTTCTTCGCCAAACATCTGAGCCAGTGAATCGGCGCGTGATTGAGCCTTTGCCAGTACATCACGGTCTGCACTAGAGATTGGCTTGTTGATGACGTTGATCTTTGCATCCATCGCCTCAATTCGAGCGCGAAGGTCTGCATTCTCTTTTTTCAATGAGTCTGCGTATTCCAAGGCTTTATCCTCTTCATTGTTTTCGGACTTGTGCGCTTCCATGGCATTCTCAAGTCCTTCGCCCGCTTCAACCATGCCTTTGGTTTCTTCGATTTCTTTATCGACCTCACCATCGGAATCAGCCTTAGCCTCTTCTTTTTTGCCATCTTCCTTTTCCTCGGAATCGGCGCGCGCTGATTCAATAGAATCAAGCCGCTTCATGATTGCATCTGCCCATGCAGGCATTTTTTCATCTTCTTCCATTTTGGTTTCCTCTTGGTTAGTAATCGCAATGCCTTTCGGTTCCCCGCCTTTATCCCATGCGCCAGTTTCGCAAATGGCTAAATGGTCTAAATAAGACGGTTTCCCCTCAATGAGCACCGTTTCTCCCTCAATATCGAGAGTTTCAGTTGAACCCGCATTGCGAAAAACAACTGCGGGACTCGTTGATGCGTGGCTCGTTTGCATTAACTCTGCCGCATCATCATCGAATACTTTTGCAATGCCCCATACTTCATCGCCTTTTATATAGGGCAGGATTATAACACCAATTGATCTATTTCTAAATTCGTCGGTATTAAGTATGCTTTCTGGATGCTCGAATATTAATGGCAGGCCATTACATCGCTCTACAAATTCATCTGTTAGAAAGTTTTCAGGTGGGCGATAAACATATTCATCCCGCGAATCACGATAAGCGGTTCCTGTCCCAGTAACCCGAACATCGAATAAATGAATGTTTTCGTATTTTTGCGGGCTTGGCAATTCGCCTGATTGAATTTGTTTTGCGATTGTTAATTCTGTCGGCGCGGAATCGGCTCGACTTATTCCTAAAATCTTTTTCACGCCGGGGTGGGTTGTGTCTGGGACGTTTGTTTTATCAAACCATCCGGCCTTGTCGTGCTCATTATTCAGCTTCACATCAAAGTCTTTTGATGTATTGACAATAAAGTTCTGATAATTGACCTCGTCATTCCCGGTCATCATGGGCTCTGGATTTATGTCTGAATCAGAAAAATCAACACCGATCTCTTCTATTGATTCTCGAATAGCGGCATCTAATGGGGTTTCTCCTGATTCAATATGGCCGCCAGGGCCTTCCCACTCATCCCGATCAGTTCGATGAACGAGAAAAACTTTATTTCCATTCAGAATGAGTAATCCGGCACATTGTGCTTTTCCATCAGAATCAGCCTTAACAAACTCTTTGCCCACAGACTGGGGTACGCCGCCATAACCGCCCGGAGTATGGGTGGCAATTTCCATCAACTTGTGCTGGGCGGATGATTTAGATGGCATAATTTACTCGCTTTAACAATTTGATTTCTCCTGCCATCTCTCTTTTTTTGGCAAGTTCATATTCTGTTTGTAAATTTCCTCTTGCTTTGCATAGAGTTCTAAATTCAAGAGCCACGTCTATTTGTTCTTTTTTTATTATTGAATATGGTCTTATCGCAATAAAGAATTTTACCGCATTTTCACCAGTTAGTCTCCATACATATCCTTGGCTCCAATGTTCTTTTCCTTTAGATTTTAATGCCATACGCCCACCGATCTTATCCAGAAGCCATTTCATGATTCTGATATCTGTGTTCGCTATTTGAACTTCATAATGCCAAGCTGATCTGCGGCCACCATTTTTTGTTTTGTTTTTTGTCTCATATACGCCAACAGTTCCTTCGCCATCAAATAACCCGCATACATAAGCGGTATCAGCTATAGATAGACAACTCATGTCAATCAGCGGTCTCGCATAGCGTTCATGTGATTTAGCTGGCATTTCTAATCCTCTCCCGCGCATCTTCAAGAACCTTTTTACCCTTAGCAGTCAGCATGTCTTCGGGCAGGTCGCGAAGGTTGGTTAGGTAAATTCCCCAGCATTTGCAGCTTACTTCTGCGGCAGGGGATGTGATTTCATCTGTATATCCGGCCCCTTTATTGATTAACCCTTGCTCGATTGCCCACGAACCTCTTATAGCATATATTTTGCTATCCCTTTCTTTGTGGTCTTCCCTGTAATCGTACCCTTTTGCTCGAAAATGGCTTCTCCACTCCATGGCAATTGCGCCAGAGTGATCGGCAATCGTCGCATCAATAGCGGCCATGAGCTTGTGACCTTGGTCTATCTCACGCCGTCTGGTTTCAAATTTAAGCTGCTTTTCCGTCTTGGTGATGTCGTTGAGCACTTCGGTCTTATTGATCGCATCAGTACCGCCCACTGGGACGCTGCTCATCCATCCGCTGAATCGCTGCAAGGTCTTGTCGATTGCCTGCTGGCGATTGATCTTGATCATCTGAGCATTTGCGAGAATGCGGCGGTCAAGGTCTTGGCGTAATGACGGCTCAATTTGCGCAAGGGTAAACCGCTTGACACCGGGATTTGACTTGGCAATGCGCGTGGGCGACATAGCTCGCTTAAAGTACGTTTCCAAGGCGCCAGATAGCGCCTTGTTCATCGCATCTTCACTGATGAACTCACGCTCCGCCGCGCGTCGCAATTCAAACAGCACCTTCTCCAGCCGTGGCGCATCAGGGAAGCCAGTTTCGGCAATCTCATTAATGTACTCGCGGACAAGATCGCGGAAGCGCTTGATCATGTTCGGCCAGACTCAGGAGGCGGCATACTTGGCTCGCCTGGCTCGATTTGTGGTGGCGTGTATGCCGCGATCAGGTCGGGATCAATCTCAAGACGTGAATTAAACAGCAGCCGCTTTTCGTTCACCACGTCAGCCAGCCATGACGCGATAGCCGCCCTGTTTTCAGGATCAAGATTGGGAGCCATAACCTCATAAACGCCAATGGCTGCCTTGAGGATAACGTCATCTACCTCTATCTTCTTGCTGTCAGGCTCAGTCAGCAGATTTGGCCATACGGCAATAAACGAATTTTTCCATTCATAGAACGCTGTTTCGTAATCAGTATCGCCGTAAATGCCTGGGTACTTCGATTGAATCGTTGCGTAAAAGCTGCGATTCCATGCCCGATGCATAACGATCCGATCCATGAAGTCGTATAGCGGCTGCATGTCCTGCCGTATGCCGTCAATGTATCTGGCGATGTTCTTTGCATCCTCTGTGCCTTCGCCAAACCCTTCAGCCATCGTTTCCTGATTGAGGAACGATGCTGGCATGTCTGCGCCGGTAGCAATGTTCTTCAAGATGTTGTTGCGCGCAAATTCGGCCGCGTCACGAAGATTGTGCAAGTCGAGTGATTCTAGGCTTTCGTCAATGCCAATCTGAACAACGTTGCCGGTTTTGGCACCTTTAATTGCGCTGCGCTTAAACGCACCCCAAGCGCGTGATACTTGATCGAGAATAGAGCCGGGTGATTTAATCTTGGCAACGATTAACGCGGCTTTTTCGGTAACCGCATTATCAGTCACCATCGACTGAACAAACGATTTCAGCGGATATAAGGATCGCTGATAAACAGAGCGGCCAACGAAGCCAAATGCCGAATTAGTCCACTCAATATAGATCGGCTGTTCATTCATCATGATTGCGGCTCGGCTTGAATGATACGGCTTGCCAGCAACGCGGATAAATGTTGGCTTTAGAAAATCCTCGGCATTCGGGTCTTGATTGAGAACCAAGCTACCAGCGGTATTAAGCGGATCAAGCACGTTAAAAAATATGTTCTTGTCTGCGATATTATCGAGATTAAGCGGCTCGGTTTCCGCCACGCCATGTTCCAATACTGCGAGTGATGCAATACCGTATACACGCGATAACTTAGCTACGTTTCTGATTGTGTTAGAGCAACGGAGCTTATCCCACTCTTTCTCGAATGCTTCTAGCAATTCTTTTTCAGGTGATCCCGGTATTTGAATCTCTCGGTTTTGAGATTGCGCCATCTTGATAGGCGATTCGGCCATCTTTTGGCCTAATGGATGATCTACAAAAATGGTTTTGCAAAGCTGATATGAAGGCTGTGAGCCGGGCTGGATTGCGTCAGCCTGTAAAAGCTCCATCAATGACGAAGGCAGCGCCGATGCGCTGATGTATGACAAGCCGCCGCTATCCACATTAGGCTCGAATGACATTGGGGTTGATACCGCCTGAAATTAATTTGAAGCGATTATACATCAATTCATGTTTTGTTAATACCCGACTGAATCACCCAGCGCAATTGCAACCGCATAAACGAATGCGTCGAGTAAATCCATGCCGTGCGGTGTTTTTGCTCCGACCCTGAAACCGCACACTTGAGAAATAAAGTGATTGCGGCTTATGTTCCTATAGATCATCACTTTGTTGTAAACGTGCTCCGACACTTTAACCATGCCGCGATTAACATATCCTGAAACCGATAACGCGCGACCATCTTTACCCAGTGATGTTAATGCGCCATCAATCGGATATACATTCATCCCTTTGCGCTGCGCTTGTTGAATCAGAACTGTACCGCTGGCCTTGTCCTCAATCCAAATACCAATATTCCCATTCCGCGCATTGGTTTCGCGTGCTAGTTGCTCAAGTCGGATGTTTACGGATTGCAGCCAAGTGTCTAACAAATCGCCTTGGATCTGAATCACGTCATAATCGAGAATTATTAATGGCTGACCGGCTATCTTGTTTCGGGCTACATAAACAACCGCCGTGCCGTCGTGCTCCAACCCATCTTTAAGCGCGGTATCGATGACCGCGAATACCTGATCCACTCGATGCGGCATTTCAATTGGCCTGCCTTCAACGAGCAATTGAGACTCGGCAAAGAACTCGCCGCCGTCCTTGATTGGTCGCTGGCTGTATTGGCCATCGCTCATTAAATCGAGCGCCTGAGCATTGCTATACTTTTGCGGCCATAAGCTGCCATCAGGAAGTTCATATGGAACCGCCATGGCTTGCCCCTCATGCTCGAATGGCTTTGTTCCGCTGATGTAAGCCGGTAGAACCAGGTGATGCCATTCTTCGCCGCTTTGGTTTAGCAGGTATGAAGTGAAATCGTCCACATGCAATCGCTGCATGATGACAATCACCGGCACGTCAGGTGAGGCTGTACGCGATCTAAATACATTTTTCCATCGGTTATTGATGAATGAACGCACTGTTTCGCTATACGCATCATCCGGCTTTAACGGATCATCGATGATCATTGCGCCGGAAAATATATTAGACCCGATTAATCCGGCTCGGAAGCCAGTAATTGCCCCACCACTTGACGACGCTCTGAACGCGCCCCCCATGCTGGTTTTCCATAGCCCCTTGGCGGTCGTATCTTTCTGAAATGTCACATAGGGGAATAGCGCCTGATAATCCGAGCTGTTTACGATTGCCTTGATGTTCGATGAGTTATCATTCACCAGCGTGTCTGAATAGCTGATATGCAGAAATTTCGCCCTTGGATTGATAGCAAATCCGCGAGCAACGAACGACCATACCGCAATTGCTGTCTTGGCATATCCGGGCGGGATATTGATAATCAAGCGTTTGATTTCGCCCGATATAACCTTGTCCAAGGTGTCACAAATAATCTTTTGATGAGGCGCAATGTCGTAAACACGCCCCTCTAATTGCTCCAATGCAAAGGGCGTGAATTCCGCTTGTGTCGACAATAGACGCTTGGCAATTGCCTCAATGCTCAAAATCTTGTTGCAGCCTCTTTAGGTAATTCGATTCCAGTGATGGCGATGAGTTGTTGTTGATCTGAATGGCGGTGTCTGGGCTTTTTCCTAGTCTTGCATCTCTATGCTTGACCAACGTTTCCATAATGGCTTTAACGTGGACTGGGCTTTCTGCATTATCAAGCATGGTCATGGCCTTATCTTCTACCTTCGCCATGCGCTGGTTAGATTTCATTTCAAAGTCAGCCAAATCGTTAACAGCGCGTGTTAAGTTAACAGTGTTAACTTTGTTAAGTTTGGCTATTTCATTGACGCCGTGCTCCATCACCATGCGAGACTCGACAAGCGTATCTACAACATCAGGATCAATTACAACCCATCCATCAGCATTGGCCTTTTTTGATATGGCGGCATTAGAGACATTATGCCTATCTGCCAGTGCGCGGGTAGAGTATCGGCCCGTTATATAATCAGCCTTTACCGCATCCCATTGATCTTGAGAAAGCCTAGCCATGGAAAGCAATCACGAAAACAGCGCAACATAGCAGAAATATACGAACATTCCGAATCCCAAAATACCGGCCATTTCCGCAAATCCAGCAATAGCCATCTTTACGACACCGACCTTATAGCCAGTGATTGCCCGAACCGCAGCATAAAAAGAACAGATGATGAAACCTATTTGGATATTTGTCATTTTACACCCCTTTGAACTTCATCAATCCGCAATTGCGTTACATAGCCACGTCCATGCAAAGCATAAACCGCCCCCTTTTCACTCGTCATCAGATCGTTCTCGTCGTACCAGACCCGCATGACACCCTTCTCTTTCAGATCACGCTCTGCGCGTCGAAAGTGCCGTTCTTCTGTCCCAGATGATACGCCATTCTCACCCGCGAGCCGCTTAACGCGCACTAGTTCAATTCCTTCGACCCAGATGTTTTCGGTCATGGTCTATCTCCTAAAATCCCATCGTTAAACCCACGTTCTAGCGTTCGCACCAACCAGCGCCATTGATCATCCAGCGGAATGCGCGCTTGATGCAAATCATCATGACATGATCGGCATAATGGTATCGCAAACTGATCAGCGGCCTTCGTTCCGGTTCCGCCAATTCCCGCCAATCCTATCAGATGATGCGCTTCACTTTGCCCCGCTTTGCCGCAATTCGCGCATGAAAGTCTGCGAACAAATGCGATGTATTTTTCTGATCGCCATGGTTTGTGCCTTTGCATCATCAAAATTGCGCGAGAAACACCGACGTTCAGGGCGGTGAGGGATAGCGCCTGCCGTTAGGCAGCCTGCCTCGCGGCCTCCTTGGTATTGCTTGCTATCTTTGGTTGAACGAAATAGCTATAGCCATCTGTACGTGGAATCAACAACTATTTTCAACCTTTTTGCTGTATTTTTTCTATCGGGTATTAATTTATTTTTTTCGCCGGCCGTAAACCGCATCCATGTACAAATCATCAGGGTGCGGCAGCCGAATCCCTATATTCCCCGCGAATGATTCAACTTCGTTCAGATACATGGCGAAGTGTTGAACGGTCAGGTCGGTCGTGCTAATCAGCTCGGATATCGTCGGCCACTTGAGCGGGAAAAGCTCCAGCATGTCTTGTGCATCGATTGCTTTGGTATACCGCTCTGGGTATTCGAGCATCAGGGGCAACATCAGCCGATTTTTCAGCATGGCGTGCATCTCATCCTTGCTGTGTCCAGTTTCAGCCGCCAGCACTGTCATCCATTGCCAATACAGTGCGTTTTGATCACGGCTGCGGCTTGGCTTGTGCGCGCTGATTGCTACATCCAGCGGCCCGGCGATTGATGCCCCGGCAATGAACCTGATCGCAGCCTGCCGTGACGCTTCATCTCGGATGACCATTCGTCGTTTCATGGGTAAACCCTCACAGAGCCGCTCCACGCGCCAATCAACTCGCTTGGCCATTTTTCGAGCAATACCGCCAGCAGTGTCTCGACTGTGTCGTGGTCATCTCCGCTGATCGTTCCGGCGCCGTGCACGAGCTCGAAGCGAAGCATTGCGCGGATCATGCTTGCTCACCCTTTGACGCCACCATGATGACCACAGACACGCCGGTGCCTTCGAATTCATCACTGAATATCTCGCTCCAGTTGATCGAGAAGCTGGGCAGCTCAAACCTGTTTTTCATCGATGCTGGAAGAATCGCAACCAGTCGGCCACCTTCGCGCAAAAACTGTGCGGCATGTTCTGTGTGCAGCTTTGCCCGTCCTTCGCTATACGGTGGATTCATCACGATCCGGTCGAATCCCCATGGGAATCTTTCTGGCTTTATTGCCAAGAAATCTCCGGTAATGCATTCGTCCACATACTCACCAAGCACTGTTGAGAAAAACGGCGACAGCTCGATGCATGTGGTTCTGTTTCTCGGCATAAATTTCGCAATACCGCCAGCGCCAGCCGATGGCTCAAGGCAACGATTGCCATCCTGAATCTCGGCCAAATCAACGGCCAGAACCGCCAGCTTTTCCGGCGTCGGGTAGAACTGGTGTGACTTATGCTCAGGAACGCGGCCACGCACAATCAGCTCATCCAGTACATCACTGGGGTCGTAATCGAACTGGATACGGCTGCCGATTTTTATACCCCCTAGCATTCCGAGAATTCGCTCGACTTCATCCCGCACAGGCTTGGTTATCTGAAAATCAAGCGTGATTGCATTTGGGATCGATTCAAGCCTTCCGCGCCATGCCACATACGCCTTACGAGCTCCTGCGATTGCCGCCAGAACATCGAACGGCAATGGCGTCTCGATGGTTTGGAAAAACTTTGATGGTTTTGTCGGAGGCTTTCTGCTTGGCGCAGCAATGGCGCCTGGGTAAAGATCGGCGAGGATGCAATTGAGCCGCCATGCCATATCTGGATGGATCTCGATATGCGCCGTGCCCTTTTTGTACACGCGAATTCGAAGCGCGCCACCGTCTGCCGTCACCCACTCACCGGGCCTACGAATGCAATATTCAATCAATCGGCCCGTTGAGGTGATCTTGTGTTCCTCTCGGCCCATGAACCGGCCAATCACTGCGCGCAAGTCGCTGATGTACTCCATGCGCTTAGAATCCGGATGACCCCAATCATTGACCACATACGCCACAATCATTCGCTTGCCGAACGCCTGGGGCTGATTCGTCACATGGTCACCGGATAGGGCCCTGAAAATACCATCCACGCGCTCAGCAAAGAACCTGCCGCGTCCGTTAATCAAATCCAATAGCGTGGGTTTTACGATCGACTCGATAAAATCCGGCGCCTTGCGTGAGTAAATCTGCTCGTTCCATTCAATCCGGCGCTTTGCGGGCATAGATTCCAGCACATCGGTCGAGTTGATTGCCCTTGACCAGAAGTCAGAATTCAGCGCAGCAATTGCGCCATCACGCTTGAAAATTTGATCAGGTATTGGCGGCTGCGTGCCGCGCTCCGTATTGCCTTCGGTGAAATATCCGATCACATCATGGATTTTCGCGTACCACTCGACCACTTCGTCGATTTGTTTGACCTTATCGGCATATTTTTCGAGCAGGTCATCGAGGATTCCAACTCGGATAGCGGGATAAAGATCAGCCGGTGCCAGCATGGTAGATTTGTTCATGCCATAGCCCCCAATCCAGCCAATGCCTTCGCGCGCCGTTCTTCGAGTTCTAGGCGCTTGATGGCTTCCATTTCAGCTTTGATTTCTTGGTGCGTTTTTGTGGATTTAGCGGCCTGCTTGAACTCGGCCAAGCGCTGGAGAAACTCTCCCTTCATGCCAGAATCAGGCGCGCTTTTTCCAGACAGCAGGCCAGCGATTGCTTTGCCTTCGGTCGTGATCTCAATACCGGCATCAGGCAACAATGCTTGCGTCCTGTCGCGCGTCAGCAGGCCAGCGCTTACCGCCTCGCTAATTGCAGCCTTGCGTCCATCTGGGTCATGACCAAGCGATGGAACAGCAATCGGCCCGCGCATCTCGCTGACTGCTTTCGCAACAGCGCGCTCATAGGCCTGCTTGAATGCCATGCGGGCAGCGACCATATCTCCATCAACCATGATCGGTCGGCAAACGCCGAAAGCGTACTGCGCCTCCTCCGTCCAGATCACCGTTACGGCCTCATCGTCCGCAATCAGCGCCTTGGCCCATGCCTCGTCAGCGGATAGCCATTTGCGTCTTAGGAACGCTTGCACCTCACGCTCCACATCGGCAACCTTTGGCGCGAACTGGCCGCGTTCCGGATTGCGCCGGTGGAGTTTCAGCCCAGCTAGAACTGCCTCCAGTGGGTAATCGGCAAGGTCATCGAAAAACATCGCCGTCATGTCCGCGTTGATGGGTTTTTCGTAGTACGCCATCGTGGCTTCCAGCTCGTCGGTGAAACGGTCAATATCAGCGCGGTTCATGACACCACCTCCAGCACTGGCCGCTCTTCGCCCATGATTCGCCTCCGGGCTTCTGCGATTGCCGCCGCGTTCGAGGCTTTCAGCGACTCGTGCCTGTCTGCCGCGTTGGATTTTTCAGGCTTTCGGTCGATCTCGTCGTTCCAACGCTCTTGGTTCAGGTAGGTTTGCGGGTTGGGGATGTAGCCACCGAGCCACTTGCGATCACTGCCAGCGCGAAGCTGCACGTCAGCGATCAACGCATCGGCCATGTCGTCGAGCCGTTTACGTTTCCAGGTGTCGTGTGCTGGCTTCTTTCCGACCTTGGTTGGGTATGCCGCCCAGAATTCATCGAATCGGGATGTTGTTTTCGCGGTTGGTGTGATTTCGTTTTCGGACACATCGGCAGATTCGCAAGAATCGGCGACGATATTATTTATTAATCCCTGTCCCTGTCCCTGTCCCTGTCCCTGTCCCTGTCCCTGTCCCTGTCCCTGTCCCTGTCCCTGTCCCTTAAGAGTATTTTCCGGTGGAATTCCGGTGGAATTTTCTCCGTTTCCAGTGGAATTATTAGCTCTTTCCGTTGGAATTACGCTTGGAAGATAGAAAGAATCCTCCGGCATTCCATCAGAAGTCCACTGTTCAAAAGATGGAAGATCATCGGAAGAAATGCCTTTTTTTCTGAGCCTTCCGCATAATTTCCCGTGTGCGTACTTGAGCTTTTCATGCCATGACTCGTTCGCTTTCTCGGCTACAACCGGGTGGTATAAACGGCCATCGCTGCATTCGATCCATCCGCGCAATGCACCTTCCTTGACGCGGTGCCATTCCTTAACCACTCGGCCATATCCCGCCAGATTTGACAGCACTCTGTCATCGTTTGGCAGGCTTGCGGCTGGTACTTGGTGCCAAGATGCAGCCCAGAGAAGAACCGCCGTCCAGCAAGCCTCTGGTGATTCGGTTGCGGCTAGATCAGAGTCACGCAATCGCGCCACGTCCAGTGGCATGAATGCAAAATCTCTTAGGTCACAATCTTCCGGTGTGAGTGGCGCGATATTATTCATGGCTTATGCCTTCATTCATCGCTTTCAATTCAGCCAGGTGTTCTTGGATGACCTGCGAAAGTGAGCGGCCAAGCATGATTGCCGATTTAAGGGACATACTCATTACCGCCTTCGGGTCTTCGCTTGTCTCTTGGTAAATCACAACCTCTATGTTCCCGTCGTTACCCTCAAACGCATCAATAAAAGCAGGGAAATAGTCGCCGTCTTTTACAATGTAGCCATTGCCCAATGCTTTGAATTCGCTCATAATCAAACCTCAAGTTTTTGTTTTACCCGCCGAGCTGTTGTCGCAGCGATGAAGCGGGAATTTTTTTGTCTGCAATTTCATGGCCGCAAACACGCCAATAAAATCATCTCGTAATGGGTGGCTCTGTTCCATCGTTGCTATGTGTTTTTATCAGTTTTATTGTTTCAGGATGCCCGACCATTGTCTGAATTCGTCCATAGTCATCGCGCTTAATCACCATTAAGTTTGGATCTGGTTTATATTTTTCAATCTTTTTTGAAGATTGGAAAGGCCGCCACGGGCGCGAAAACAATCTTTCTCTCCATGATCTTTTTTGCTTAAAAAAACCATTTTCTACCAACATGGAATCGCTGGTGTAAAAAACTATATTCCCGATCTGTTGATACATTTTCATATTTATCTCCAAACAAAAAGCCCTATTGAGTGCGTCCTCGCAGCCACGAAGACACACACAATAAGGCTCGTTCATGTGGCTGCATGAGAATGCCATTGTATAACAAAATTCATCTTTGGAATGATGCATTTTGGTTTTGTGCCGTATTTTCAATTGCCAACCAAATGAAGATATTCCTTCTCTTTCGCCTTGTTATCTTCGCTCATGGTCGGGTGTGACCGCATCCAATAAAAGTTCTGCGGAACTGCCTTCACGATAGACCAATCTTCTTCTTCGATGTGGCGGTAATCACTGTATCTATCCGTTAACAACTCCATGTCATCAGGATATTTTTCAAGCATTTTTTTCAGTTCGCCGACATTCATTTTGTTTACCTCTTGATTTAATCGTTCGTAGAAAATGGATTTGAAAACATATCAAAAGCATCCATAGCCCGCACACTAATTCCCCCACGATCCGACCAAATCTTAATCGTCCGTATATCCCAAACATGCGAATCATCGCCGTACAATGCATCCAAAAGCGCCTTGGTGTAATTGTCCACATCTGGCCGATCTTTATGCGCATTGCCCCGATGTTCAGCTTTCTTTTTCTTGCTCCAGCTTGACGGCATCGGAACATGAAAAACGACATGCGCACATGGCTCTGGCAGAACAACACGACGAACGCGAACCTCGTCACAGAATGCACGATACTTCATAACCGGTGGACGCTTTTTCCATTTGTCGGATTGCGTCATCCGTGGTTTTGCAACCGGCGTTATCGGGTAATGTATCCAATCGCTCATTTCACGTCCCAATCAATCCGATGGATTTTTATTCACGCTCGCAATCGCTCGTGCGATAACAAGCCCAAGAACAATCGCAACCACGAGCCACGATACGATAAAGAGCATCATTTTTTGCACTTCGATGAAACATCGACAACAATCTCGTAAATGTCTACTTCCGCGAATGCGTCCGATCTGCTTTTGAACAAAGTGCGTTGCTTTTTGACGACCAATAAATCGTTACCGAGTTCAACCCATATTTTCCCTCCAACGCACATTGCGCCCCTGTGCTCTTTTTTTATACAAATTGCATATTTACTCATTTTTTATATCTCGCATGAATAATTTGCTCGCGCGTTTTGTCGTAGCCTTTTGCGAACAGGCCGATAAGTATAAACAGGATTGACACGACGATGAGAAGCGCCAGCATCGTGATAACGCCGATAAATACGGTTGCCGCGATCCATTCGAGGATGGTCATTGGTCATTCCTCGCACACCACATGTCCCGACACTCGGGCCCGCACCAGCGATGCCCGGAAGGAACCGGCTCATCACACTCAAGGCAATGCCCTGTAGGAATAGCAATCGGTGCTTCATGTTGAATCGCTTCAATCCGGCGGCGTGTTTCCGTTTCGATGCGGTCGCTCGTTGTGTCTACTTCATCAGCCATTTTTATTTCTCCTTTTTAGTGGAAGCGCGTCATTTTCATTTGGGTAAATGTCTGGGTTTATGTCATGCGGCGAGTATTCCCAATCGAGCGCCTCACAAAGCTGGATGATGCGATCAGGTGGAACCCCTCGCTTAATCCACTGCGATACGCCTGCGTGTGTCATCTGAAGTTTTTCAGAGATGATTACTCGCGCCCCTTTCTTTTCGTGCCATGGTGTTTTTTTGTTCATGCGGCTAATTATGAAACAGAACGTTACATGCTGCAAGCATAGAATGTTAGGTAAATTACTTGGGTATCCGATTTCCGTGATTGATCGCTGAAAATCAGGTACGCACATTGTGCAGCGCTGCCTTGAGCCGGAAAAGCTCCCACAGCGCGGGGTCCATTTTCCGCTCGCCGCCCTCCCATTGCTGCCAGTTTCTGAGCGTGCGATAGATCAGATTAGCAGCAATGGTCTGGGATAGCCCTGCAAGCTCTCTTGCCTGCCGAATTTCGGCAGGCGTAGGGATTACTGGACCAGTTTGCATTTTGGGCACGTCCCGCCATCGTCAATCCAATCTTGGCCGGGCGGATACCCGCATCGCTGGCAATAAACCGCCGGTTTCGTCTTTGACTTGGCCGCTGCGATAGCAGCTTGTACTTTTACTTGTGGTAAGGATACTGCCGCTCCAACATTGACACGGACGTAAATGCCTGTGCGCTCGATAAAAACCAGCGCCCCGGTCATTCCGCAATTTGTAACAAGACCGAGCGCTTTACCAGTTGCCGGGAGGTGAGTAGCGTATAGGCGCCAGTTACCGCCGAGATCGACGGTAAGGCGGCCACGATTATCATGATTCATGGCCGCGCCCTATTAGTAATCTGACTTGTGGGACGGGGTGTTATCGCCGTCTGCTACGCCCTTAATCTGGTCGCATTTTTCACCACCAGCGGAAGCGCGGAGAATGGCATTGTGCTCGCGGATGTAGCGCTCTTCGGCCAAGTCGGAGGCGGTCGGCTTGGCAGACTCAACATCCTTGGTGATGTTTTCGTAAGATATGATTTCGCCGCGCTTAGCATCGGCCATCGCCTTGTTGACCATGGCGAGTACCTTGGGCGACATTGTGCGGACTTGGCCTTTCGTTGCTTTGGTGTAATCCATCGTTTCGATGTCGCCATTCGGGCGGCGGATCGTAACCATGCAGTGGCTGGGGATGGTGATCAGATCAGACATTTGCTACTCCTTACCCCTGATTCTGCGAGGTGCCAGTTGCGCGTTTGCGCCTTCCGTGAGTTGTATATTACGCACAATGTACGTATGTGTCAACAACTAAATCAATCACGAAAATCGGATACCCAATTACTTATGATCTATAAAAAATAACTCACAGATTTTTTGCTATTTTTTGTAACTACGCGTTGCATTCAGTGAAACGCATTGTTAAAGTACACCCATCAACAACGAACGAGGTGAGCGAGATGGGACAAATTATCAAAGTACACGATCAAGTTTTCGAAGCGCCTGTGCATATGACCGAACAGCAACGACAGGCAAAAGAGATGGGCGCTCGTTGGATTGGCGCGAAAGACCCTTTGCCAATGCCAGAAATGAGCCGTGCAGCATGGGATATGCGTTTTCAACGTCGCCGGCGTGAAGCCGCGAGGGCTGCGAAATGAACAGCGTTTATATAGGCGACCCATACGCGGCTATTGATTCTGAATATCAGCGCCGCGTGGATGATGAGGACGCATACGCATCCGAGCTTGAAAAGCGCACCGATGAACAGATTGCTATCATCGAGGATGGCGAAATTATCGACCTGTTCTGCGATGGTGATTGCGCATTGGCAGAAGCTGCGCAAATGGCTCTGTACGACCTGATGAAAGCGGATAAAGGCACAAGTTCTGAGGGGTTTAACGAAGCCGCAAAGGGCTTGGCTGACGCTGTAAACGCAATGATTTACGGAATGGCAAAAGAGCGTGCCGAAGCAAGCATCAAGGCTGATTTGGCATACGACGAGCATTAACCCGGCGGCAGATGCAGATAACCGGATTCACCTAGCACCGCTTACAGGCTGCATCCGATTTGCCCACGTTACGAGGCTTTATCCGAGAGCGTCATTAATAAATGGCCCTCTTTAATAAACAAAAACTCACGAGGTATTTATGAAAATTGATGATTTGACAATTGGACAGGCTAAAGAACTGGCGGCGATGTTTTCACAACCGGTAATCACAAATAGCGTGGCTGGGTGCGATTCATTGAACTCAATGATTGGCAAAAAGGTAATCGTGCGCACTTATTCCGCTGGCGTGTTTTTTGGCGTTCTCGCAGAAAAATCAGGAAACGAAGTAATTGTAAAAAATGCTCGTCGGATGTGGCAATGGAAGGCTGAAAAGTCGATTTCGCTTTCTGGGTGCGCAATTTACGGAATCGATCAAAAAAACAGTCGCATCGCCCCTGCTTTGGATTCGATTTGGCTTGAAGCCATCGAAATCACCCCCTGCACCGACGCTGCGATCAAAAGTATCGAGGAAGCCGATGATGTCAAAGCTCAATAAACCTGATGTTTCCGGCGACGGCTCCGGCGACGGCTCCGGCTACGGCTACGGCGACGGCGACGGCTACGGCTGCGGCTACGGCGACGGCTACGGCTCCGGCGACGGCGACGGCTACGGCTGCGGCTCCGGCGACGGCTCCGGCGACGGCTGCGGCTCCGGCGACGGCTCCGGCGACGGCTCCGGCGACGGCTCCGGCTCCGGCGACGGCTCCGGCTACGGCTCCGGCTACGGCTCCGGCGACGGCTGCGGCTACGGCGACGGCGACGGCGACGGCTAAACCAAAAGCAGAGCGTATTCCCTGCACGAATGCGCTCCTTGATGAATCAACTTAGGAGAATGTGATGAATGAATTAGTCGAATTGAGCAACGAGGTCGCACACGGCCTTGGCTTGAAGATCAGCGGTCAAAACCTGATCGAAACATTGAAGCGCACAGCGTTTAAGGCACAGGTCAACGACGACCAGATGTACGCGCTGATGGTTATTGCCAAGCAATACGGCCTCAACCCTTGGACAAAAGAGATTTACGCATTCCCAGACAAGGGCGGGATTGTTCCGATTGTCGGCGTAGATGGCTGGATGCGAATCATCAACTCACACCCGCAGTTTGACGGCATGGAGTTCGAGCAGAACGAGGAATCTTGTACTTGCATCATTTACCGCAAAGACCGCAACCACCCCACGAAAGTGACCGAGTTTATGGCCGAATGCCGCCGTTCGAATGCTGGACCCTGGCAGACACACCCTCGCCGGATGCTGCGCCATAAGGCGCTGATTCAAGCCGCGCGTATGGCCTTTGGTTTTGCCGGTATTTACGACGAGGACGAAGCCGAGCGAATCAAGGAATCAACCGGTGCACCTGTTCAGATCAAAGAAGTCGAGCGCCAAGAGTACTCACAAGCCGAGTTCGACCAGAAGGTCGGTCAATGGCAGGGAATCATCGAATTAGGACGCCACACGGCAAACAGCCTGATTGACCAGATCGAAAGCAAGGGCAAGTTTTTCACCAACGAGCAAAAGATGACTCTGGCGTCTTTTGAGCCAATCGAAGCAGAAGTAGAGGAAGTATCAGAATGATTATTCACAAGCTTATTCAAGGCACGCCGGAGTGGCACGCATTCCGCGCCGAGCATTTCACCGCCAGCGATGCCCCGGCAATGATGGGTGTATCGAAATACAAGACCCGCGCTCAACTGTTGCATGAAAAGGCAACAGGAATCACTCAAGACATTGATGCAGCCACGCAGCGCCTTTTTGATAACGGCCATCGGTTTGAGGCGCTTGCTCGCCCATTGGCAGAGGCAATCATCGGTGACGACCTTTATCCGGTTGTTGGTTCTGATGGCAATCTTGCGGCCAGTTTCGATGGGCTGACGCTCGACCATGTAATCAATTTTGAGCACAAGACCCTGAATGCAGCAATCGAAGCATGTCAGACCGCAGACGATCTGCCGGGCATGTATCACGTCCAGTCGCAACACCAGATGATGGTGTCTGGATCGACAAAAACCCTGTTCATGGCGACACGATGGGACGAAAACGACCAGCTCATTGATAAGCGCGAGTTCTGGATTGAGCGCGACGAAGTATTCATAGCTGGAATCAAGCAGGGCTGGGTACAGTTCGAAAAAGACAAGGCCGAGTATGTGCCGGTAGAGGTCATCGAAAAACCAAAAGGCGCAGCGGTACTTGATCTGCCTGCGGTCATGGTCAGCGTGTCCGGCCAGATTGCCATCACTGACAACCTGGACAAGTTCAGCTCGGCACTTAAGTCGTTTGTCGAAACGCAGTTGATCCGCGAACCGAAAACCGATCAGGATTTTGCCGATCTCGAATCTCAGGTAAAAACGCTCAAGAAGGCCGAGGAGGCGTTGGATTCTGCCGAGGCTCATATGCTCGCCCAAGTTGATTCCGTGGACACAGCCAAGCGCACAATCGACATGCTGCGCAAGATTGCCCGCGATAACCGGCTGATGGCTGAAAAGCTCGTCAAGACCGAGAAGGAAAACATCAAGACCGCTGCGATCATGAATGCGCGCAAGCTGTTTATGGATCACATCAGCGCGCTGAATGCCGAGATTCGTCCCGCACAGATCGAGGGCGTAACGCCGGACTTCAACGGCTCGGCAAAGAACAAGCGCACCATGGCGAGCCTTCATGATGCGATTGATACCGAACTTGCCCGCGTCAAGATTGAATCCGACGCCCAGGCCAAGGATATTCGTTTGAATCTGGCGTTACTCAAAGGGCATGGCAAAGACTATGAGTTTTTGTTCAACGATCTGGCGACAATTGCGCACAAGGCACCTGACGACTTCGCCGCGCTGGTTGCGCACCGTGTCAGCGAGCACAAGGCCGCAGAAGAGGCGCGACTTGCAGCCGAGCGTCAGCGGATGCAGGAGCAGGCCGAAGCAGATGCTCGCGCCAAGGTCGAAGCGGAACAGAGCGCCGCTCAAGAAGAAATCGAGCGTCAGAATGCGCGGATAGCCAAGAACATCGAATTGCAAATGCAGGCATCAGCCGCGACTTGCGAACCGATCGATCCCAATCATCCGGCGGTGCATTTTATTGAGGTCGAATCGAGTGATGAAGATGTGCCCAGCCAAACCGAAACCGTCCTAATCATCCGATCCGCATACCAGCCCAAATTCATCCGCAAGATGGTCGCCGATTCGCTGGCCAAGTACGGGGTCGTGGTTGATTCGGTTGAGCTGGATGAGGTGGTGGTATGAGTGCGCATACGCCGGGGCCGTGGCGCAAAGGGATCAACGATGACTCTGTTGTATCGGATGCCTGCACAGAAGATCAAAGAGGCTTCACCAATTTTAAATATTACGGCGGTCATTTGATTGCTGAATCCATTGAAAATCACAATATTCCACTAATAGCCGCCGCGCCTGAAATGCTGGATGCGCTAAAGGTTGCGCTGCGGTGGGCGGACAAAGATTGGGTGGGGTATGAATCTGTGGCATCGGCAATCGCCAAAGCAGAAGGCGGCTCGCTATGACCCTAACCAACACAAAAACAATCCTCCGTCAGATTGGCGCAAATGGAGGCAGCGGATGGGGTCTGACAGATGACAGCGTATCTGAGGAAGAAGTCGCAATCAGTATGCACGGCAGCCGAATTCTCAAAGCTTTGGAGAAGTACCGGTCTGCGCTTATCAGCATTGGCCGACCGGCAACAGTCCATGAAATTGCCGATGCTGCGGGCGCAAGTCGCGGTTCGACAAACTACTTCATTAAGGCGCATCCAGAGTGGTTTAACCGGATCGAAGTGCCGACTAATTTGAAAATGACATATTTGATTGAATTGAGGGTGAATTGATGAGCGGATTTAACGAAGAACGCGCCGATATTGTGGCTCAAAATGGGAATGACGGGCTTCATTATGATGCCGAAACATTCACCGAGCAGATGCGTTGCTTGATAACGAGGAGAAAGTAAAATGACAAAACAGGAAATTCTAGAAGTGCTGCTTCTATTGTCGGCACTTGAATCATGGTCATTCGCAGACAAAAACCATTTGCCAGATTATCTGTTTGAGCGGCTTGATCGCGCGATTGCAAACATGACTGTAAAACTATTGGGTAATGAAGCTAAACATTGACAATTTATGTGTATAATTAATGCACTGATGATTTTGGATTGCTAGATTGCGGTCGGTTGTCAGTGCTAACACGCATGGGGATTGTTCTTATGGGAGTGTAGGCTTGCCGAAACCCAGCCAGTCCCCAGCCGTGTTGGCGAATGAACGGTGGCACTTTCCACCATGCGAGTGTAAGGGCGGTAACAATACCCACTCAGTGAATGCACTGGACGCCAACAACAAAATATGACCGCCGCCTCTGCTTATGTACGCGGCGGTTTTCTATACATATCAGAAAAACGTGTATAGTTTTTGGCGTTTTCTATACACGCCAATTCAAAACCGCATATCCAGCCAGCTTTTTCCATTCCACGGCCCCGCGCCAAAAGCACGAACCCCAGCCCATATCATCCATCGCCGCCATGCAGGCACACCGGACACTTTGCCCGCCTCACGCAGTACTGCATCAGCCGTTCGGCGCGGCACGATCTTGCTGGTATAGAGCCAGTCATGAATAACCGCTGCTTCCGTGCTTGTGTCACCGGCCAACCAGAACACAATCGGCAGGCGAGGCACACTGGCGAAATCGGTCTGGAATCCTTTAGGCGCGGTGATCTTTCGATCAGCCACGTCTGACTGATAGATGAAATCTTCATCCAGTGACCACTCACCGCGACCTTGTGCCGCATCATTATCGATCAACGTGACTTCAAGTTTGCTTAGGAAATAGGCCATTATGCACCAACAGCCGGAACACCCGGCGCATCCACGCCTCGCGCCTTAGCCGCTGCTTCGATCTGGCTTTGAGCAGACGCCACGCCCGAAGTAATAGCCGCCATGATCTGCGCGAGTTCCGGCGCTCCCGCCTGCTGCATTTGAATCAATTTGACGATAATTGGCGCGATTGCCTCGGCGGTCGCAACCCACGGATTCGATGCGCCGACACCGGCTTGAACTCCTGCCAAAATCACCGGCATCAATTGCTCGGCGGTTGTCAATGCGGTTTGCTCAACAGTGCTTGCTGTGCTCATTTCAATACTCCCGCTGCCGTTGCTCCGGCAAGAATGGTGATGGTTGTAACCGCGCTCGTGATCTGAGTGGTGGCAGTCGTAATATCGGTAGGTGGCGCGGAACACATCGGCGTGATCTGGCGCGTGATGATCAGTACTTGTTGAAGCTGTGCATTGCTCAACTTGTCGATATTGGCGATCACGGCTTTCTGTGCGCCGTTGTAGAGCAAGCATGACTGCATCCAGTCGGCTTGCAATTGGGCGGCACTGGCCGCGGCTTGTTGCTCTGTGGTGACCGGGGTCGCATTTGGCGCGACTTGGGCGCAACCGCTCAGCATTGCTGTTGCCGCAATCGCGGCGAGAATAATTCGTTTCATTTGGATAACCCCATTTTGTAGACGCCCAGACCCACAAGGGAATACTGAATCGCGTTGATAAAAGCATCTGCCGGGGCTTTCCCGATCAGAACCAGTCCGCCCCATGCTGCGAATAGCAGGATGGCAGAAATAAATTTAATGTCGATAGCGTTCAAAACTTGCGCCTCCATTGAATACCTAAAGAATCAATCTCACCAGATTGAATGCTCGACACGACGCGAAAGCCGTGTATATACGGCGTGTCGATGGTCATCGATGCGGTGAGAACGACGGCGAGAATTGCGGTGCTCATTTGCCGCCCGCTTTTTTGTATGCGTCGATCAGGTCAGAAAAAGCGTTCTCGTGCTGGTTGTATCCAGCGCCCGGGAAACTTGCCCAGATCTTGGAACATGCGATGATGGCATCGGTAATATTCCCCGCATCGATCATGTCGAGCGCACCTTTCTCGCGTATCAGCTCAAGCGCGGCCTTGTCTTGGCTGCCGGGCGAAAAGTCCGGTAGATTCAGGCGCATTTTCAGGACTGCCCAAGTTGGCGCGGTGATCTGATACCGTCCAGCCGCGCTACTCCACAACGTGCTGTTGAGCTGCATGGTCACGCGCGGGTGATCGTCGAATGAATCCATGCGTCGCATCAGGGTGGGCGTGCTCCCCACGATCACGTCATAGCCGTTATGGCGGCCGACTGATGACGTGCCCTCAGAAAATGCGATCATGTCGAGGAAGGCGGCTTGGTTGGTCATTTGCGCGCCTGCGCTTGAGCAATCGCGTGCTCGGCTAAAAGCTGCGCCTGAAACCGCGTGACGGCATCGGGGCAGGTGAAAAAGGACTGCGTGTTGTTCTGCGCCTTGTAGCCTTTGCCGCCTGCTTGATCAGGCATGACGAACGCGCCCTCTCCAGATATGCTCCAATTCGTCGAGCCTTCCGCACCCACGAGGCCATCGGCAACGAATCCCTTGGTGTGGCTGATCTGGTGCGTGGCGCTCTGGCCGATCACGAAGTGGGTGTTGAATCCGATCGGGTCTTTGGCTGCATCCGATTCAAGCAAGCGTTTTTCATGCACGCCGCCTGCTTGTGATTTGTCGAGTGTGATCAGGCAGGTGATTGCCGGATCGTGGACGATGCCCATGATGGTGTCGTTGAGTTCGGGGTCATCGTAGCCGAACATTCCGAGGTACAGCGACACAGTGACGCGGCTCAGCACATGCTTCAACGCGCCGTGAATATCGTCCCGCCCGGCGAACATCAGCCGAAAATCCGATGATGCGCGCGGGTTGGCTTGTTTTTCTTTGGTGAACGGAATCAGGTCATCAAGCGCGAATGATTGCAGGCTCATGGCTTAATCCCGTAATGGTAGAGAATCATGGCAGCGGTTACCGTGGCAATCACCACGCCCGCCGTGCGCCACAGCTCGGCAATCACGCCCTTGCGCTGTGAAGCCGTCGCCTGAATTTCCAGTTCCATCGCGTCGATCAATCGCTGTTTTTCGTCCAAATCGTGCTTGTTCATGCGCGATGAGATCGACTCAAGTATTTTGCTGTGGGCTTCTAGTTGGTCAAAAGCCCGCTTCAATGCGCTGCGGTCTTCCGCTTGTTGCGCCACGGCATGGGCAATTTTCGCCATGTCATCGGCCATTTTTTGCAGAAGTTGCTTGTCATCTTTTCGAGCCTGCTCAAGCAGCGCGATCCGCGTTCCGTGGTCGTTATGTCCTGGCTCAGCCATGACTTCTCCTTGTTGTTCAGGCGCAAGCCGTTACCATGTAATTGATTGAACTTTGTTTATAGTCGTCGCGGCACGAACCGCTGCTTTTTGCGTCTGCAAGTGAAAAAACGCCTCAGCCCCTCGTGCACCAATAGCGGCAGCCAATCCTTTCAAGTCAGCAACAGTGAACGGCACCTGCGTATTGTCCTTTGCTGTCCATGCATATCCAGATGGGAGGGGAGCGCCAGCAGTCACATACACATCAAGCTGCTGGCTCAGGATATTTGCGCTACCTGCATCAGCCTGGAACGTCTGAGTAACTCCGCCCGCGCTCGTGTATTGAATATCTGCGCAGATGGCGGATTGATAATCTGATGTTAGCGTTGCCATCTGAGCGGTCTGTGCATCCGCTAGAAGTTGGGCGGCTGTTGGAGCCGGCGCCGCGACAACGGCACCATTAACCACCTGCCATGCTTGTGGGTTTTCGTATTGGGCCTGGGTGCATTCAATGTGGCCGTCAGGTATTGTGCCATCTGGCGTATACCCTACGCCGGTAATCGCGCCGGATGACGAGTCAAAGCTGAGAAAGTTCATTTGTCAAGACCCCACATTAGGTACAAATATAAGAGTTAGCCATAGCGAGAAACTGGCGGTGGATGCGCCGACCAGTGTTGCGACATACGGGCCAGCTGGTACGGTTGCAGACGCGACAAGCGCCCTCGATGTCGTTGTGTTATCTGTAGCGACCTGCGCACCATTGATCGACAATGTCGATGCATTGGCACTGGCTGTTTGACCCGCATAGTTAGTAGTCCCGACAGCCATCAAAACCCCCGCACACGGGGCTGTAAAAGAAACAGTTATGCTGGTTGTGGTGTTGCTCGCAGTTGTAAACGCACTGGCGATTTTGGGTACATATACCTGCATCTGCCCAAGGTTAACTGCGTGCTCTGATTGCGTCGCGGCAGCCACTGGGGACGATCCGCCGCTTGTGTTAATCAAATTCCACGCATTGCCAGCGCTATTCAGCTGGAAGATAGCGCCTTTCGT
>Ga0172382_10001758_pt1 | contig 37914 bp, 26 predicted proteins | sample Leawel138RmetaG_FD_122245 | JGI IMG/M metagenome (GOLD analysis project Ga0172382, IMG submission 122245) | Leachate microbial communities from a municipal landfill in Southern Ontario, Canada - Leachate well 138R metaG | ecosystem: Engineered > Solid waste > Landfill > Unclassified | place... | reverse complement strand
CTTCGGCACATTGGGCCAGGGAGGCCCTCGCTGCGGCCAGGGCTGCGGCGTGTCGTTCGACATTGGCCGCATCTCGGCGCGCCAGGAAGTCCTCCTCGGCGAGCTGCGCGCGCAGCGTGGCGATTTCGGCCTCGAACATGGCGGCTTCGCCGTGGACCGAGGTGGCGATGCGCGCCTGCCCCAGCATGTTGACGACAAAGATGCAGGCCAGGCCGGCCAGGGTCGCCAGGACGATGAGCAGCAGCTTGTTGCGGATGGACACGAACGGGTACCTCCAGACGGTGGGCGGTGGCGGCGCAGGGTGCGTGATTGGCGGAGGTATCTGGATTCGTCGCGTGGCGCAAGCTCGATCGGGTCCGCCCGGGCGCTACTGCGCCGGGTGGACCGTCACTTCGAACTTCTTGAGGTAGTCCACAGGGTTGTAGGACTCCTTGGCCTTGCGCAGCCCGGGGTCGCCCAGGTCCTGCTCGCGGTTGACCAGCTCGTAGCCCCCGGCCTCGTGGTCCAGGAACATCTGGTTGATGGCCTGGTAGATGCCCTTGTAGCGGGTGTGGGCCTTCTCGAAATGGATGACCACCGTGCGCTCGCACAGGTGCTCGGCCACGGTGTAGGCCGCGCGCTGGTCGTCGATCTCGATGACCCCGCCGAACACGCCGCGCAGGCTGTCCCAGCTCTGGAGCACGCGGCGGATGGCGTTGTTCTCGGCGGCCAGCAGCTCGCGCGACTCGGCGTCGCGCCAGCGGAACCAGTCCATCTGCATCTGGAGGGCGGCCTCCACGCAGTCGGGGGTCATGGTGTGGTAGTGGTGGTCGTAGGTGCGCAGGAACTGGTTGAGCAGGTTCTTCTTCTTGTGGAAACGGTTGCCCGCAAGGGCCGTCAGCTCCGGCACGGAGTAGAGATAGTCCCAGTGGCCGCGCGCCTCGGTCAGCTCCACGCGCGGGCCCAGGGCCCGCTGCCACGACAGGGCCAGGGCCTCGGGCACGCGGGTGAAGGCGCCGCAGTGCCCGATGACCGGGCAGCGGCTCCAGTCCACCTCGTCCCAGGGGCCCACGGGCGCCCAGTGGACGACGTGGGGCCTGGTCTGGCGCAGCCAGACGTGGGTGTCGCCGAAGTGCCATTGCAGGCCGTATTCCTCGGCCCAGCCCCAGATGTTGATGAAGCTGTAGTCCGAGGCCTTCTGGGGGCAGCGGGCGAAGCGCTCCAGGTACTGGTCCTGCCGTTCCAGGGAGACCGGCTCGAAGACCGGGTCCTTGCAGTCGTTCATGCTGTCTTGCCTTCCTTTATTTTCTCAGGCCGCCGCCGCCGCCCACGGGCAGCGGGGCCGGCTCCTCGGCCAGCCCGGCGGGGTCGCGCCGCGAGGCGCGCCGCACCAGGGCGAACCGTTTCCAGTCCTTGAACGCGAACACATAGAGGATGACCAGCGCCTGGACCATCTGCGACACGAGCATGGATATCCAGACCCCCCGGGCCTCGCCCAGGACATGGTGCCCGAGGATCCAGGCCAGGGGCAGGCGCACGCACCAGATGGTCGTTCCGAAGACGATCATGGTGTAGATGGTGGCGCCCGCGCCGCCCAGGGCGCCGCCCATGATCATGCCCGTCAGGGTGAAGGGGATGGCCAGGAGGTTCCACGACAGGTAGCTCATGATCTCCAGGCGTACCGCCGGGTCGTCGGACATGATGTCGGCCACGTCCTGGGCCACCTGCCACAGGCCCAGGGCCACCAGGCTCATGATCGCCACGCCGATGCCCAGCACGCGGAAGCCGAAGCGCCGGGCCTCGGCGGGCTGGCCCGCGCCCAGGTAGTGGCCCACCAGCACCGAGGCCGTCATGTTGAAGGCGAACCCGGGCAGGAACAGCAGGGCCTCGATGCGGCCCCCGGCTGTCATGCCCGCCAGGGCGGTGATGTTGCCGTGGGGCAGGGAGCCGGTGATGGCGAAGAGCATCAGGTAGCCCGACTGCCACAGCACCTGCATGAGCCCCGAGGGGCCGGCCACGCGCAGCAGCCGGGGCAGGGCCCGGCGCACCCAGCGCCAGGGCGCGAAGGCCTCGCGGCGCAGCAGGCCCTTGCGGCGCAGCATGACCAGGTTCAGCGCCGCTCCCGCCGTCACGGACCAGAAGGTCGCCCAGGCCAGGCCCGAATGGCCCAGGGCGGGCAGGCCCCACAGCCCGAGGCCCAGCCCGAAATCCGCCACGGCGTTGACCACGCAGACCAGCAGGATGGACAGGGTCGGGAAGATGACCTCCTTGCGCGCCCGGAACACCGCGTTGGCGATGAGCAGGATGTGGTAGGCGGGCAGCAGCAGGGCGTAGACGGCCAGGAAGTCCCCGGTGATGGCGCGCAGCTCCGGGGGAACCTGGAGCAGCACCAGGAACGCCTCGCGGCCCGCCAGCCCGGCGAGCATGAGCAGCGCGCCCATGACCAGGGCCAGGGTCAGGCACAGGCCGACGTAGCGCTGGCCCCGGCGGTAGAGCCCGGCGCCCACGCTCTGGCTCACCGCCGCCACGGCGCCGTTGGCCACCGCCGTGGCCACGATGAGCAGGAAGAACAGGCAGGTGGTGATCAGCCCCAGGGATGCCTGGACCTCGCGGTTGATGAGCCCGGCCACATAGACATCCACGAAGCCGATCCAGAACTGGAGGAACATCATCAGCACCTGGGGCCAGGACAGCCGCCAGATGGCGCGGTAGGGGTGCGCCGTATCCTGCGCGGGGTTCTTGAACGCCATGCCGGCCTTCGCGGGGTGGGGGTCAGGGGTGGAGGGGGCCAAACCCCGAGAATAAGACCGCCCCGGGGGGCGGTCAACCCCGGGGCGGGATCGGCGGCGGCGCGCCTGGCGGAGGCGCTAGCCGCCCGGCTCCGGGGGGGCGCCGCCGGGCCCCGGCGCGGGGCGGCCCTGGCGCAGGGCCCGGGCGTGGGCCAGGGCCTGGGCCTCGCGCCCGGGGTGGCCCAGGTGGCGGTGGCACAGGGCCAGGTATTCCATGGCCTGGGGGTTGCCCGTGAAGGGCGTGAGGAACGAGATGGCGCGCTCGAAGTCGCCGCAGTTCATGAGCGCCACGGCCAGGGCCAGGGACAGGCCCTCGTGCCCGGGGTTGCCCGTCAGGCCCAGGGCCAGGGTGCGCACCGAGGCGCCGTAGTCGCGCCGGCGCTGGAGCATGAGCCCCAGGCCCAGGGCGGCGGTGGCGTCGGGGTGGAACTCCAGGGCCCGGGCGTAGAGCCGGGCGGCGATGTCCTGCGCGTTGGGGAGGTGCGGGTCGCGGGCGTAGTCCCCGCGTTCGAAGGTCATGCCCAGGCGGGCCAGGAAGTCGGCGTGCAGCCGGGCCAGGGCCGGGTCGGGGTCCAGGTCGTCGGCGGCGGCCAGGGCGAAACCCGGCAGCATGGCGCGGTAGCCCTCGCGCAGGGCCCGGCCCCAGGCGGCCACTGTGTCCAGGTCCTGGTCCGGGTCCAGCTCGAAGTGCTTGATGTCCTCCACGGGGTCGAGCCAGATGGAGTCCGCCGCGCCGGTGGCGGCCTTGAAACGCTCGTACAGTTCCGTGCCCGGGAAAACGGACAGGATGAAGAAATGGGCCACCAGGGGCCTGAGCTCGGCGATGAGTTCCAGGGTGGCGCGGATGGTCGCGTCGCTCTCGCCCGGGCAGCCGTAGATGAAATAGGCCCGGGCCAGGATGCCGTGTTTGCGGCACAGGGCGAAGGCGCGCACGGCGTCCTCGCGGCGCACGTTCTTGTTCAGGGCCTGGCGGATGGCGTCGTCGCCCGATTCCACGCCGAAGCTGATCTGGATGCAGCCCGCCTGGCGCATGAGGGCCAGGGTCTGGTCGTCCACGGCGTTGACCCGCGAGATGGCCTGCCATTCCACCTCCAGGCCCCGGGCCATGATCTCGCGGCACACGGCGCGCACGCGCTCGCGGTCCAGGGTGAAGGTGTCGTCGCTGACGTAGAGATGCGTCACGCCCCGGGCGGCCAGCAGCTCCATCTCGTCCACGAAGTGCCCGGGCGAGCGAAAGCGCACCCGGGGGCCCCAGAAGGCCGGGGAGCCGCAGAAGGTACAGCGCCCGGGGCAGCCGCGGGTGAGCGCCAGGTGCTGGTAGGTGAAATGGCGCGCGGCGATGGGCAGGCTGTCCAGGTCGGCCACGGGGGGGCGCGGGGCCGTGGTCGTGGGGCCGTCCGGCCCGCGCAGGGCCAGCCCGGGCACGGCGGCCGGGTCGGCCCCGGCCTGCCAGGCGCGCACCAGCTCGGGCGTGGTCAGGTCGCCTTCGCCCAGGACCACGGCGTCCAGCTCCGGGCAGTGCTCCAGGAAAAAGGCCCACAGCGACGTGGCGCCCACGCCGCCGAAGACCACGCGCACCTCCGGGTCCAGCTCGCGGGCCATGCGCGCGGCGTCCATGGCCCCGAAGCGGTTGGCCTGGAGCACCGTGACGCCGACCACGTCGGGCGCCAGAGTGCGCAGCTCCTCGCGCATGGCCTCGGGCTGGCCGCGCAGGGCGTGCCAGTCGAGCACGCGGGCGTCGCAGCCGGCCGCAAGGAGCGCGGCGGCCACGGCGTAGGTGCCGATGGGCACGCAGGCCACGTCCTCGGTGTGGGTGCGTTCTTCCAGCCAGGGCGGATAGATCAGGGCGACCAGGGGTTTTTCGCGCATGCGGCCTCCGGCGCAAGCTGTACCCGACCTTGGGCCCGAGCGCCAGGGCCGGAAGGGGCCCCGGCGCAGGCGGGGCGGCCTGCTGACGCCCGTAGACGTTCCAGGTCCCAATCCAGGGGCCCCGGGCGCGGCGGGGCGGCCGCCAGCCTCCGCCTGCCGGGCTCCGGAGCCTCCCGCCCGCCTCCGCCCGCCGGGCGGGGCGAAGTCCACACAGGGCGGCCAATAGTGAAAATTTGCACGAACCATTTGACGAGAAGGCGGAAAGTTCATTATACGCGGGGCAAGCGGAACGGGAAAAAGCCCCGGAGAGGCACCTGTCCCGGACCCGCCCGGTCGGCCGGTCCCGGTTGAGACTGGTTTTCATGTGTTTACAAATGGCGCGGGATGCTTCAATCCTGTGCCGATTCGTATTTCGCGCCAACAGGTTATCATATCATTAATCAAAAGGCCCACCATGACACTGGCTCCGCTTCTCGCCCAGCACAGGGAACAGATCCTCGACCGATGGTTCGACCTCATCGTGCGCACCTATCCGGGGCTGTCGGCGGTGTTCCTGAAGAAGAACCACCGCTGGGGCAACCCCGTGGGCACCAACATCCACGGGGCCATCGAAAAGCTCTTCGACGAGCTGCTCCAGCCCGAGGCGTCGAACGACCTCGCCCCCCTGCTGGACGCCGTGGTTCGCATCCGCGCCGTGCAGGACTACAGGCCCTCCGAGGCAGTGGCCATCCTGCTGTTCGTCAAGCATGTGGTCCGCGAGCGGTTCGCCGCGGAGATAGAGTCCGGCCGGATTCCGGCAAAGGAGCTGCACGAGTTCGACAACAAGGTCGACACGATGATGCTCATCGCCTTCGACATCTACACCAAGTGCCGCAACACGGTGATGGAAAACCGCCTGGAGGACTTCAAGCGCAACTTCACCGGGCTCATGCGCAAGCACAAGATCATCGTCGAATACCCGAAGTTCGACAGCGGGACTTCGGAATCGGGTGACGGGTAAATGGCAGTGTAACATCAATCGAGGTAGGGGCTTATGAACGCATTGTACTCACTTTTCGCTGTCTTCGCGCTGGTCGTGATCGCCCTGGTCGGCGCGGGGGCCGCGGGGATGGAGCAGCTCTTCGGGCTGTACATCCCCTGGCTGGCGATTGCCGTCTTCCTGGTCGGCTTCGTCGCCAAGGTCATCGGCTGGGCAAAATCGCCCGTGCCGTTCCGTATCCCGACCACCGCCGGGCAGATGAAGTCGCACGACTGGATCCGCCACGACAAGTACGACAACCCCGCCACCGCCGGACAGACCTTCGTGCGCATGGCCCTCGAAGTGCTGCTGTTCCGCTCGCTGTTCCGCAACCTGACGGCGCAGCGCTTCGGCAGCGCCCAGGACGGCGTGGACGTGAAGATCCGCTACGCCTCGGCCAAATGGCTGTGGCTGTTCGCCCTGATCTTCCACTACTCCTTCCTGGTCGTGTTCATCCGCCATTGGCGGCTGTTCCTCGACCCGGTGCCCTCGGCCCTGCTGGCCCTGGAGTACGCCGACACCTTCCTGCAGATCGGCGCCCCCGCGCTGTACATGAGCGGCGCGGCCCTGGCCCTGGGCGTGTCGCTGCTCCTGCTGCGCCGCTTCGTGGTGCCCCAGGTGCGCTACATCTCCCAGCCCGCGGACTACTTCCCCCTGTTCCTGATTCTGGGCGTGGCCCTGTCGGGCATCCTCATGCGCTACTGGGCCAAGACCGACATCATGGCCGTCAAGGAAGTGACCATGGCCCTGTTCTCGCTCAATCCCGCCGTGCACATCGAAGGGATCGGGGTCGTCTTCTTCGTCCACGTCTTCCTGGTGAGCTGCCTGATCGCCTACCTGCCCTTCAGCAAGCTCATGCACATGGGCGGGGTGTTCCTGTCCCCGACCAGGAACCTGCCCAACGACAGCCGCGCCAGGTACCACCGCAACCCCTGGAACGACCCGAACGTCAAGGCCCACAGCTACGCGGCCTACGAGGACGAATTCCGGGAGAAGATGATCGAAGCCGGGTTGCCCGTCGAGAAGACCCTCGAAGAGGCCGCCAAAACCGAGGCCCAGTAGCCCTAAGGAGTGGACGATGGCTTGGAATGTCAAACCTGAAGAGCTGCTTCAGTACGATTACAAGGTCCCCCAGAAGAACTGGATGGATGTTCCGCCCGAGTTCAAGCCCGGCACATGGTGCTATCCGGCCAAGCCCGAGATTCTGGAGTACCTGAACAAGGCCACCAAGGGCGACTTCCCGCACATCCGCGAGTGGGTGCCCACCGACGTGGACTGGAAGCTGCCCGAGGACTGGCGCGAACGGATCAAGAAGGGCTTCCGCGAGCGGCTGGACAAGTACCGCTCCTTCAAGGTCTTCATGGACGTGTGCGTGCGCTGCGGCGCCTGCGCCGACAAGTGCCACTTCTACATCGGCGGCGGCGACCCCAAGAACATGCCCGTGCTGCGCGCCGAGCTGCTGCGCTCCATCTATCGCGGCGAGTTCACCCTGGCCGGGAAGATCCTGGGCCGGCTGGCGGGCGCGCGCAAGCTCGAGGAGGACGTGGTCAAGGAGTGGTTCCTGTACTTCTACCAGTGCACGGAATGCCGCCGGTGTTCGCTGTTCTGCCCCTACGGCATCGACACCGCCGAGATCACCATGATGGCCCGCGAGCTGCTGCACCTGGTGGGCTGCAACATCAACTGGATTCTGGAGCCCGCCTCCAACTCCAACCGCACCGGCAACCACATGGGCATCCAGCCCCATGCCTACTACGGCATGATGGAGTTCATGTGCGACGACATCGAGGAGATCACCGGGGTCAAGGTCAACTGCCCGGTGAACGAAAAGGGCCATGAGGTGCTGTTCATCACCCCGTCGGGCGACATCTTCGCCGACCCGGGCACCTACACCTACATGGGCTACCTGATGCTCTTCCACGAGATCGGGCTGGACTACACCTGGTCGACCTACGCCTCCGAGGGCGGCAACTTCGGCCTGTTCACCTCCGACCGGATGATGAAGAAGCTGAACGCCAAGATGTACGCCGAGGCCAAGCGCCTGGGCGTGAAGTACATCATCGGCGGCGAGTGCGGCCATATGTGGCGCGTGCTCAACCAGTACATGGACACCATGAACGGCCCGGCGGACTTCCTGGAGACGCCGGTGAGCCCCATCACGGGCACCCGCTTCGAGAGCGCCGCGGGCACGAGCATGATCCACATCACGGAGTTCACCTCCGACCTGATGAAGCACGGCAAGCTCAAGCTCGACCCCAGCCGCAACGACGACAAGATCGTGACCTTCCACGACTCCTGCAACCCCGCCCGCGCCATGGGCCTGCTCGACGAGCCGCGCTACGTCATCCAGAACGTGTGCAACAACTTCGTCGAGATGCCCGAGGACACCATCCGCGAGAAGACCTTCTGCTGCGCCGGCGGCTCGGGCCTGAACACGGACGAGTTCATGGAGATGCGCATGCGCGGCGGCATCGGCCGGGGCAACGCCCTGCGCCATGTGCAGCAGAAAAACGGCGTGAACACCCTGGCGACCATCTGCGCCATCGACCGCGCCACGCTGCCCCCGCTGGCCAACTACTGGGCTCCTGGTGTTGAGGTGTACGGCGTCCATGAGCTGGTGGCCAACGCGCTGGTCATGACGGGCGAGAAACCCAGAGAAGTAGACCTGCGGCAAGAGCCCTTGCCCGGGATGGAGTAAGGGAGGTACTGCCAATGTATGATGGTGGAAAAATAATCGCCGGCCTGATCGTGTTCCTCGGCATAGTCGGGTTCCCGTTCTGGTACAATGCGGGAAGCGCTGGCTACAAGACTCCCGAGCTGAAGCTGCCTCCCAAGTCCAAGGCCACCGAGTGCATCGAGGCCACTGAGTGGATGCGTGCGGAGCACATGCAGCTGCTCAATACCTGGAGGGATTCCGTTGTCCGCGAGGGCAACCTCGAATACACCACCGCCTCCGGCAGCCATGTGGAAATGAGCCTGCAAAAGAGCTGCATGGACTGCCACGACAGCAAGAAGGACTTCTGCGACAAGTGCCACACCGCCGCGGCCGTGGAGCCTTACTGCTGGGATTGCCATATCGCGCCCAAGGAGGAGAAGTAATGAAAACCACCAGACGCGACTTCCTGAAAGTGGCTGGTGTGACGGCGCTGGGCATGGCCGCCGGAGCGGGTTCCGCCCTGGCCAACTCCAAGGGCGCCTACCTGCCGCACTATGAGCATATGGCGCCCGGCCACCAGCACCTCACGGCCAAGCGCTGGGGCATGGTCATCGACACCCGCGCCTTCCACGGCGAGGAGGACTTCGCGCCCCTCATCGAGGCCTGCCACAAGGAGCACAACGTCCCGCACCTTCCCGGCAAGCAGGAAGTGAAGTGGCTGTGGACCGACAGCTTCCACGCCTCCTTCCCCCATAACCACCAGGAGTTCCTGGCCGAGCGGGTGCACCACTCCCGCTACCTGCTGCTGTGCAACCACTGCGACAACCCGCCCTGCGTGCGCGTGTGCCCGACCAAGGCCACCTTCAAGCGCGAGGACGGCATCGTGATGATGGACATGCACCGCTGCATCGGCTGCCGCTTCTGCATGGCGGGCTGCCCCTACGGCTCCCGGAGCTTCAACTTCCAGGACCCGCGCCCGTTCATCGCCGAAGAGAACCCCGTGTACCCCACGCGGATGAAGGGCGTCGTCGAGAAGTGCACCTTCTGCACCGAGCGCCTGGCCGAAGGGAAGATGCCGGCCTGCGTCGAGGCGTCCGAAGGCAAGATCGTCTTCGGCGACCTGGGCGATCCCGACTCCGAGATCCGGCACATCCTGGCGGAGAACTTCACCCTCCGCCGCAAACCGGACCTGGGCACCAGCCCGAGCGTCTTCTACATCATCTAGGGGGGGAGCCATGCTCGAAAAAGCGCTTAACGGCAACAAATACTACTGGTGGTGGATAGGCCTGCTGCTCGCGTGCATCGCGGTCGGCGCCTACAACTACGTCTTGCAGTTCCAGCACGGCCTGCAACTCACCAACATGAGCCGCGACGTGTCCTGGGGCTTCTATGTGGCCCAGCTCACCTACCTGGTCGGCGTGGCGGCCTCGGGCGTCATGCTCGTGCTGCCCTACTACCTGCACGACTACAAGAAGTTCGGGAACCTCGTTGTCTTCGGCGAGTTCATGGCCATCGGCGCCATCATCATGTGCCTGCTCTTCGTCATCGTGGACCTGGGCCAGCCCAAGCGCCTGATGAACGTCGTGCTGCACCCGACCCCGAACTCCGTGCTCTTCTGGGACATGATCGTGCTGAACGGCTACATGTTCCTGAACATCATCGTGGGCTGGGCGTCCCTCGAGGCCCAGAAGAAGGGCGTGCCCTACGCCAAATGGGTCAAGATCCTGGCCATCGTTTCCGTGCCCTTCGCCTTCTCCATCCACACGGTCACGGCCTTCCTGTACGCGGGCATTCCGGCCCGCCACTTCTGGCTGACCGCGATCATGGCCGCCCGCTTCCTGGCCAGCGCCTTCTGCGCCGGGCCGGCGATCATGCTGCTTCTGCTGTTCATCGTCGAGAAGGTCGCCAAGTTCGAGCTGGGCGAATACGCCGTGAAGATGCTGGCCCGGATCATCACCTACGCCATGATCTTCAACGTCTTCTTCTTCGGCCTTGAGCTGTTCACGGCCTTCTATTCCCAGATTCCCGGCCACATGCACTCCATCGTGTACCTGTTCGCCGGGCTGGAGGATCCCGCCACCGGCCAGCACCTGGGCGTGATGGTCCCCTACTTCTGGACCGCCGCGTTCCTGGCCCTGCTGTCCCTGGCGCTGCTCATCCCCTCCACCACGCGCAACTGCAAGCCCGTGCTGATCTTCGCGTTGCTGATCCTCATCGCCGCGACGTGGATCGACAAGGGCATGGGCCTCGTGGTGGCGGGCTTCATCCCGAACATGTTCGAGGGCGTGACGGAATACATGCCGTCCTCCACCGAGCTGTTCATTTCCCTGGGCATCTACGCCATCGGCGCCCTGGTCGTCACCGTGCTGTGGAAGATCGCTGTCTCCGTCAAGAAAGCCGCAGCATAACCCCAAGGCTCCACCCTCGATTGACAGGCCCGCCCCGCAAGGGGCGGGCCTTTTGCGTGCGCGCGGGCCGTGCGCGCCGGGCCGTGCGGCGGGCAGGCGGCGGGCCGGCGTGGGGGCAACGCCCGGGCGCTTGGTGCCCGTCGGGGATCGGCGGGGCAGGAAGGCGGGGCAGGAAGGCGTGCCGTGCGCGGGGGGTGGCAACGCCCGGGCCGCCTGGTGCCCCGTCGGGGGTCGGCGGGCAGGGCATGGGGACTGACGGCGGCGGGTCACCGGGCGGCACGGGGCAGGACGCCAATCCCCGGGCCCGCTCGGTGCGCCCTCCGGGGGCCGGGTGGCGGGCCGTGCGCCGGGCGGGTGCGGCGGCGGCTCCCGGGCCGCTTGGTATCCCGTCGGAGGTCGGCGGGGCAGGGCGCGGCGGCGGGGTCTGTTGCCCGGGGGCCGTTCGGTGCTCCCTCCGGGGCGGGCGATGGGCAGGCGGCGGAGGTTCCGCGCTGCGGACGGCAGGCGGCCCCTGACCCCGCCCGGCCCCGGGCCGGGCGGACGGGGACGAAGCGTGGCCCGGGAGCACGGGTGGAATGCCTCCCCCCGGGGCCGGGCGGGCGGGGACGGAAATGCATGGGTGGCGGGGGCGCAGGGACGGCATGACCCGTGCGCGGGCGGGAACGGCCTGCCAGGGCTGCGGGGCGCCGGGCGAACCGCGGGAGGATGCGGGCCTTGGGTTCTGGGCCCCCGGCCCGGGCCCTGCCGGGCGCCCGCCGGGGCTGGCGCGCCTTCGCCCGCGCGTCTTTGTCCGGCTTCGGGGCCGGGCGGCGAACGGAGCGCGGCCTCCGGGGCCCCGGTGTCCGGCGCGCGCGGCGGATCAGCCCTGGCCGCAGGCCTGGTGCAGCAGGGCTTCGGCCTCGGCCCGGGGCAGGGGGCGGGAGAACAGGTAGCCCTGGGCCAGGGTGCAGCCCAGGCGGCGCAGGGTCTCCAGCTGGGCCTGGGTGTCCACGCCCTCGGCCACGGCGGAGATGCCCAGGTTCCCGGCCAGGGTCAGGATGGAGTTGACGATGACGCGCGCCTCGTCGTCGGTGTCGCAGCGGGAGATGAAGCTGCGGTCGATCTTGAGGGCGTCGATGGGGAACTGGCGCAGGTAGGACAGGGACGAATAGCCGGTGCCGAAGTCGTCCATGGCCAGGGTCACGCCGTGGGCCTTGAGCTGGCGGAGCATGTCGATGGCCGCGCTGGCGTGGTCCATGAGCACGCTTTCGGAGGTCTCCAGGCAGAGATTGGGCGGATGGATGCCCGTGCGGCGCAGCACGGCCTCCACGCGGGCGGCCAGCCCGGGCTGCATGAACTGCTTGGCCGAGAGGTTCACGGACACGCACACCGGCGCCTGGGGGCCGAAGCGCTCCTCCCAGGCGCCGATGGTGGCGCCCGCCTGGTCGAGAACCCAGTCGCCCAGGGGGAAGATGAGCCCGGTGTCCTCGGCGACGTGAATGAACTCCGCCGGGGCCAGCAGGCCGCGCTCGGGGTGGTTCCAGCGCACCAGGGCCTCGAAGCCGGCCAGGGCGCCGGTGGCCACGTCGCGCATGGGCTGGAAGAGCAGGGTGAAGTCCTTGTCGCGCACGGAACGGGCCAGGTCCGTCTCCAGGCGCAGCTGGCGCACGGCCTGCTCGTGCATGCGGCGGTTGAAGACCTTGAAGCGCGACTTGCCTGCGGCCTTGGCGTGGTACATGGCGGTGTCCGCGTCGCGCAGGATGAGGTCGGCCTGGGTGTAGTGCTCGGTGAGCAGGACGATGCCGATGCTTGCGGAGGTGTGGACATCGTACCCCCCCAGGCTGGCGGGGGAGCGCACGGCGGCCAGGATGCGCTTGGCGATGGCCACCACCTCGCGCGGATGGCGGAAGTCCTCCAGGAGCACGGCGAACTCGTCGCCGCCGAAGCGGGCGACGGTGTCCATCGCGCGCACGGAGGCCTCCAGCTGCCGGGCCACATGCTTGAGCAGCTCGTCGCCGATGGAGTGGCCCAGGCTGTCGTTGATGATCTTGAAGCGGTCCAGGTCCATGTAGAGCACGCAGAACAGGTAACCCGGGTTGCGCCGCGCGCGTTCCATGGCCAGGCGCAGGTGGTCCAGGAACAGGGTGCGGTTCGGCAGGCCGGTCAGCGGGTCGTGGAAGGCCTGGTGCATGAGCCGCGACTCGGCCTCCTTGCGCTCGGTGATGTCCTGGAGAAAGCCCTCGTGGCCGATGGGCGTGCCCGTATGGTCGCGCACGGGGCGGGCGTTGCGCGAGATCCATATTTCGTGCCCGTCGCGGCGCCTCGCGCGGGACTCGAAGCCGCGAACCTCGTCCCCGGCGAGGAGCCGGGCCAGGAATTCGGCCTCCTTTTCGGGGTCGGCTGCGGTGGCGTCGGGGTCTTCGGCCAGGGCGGCCAGGAACGCGCCGGGCTCGGGGTGGCCGAAGATGCGCGCCAGGGCGGGGTTGGCCTCCACATAGCGGCCCTGGGCGTCCAGGCGGAAGATGCCCTCCATGGAATTCTCGAAAAGCCCCCGGAACTTGGCCTCGGCCTGGCGCAGGGCCGCCTCGGCCGTTCGCCGTTCGGCGATTTCGGCGCTGAGCTTGTCGTTGGCGCGCCACAGGTCCTCGGTGCGCTCGCGCACGCGCTCTTCCAGGGCGTCGCGGGCGTCGCGCAGGGCCTGCTCGGCCTGCCTGCGGGCGGTCACGTCGCGCAGGATGCCCACCACATGGCGCGTGCCGCCCAGGTCCAGGGCGGCCAGGGAGATTTCGGCGGGGAAGGGCGCGTCGCCCACGCGGGGCACCGTGAGTTCGGCGGTGCTGCGCTCGCCCCGGGCCGTGCCGTCCAGCAGGGGGCGGGCGGGGTCGGCCCCGAGCAGCGTGGCCACCGGGAGCCCGGTCAGGCTGTCGGCGGGGCGGCCCAGCATGGCCCCCAGGGCCGGGTTGGCCTGGATGACCCGCCCGTGCGACCCGGCCAGGAACAGGCCGTCGGCCATGTTGCGCAGGATGGCCGATACCGTGGCCAGGGCGTCGCGGCTCTCGGCGGTGGCGTCGCCCATGCGCCGCTCCAGCTCGGCGATGAAACCGGCCAGTTCCTGGGCCGTGGTGCGGAACGCCTCGGCCACCTCGGCCACCTCGTCGCCCCGGGCGGGGATGTCCGGCGGGTCGGAGAAGTCGTGCCCGCGCACCCGGCGGGCATAGGCCGCCAGGGCCGTCAGCGGACGGGAGATGCTGTCGGTGTAGGAATAGGCCGCCACCACGCAGAGCAGGAAGACGCCGAAGGTCAGCACCTGCAGGTTGATGATCGCGTTGCGGATGGCCGTGTCGATGATGCGCCGGTCCATGCCGATGTGGACGCTGCCGGCCTCGCCGGCCAGCACCGGGTAGCTCACATGGATCACCGGGCCCAGGCCGGGGATGTCGAAGTCGTGGATCTCCGGGGCGCGCAGGCGGCCGCCGCCGCGCATCCGCATGTCCCACAGGGCGGCCACGACGGCCTCGGGCACCTGGGGCACGAAGGTGTGCGCCAGCGCCTCGCCCCGGGCCGAGGCCACCAGGGCGTAGCGCACGCCCTCGATGCCGGGGTACTGGTCCATGACCGACTGGATGGCCGCGGCGTCGTCGGAGAGCAGCAGATCCACGCTGGAACTGGCGATGGACCCGGCGATGGCCAGCCCCTTGCTCTCGAACTCGCGGGTCAGGCGCTCGCGCAGGGTGTAGGACGAATACAGCGACGTGGCCCCGGCGAGGAGCCCGAAAGCCAGGATCATGAAAACCAGGGTGCGCTTGAACAGCCTGGAGAGCTTCATTTGCGCCACCGCGTGAAGTCGTGCAGCGGGGTCAGGCGGCCCCGCTCCACGGTGATGAAATGGACGCGCGTGAGCGCCTGGTTGCTGTCCGGGCCGAAGGCGACGGGCTCGCCCATGCCGAGGTCCTGGCCCGCCAGGGCGCGCAGGGCCTCGGGCAGCAGGCGCGGGTGCGGGTCCGGCCCCATGTGCCGCAGGGCCTCGACGAACAGGCGCGCCCCCAGGTAGCCCTCGAAGGCGGCCAGGCTGTAGGGCAGGGGCCGGTAGCCGTCGCCGACGAGGGTCGGCGGCGGCGGCGGCGCGAAGCGGTCCGCCGCGCGGCGGTAGGCGGCCGCGGCGGGCAGGTTGGGGTCGTCGTGGCTGGGCACGGCCTGGGAGAGCGCGAGGTCCGCGGTGTAGTCGCGTCCGGCGGCGGCGCCCGCGTGGGCCAGGAGCTCCGTCAGCCGTTCGGCCCCGGCGAAGGAAAGCACGGCCACGGGCACGGAGAGCCCCGCGTCGCGCGCCTGGCGGATGAAGGCCGCGCAGGCTTCGGAGGAGCCCACGGCCACCACGGCGTCGGGGCGGCCCCGGGCCAGGATGTCCACCTGGGGGCCCATGTCGGCCTCGGGCCCGGTGTCGCGCGCGTGGCTGGCCTCGGCCACGATGGTCAGGTCGAAGCGCGCCAGGGCCTTGCGCACCCCGTCCCAGCCCGCGCGGCCGTAGGCGTCGCCCTGGTGCAGCACGGCGATGCGCGTACGCCCCTGGCGCACGAAGTTGTCCACCAGCCCCCGGGCCTCCTGGGCGTAGGAGGCCCGCAGGTTGAAGACCCAGCGGGCGTAGGGCGGCTGGCGCAGGGGCTCGGCCCCGGTGAGGGGGAAGAGCAGGTAGAGGTCACTGCCCTGGTAGCGGCGCAGCAGGGGCAGCACGCGGGTGGCCGTGGGCGTGCCCACCTGGCCGAAGAGCGCGAAGACATCGCCCTGTTCGGCGAAGGTGATGGTGTTTTCGATGGCCGGTCCGGGGCTGTAGCGGTCGTCCAGGGCGCGGATGACGATGCGGCGCCCGTGGACGCCGCCCGCCGCGTTGACCTCGGCGAAGCAGGCCTGCGCCCCCCGGTACAGTTCGATGCCCAGGCCGCGCGTGGGGCCGCTGAAGGCCGCCGACATGCCCAGCACGATGTCCCCCTGGGCCCGCGCGGGGCAGGCGGGGACCAGGACCAGCAGGAACAGGGCGGCGAAAACGTGGCGCAGGACGGGCATGCGCGCTCCATTGCTTGAGAGTGTTCTCTCCATATATCAAAGAGATGCGCTCTTCACAAACAGTATGCGCACGTTTCGCGCCAGGCGGGGCGGGGCTTCTCGCCTTCCGGGGCCGGGTGTGCTAGATGCGCGGGGGGACGGGAACGGGTTCCGCCCCCAGGCATGGCGGCGTGAGGATCATGAACAGACGCGATGTGTTGCGGACCCTGGCCCTGGCCCTGGGCGGGGCCGGAGCCCTGGCGGGCTCCGCGGCCCGGGCTTTTTCGCCCCCGCCGGGCCGGGCGCGCTGGCGCCTGGCCCTGGACTGGCCCCCCGAGCTGGATCTCTACGCCGCCGGGGCGTTCCGGTTCGTGCGCCAGGTGTCGCTGCTCACCGAGAGCCGCCTGGCCCTGGACGCGCGCGTGGCGCCCGAGGGCGCGGCACCGGGCGGCGCGGCGGCCCTGGTCCTGGCCGGGGAGGCCGACTGCGCGCACCTGTGCGCCTCGGCCCTGGCGGATCGGGTCCCCGCCCTGGAATGGTTCGCCGGGGTGCCCTTCGGGCTGGATTCCCGGGGCCTGGGCATCTGGCTGTACCGCATGGGCGGGCTGGCCCTGCTGCGCGAGGCCCTGCTGCCCCTGGGGCTCTACGGCTGGCCCCTGGGCGACGCCGGGCCGGGGGTTTTTGCCTGGTCGCGCCGTCCCCTTGCCGGCTCCGGGCCCGACGCCCTGGCCGGACTGGCCTTGACGGCCCGGGGGCTGGCCGCCGAGGTGCTGGGCCGGGCCGGGGCCCGGGTCAGCGCCGCGCCGTCCGGGGGCGGGGCCGCCCTGGCCCGGGTCCTGGAGCGCGGCGAGCTGGACTGCGCCGCGTGGCACGGCGCCCACCATGAGGCCGCAGCAGGGCTGCCGGGGGTCGCGCCCCACGGGCTGGGCCCGGGCTGGCAGGCCCCCGGGCGGCGGATGCTGCTGGTGGTGCGCCGCGAGGCCTACGAGGCCCTGCCCGCCGTGGTGCGCAAGATTTTCGCCGCCGCCGTGGTCCAGGCCGACCATGAGCTGACCCTGGCCGTGGCGGCGGCCAACGCCCGGGCCCTGGCGGCCCTGGCGGCGGCCGGGCGCACGGTGGCGCCCCTGCCGCCCGCGCTGGTCGGGCGGCTGCGCGCGCTGTCCGGAGCCGTGGCCGCCGAGGGCGCCGGGGCCGACGCGCTGGTCGCGCGGGTGCGCGCGGGGCACGACGCCGCCCTGCACGCCGTGCAGGCGCTGGGCCCGGTCCTTACCCCCTGAACCCCGAACCCCCGCAGGAGAACAGGATGATCCAACAGGACCCGGGGCCGCAGGCGGCGGCCCGCGGCCCGCGCATGGTCGTGCTCGACGGCCATGTGCTCAACCCCGGCGACAACCCCTGGGACGCGGTGGCGGCCCTGGGGCGGCTCACGGTGCATGAGCGCACGGCCCCCGGGGAGGTGCGCGCCCGCGCCGCCGGTGCGCAGGTGGTCATGACCAACAAGACCCCCCTGCGCGCGGCGGACATCGAGGCCCTGCCCGAGCTGCGGCTCGTGGCCGTGCTGGCCACGGGCTACGACGTGGTGGACGTGGGCGCCGCCGCCGCCCGGGGCGTGACGGTGTGCAACGTGCCGGGCTACGGTACCCCGGCGGTGGCCCAGTTCGTGTTCGCCCTGATCCTGGAGTGCTGCCACCGCGTGGGCGACCACGGCGCCAGCGTGCGCGCCGGGCGCTGGGCCTCCGGGCCGGACTGGTGCTACTGGCTGACCCCGCAGGTGGAGCTGGCGGGGCGGACAATGGGCGTGGTGGGCTACGGGGACATCGGCTCGCGGGTGGCGGGGCTGGCCCACGCCTTCGGCATGGAGGTGCTGGTCCATACGCCGCGCCCCAAGCCCGCGCCGGGCTGGGGGCCCTTCGCCTTCGTGGGGCTGGAGGAGCTGTTTTCGCAAAGCGATGTGGTCAGCCTGCATTGCCCGCTCACGGCGGGCAACGCCGGTTTCGTGAACGACGCGCTCCTGGCGCGGATGCGCCCGGGGGCCATCCTGGTCAACACCGCGCGCGGGGCGCTGGTGGACGAGGCGGCCCTGGCGCGGGCCCTGGACCGGGGGGCCCTGGGCGCGGCGGCCCTGGACGTGCTGGGCGCCGAGCCCCCTGCGGCGGGGCACCCCCTGCTGGAGCGGGACAACTGCATCCTGACCCCGCACATGGCCTGGGCCAGCCAGCAGGCCCGCCGTCGGCTCATGGCCCAGGTGGCGGAGAACATCCGGGCCTTCCTGGCCGGGAGCCCGGTGAACGTGGTCCGCGGCTGAGCGGCGGCCCGGCCGGCGCCGCGTTCTCGCAATGCGGCGCCGCGCCTTGCCGCCTTTTCGCGACGAACCAGGGTCAGCCCGGCATTGCCGGGGCTGTGCCCCCGGTTCTCCCCCGGCAACCGGGTTTTCGCACAGCCAATGACCGGCCAGGGCCGGGCGGAGCGTCTCCCGTGATTTTGCAGCTAGAACCCCAGGCGGCGCAGCTCGGCCCGGGCGGCGTGGAACTCGGGGCGCGCGGCGCGCCGCGTGGCCACGGCCTCCTGGAACCAGCGCACGGCCTGCGCGGGCTCGCCGCGCGCCAGCAGCAGCTGCCCGGCCAGGAAGCGGGCCTGGCACAGCCGGTCCGGATCGTTTCCCGCGCTGCCCTCCACGCTCTGCACGGCCAGTTCGCCGCGCGCCAGGCGCACCAGGGGCGCTGGCCAGCCGTCGTCCTGCGGGGCCGCCGGGGCCGGGGCGGGGCGCCCTGCGCGCAGCCGGGCCGCGAAGCGCCACAGGGCGGCCAGCGAGTCCCCGGGCCGGGCGGCCAGGGCCGCGCCCAGGTCGTCGTCGGCCGCGGCGAAATCGCCTTCCATGAAGCGGGCCTGCCCGCGCAGCAGCCGGGCCTCGGCGCGCCGGGCCGGGTCCGGCGCGCCGTCCAGCAGGGCCGAGCAGTCGGCCCCGGCGGGCCCGGGCGCGCCCGAAAGGAGCCGGGCCCGGGCCCGGCCCAGCAGGGCCTCGCCGTTGGCGGGCTCGGCGGCCAGGACGGCGGAGAACGCCTCGGCCGCGACGGGAAAATCGTTGTGCTCCAGGGCCAGCCGCGCGCGGCGCTCCTCCAGGCCCGGCAGGCCCGGCGCCAGGGCCCGGGCGCGGTTCAGGTCGGTCATGGCCCCGGCGCTGTCGCCCAGGGCCTGGCGGGCGGCGGCGCGGTTGAGCAGGGCCGGGGCGAAGTCCGGGGCCAGCCGCAGGGCGCGGTCGAAGTCCTCCAGGGCCTGGGCGTGCCGCCCGGCCAGGCTGCGCAGGGCGCCGCGGTTGTTGCGCGCGTCGGGCAGGCCGGGGTCGATGCGCAGGGCCTCGGAGTAGGCCGCCTCGGCCTGCCCGGGGCGGCCCAGGCGTTCCAGGGCCACGGCGCGGTTGTAGTGCGGCACGGCGCTGCCCGGGGCGCCCGCGGCTGCGCGGTCGAAGTCTTCCAGGGCCCCGGCGGCGTCGCCCTGGTCCAGGCGCAGCAGCCCCCGGGCCAGCAGGAGCTGCGGGGCGTCCGGCTCCAGCTCCAGGGCCGCGTCGTAGTCCTGCCGGGCGGGCCCGGCCAGGCCCATGGCCTGGCGCGCCCGGGCGCGCAGGAAGTAGGCCGCCGGGTCCGGCCCGGCATGGGCCAGCAGCACCGTCAGCTCGCGCGCCGCCCGGGGCGCGTCGCCCAGGTCCAGGGCCGTGCGCGCGAGGTTGAAGCGCGCCAGGTCGTAGTCCGGGCGCAGGTCCAGGGCGTGGTCGAAGTCGGCCAGGGCGGCGTGGAGGTCGCCCATTTCCAGGAAGGCCGCGCCGCGGTTGTGGAAGGCCTCGGGATAGTGGGGCGCCAGGGCCGCGGCCTGGGAGTAGTCGGCCAGGGCCCCGGGCAGGTCGCCCAGGGTCTGGCGCGCGGCGCCCCGGAGCTTGAGGGTCACGGCGCGGTTCTCCTCGCCTGCGAGGCCGTCGGCCAGGGCGCGGTCGGCCAGTTCCAGGGCCGCGCGGGCGTCTCCGGCCTCCAGGGCCTGCTGGGCGCGGCGCGCGGCGTCCAGGGCCCGGGCGGGGTCGCTGGCGGCGGCGGGGGCGGCCCCTGGCAGCGCGGCCAGGGCCAGGACCAGGGCGGCCAGGACCAGGGCGGCGGTTGCGAAGCGAAGCGGGGGCATGGCGTGCATCCGGGGTTGAACAGGGTGGCGCAGGGATGGTAGTTTGTCCGCTGGACGACCAAAACGCAAGCACCGCGCCCCCGCCGCTACGGCCGGGGCGAGGAGGACCCCATGAACGATGCCGACACTCCCCGGGGCGGCGCCCCGGACGCCCCGGGCGGCGGGGACGCCGCCGGGGACAAGGACTGGTACCTGCCCGAGGACAGCCGCAGGCACCTGCGCGAGCTGTTCGCCGGGATGCGCGACGAGGTGGTTCTCGAAGCCTACACCAGGGCGGGCGAGAACGACCCCTACAACGAGGCCATGACCCTTTTCCTGCACGACCTGCGGCGCCTGGGCGACAGGATCGTGGTCCGCCTCCACGACGTGGACTCCGAAGAGGCCGCGCGGCGCGGGGTCACGCGCTCGCCGACCCTGCTGGTGGCGCCTGAGCGCTACGCCATCCGCTACACCGGCGCGCCCCTGGGCGAGGAGGCCCGGGTGCTCGTCGAGACCGTGATGCTGGCCTCGGCCGGGCGCAGCGGGCTGTCGGACATGTCGCGCCGCGTGCTGGCCGACCTGGCCGAGCCCCGCGAGGTGCGCGTGTTCATCAGCCCCACCTGCCCTTACTGCCCCGGGCAGGTGACCAACGCCTTCCGCGCCGCCCTGGAGTGCCCGGGGCTGGTCCGCGCCGAGTGCGTGGAGACCGGGGAGAACCAGGACCTGGCCGAGCGCTACCAGGCCACGGCCCTGCCCCTGACCGTGGTCAACGAGACCTTCCGCCAGAAGGGGCTCATGCCCGAGGAGCGCTTCGCCATCGAGCTGGTTGAGCTGCACACCGTGGAGGAGCTGTTCGCGCGCATGGACGCCGAGGGGCCGCAGAGCGTGGGCGGCGCGGCGGGCGAGCTGCTGCGCCAGGCCCGCGACGGCGAGAACGCCCCCGGGGCTGCCGGGGCCCCCGAGGCCGAGGAGTTCGATGTGATCGTGGCCGGGGCCGGGCCCGCCGGGCTCACCGCCGCCATCTACACCGAACGCAGCGGCCTGAAGACCCTGGTGCTGGAGAAGGGCGCCGTGGGCGGGCAGGTGCTGCTGACCCCCGAGGTGGAGAACTACCCGGGCTTCAAGCGCGTGGGCGGCATCCAGCTCATGGAGATGATCGCCGCCCAGGCGCGGGAATACTGCACAGTGCGCGAGGGCGAGCCCGCGCAGGAGATCAAGATCGGGCGCGCGGTGGAGGTCTTCACCCCGCGCGGGCGCTACCGGGCCAAGGCCCTGGTGCTGGCCACGGGCTCCAGCGCCAAGCGCCTGGGCGTGCCGGGCGAGACGCAGTTCTTCGGCAAGGGCGTGAGCGTGTGCGCCTCGTGCGACGGCTGGGCCTACAAGGGCCGCGAGGTCGTGATGATCGGCGGTGGCAACACCGCCCTGACCGAGGCCCTGCACCTGAAGAACATGGGCGTGGGCGTGACCGTCGTCCACCGCCGCGACGCCTTCCGCGCCGAGCGCCACCTGCAAAAGGGCGTGGAGCAGGCGGGCATCCCCGTGCTCTGGAACACCGAGGTCGAGGAATTCGTCGGCGGCGAGGGCGGGCTGTCGGCCGTGCGCCTGCGCAACGTGGCCGACGGCACGACGAGCGAGCTTGCGGTGCACGGCGCGTTTCTGGCCATCGGCTGGAACCCGAACACGGAGCTGGCCCGGCAGATCGGGGTGCGCCTGGACGCCTACGGGTGCATCGAGGTGGACCGGGGCATGCGCACCAACATCCCGCGCGTGTACGCCTGCGGCGATGTCATCGGCGGGGTGCAGCAGATCGCCACCGCCGTGGGCGAGGGCTCCACGGCGGCCCTGGCCGTGTTCGAGGACATCGCCAACCCCTACTGGCTGCGCCCCGAGGACGGCTAGGGTGGACCACCAGGGGACGATCATCCGCCCGCCCAACGAGGCTGGCAGCATCCTGTTGCAGGTTGCCGTGGGCTGCGCCCACGGCGCCTGCACCTTCTGCGGGGCCTACCACGGCCACCCCTACCGGCCCAAGGACGCGGCCACCGTGGCCGCCGACGTGGACCTCGCCGCGCGCCGGCACCAGGACCGGCGCCGGGTGTTCCTGTGCGGGGGCGACGCCCTGGCCCTGCCCGTGGCGCGGCTGCTGGACGTGCTGGCCCTGGTGCGCGCGCGCCTGCCGTGGGTCACCCGGGTGGGGGCCTACGCCAGCGCGCGCTCCCTGGGCGCGCGCGACGACGCCGAGCTGCGCGCCCTGCGCCGGGCCGGGCTGGCAACGGTGTACATGGGCCTGGAGTCGGGCGACGACGCCGTGCTCGCCCGGGTGCGCAAGGGCGCGGACAGCGCCTTTATCGTGGCCCAGGGCCGCCGGGCGCGCGCCGCGGGGCTGCGGCTAAGCGTGACGGTGCTGCTCGGGCTGGCCGGGGAGGCCGGGGCCCAGGCCCACGCCCGGGCCACCGGCGCGGCGCTCACCGCCCTGGAGCCGGAGCACATCGGCGCGCTGACGCTGGTGCTCGTGCCCGGCACGCCGCTTTTCGCCGACGCGGCCGCCGGGCGCTTCGTCCTGCCCGGGCCGTCGGCCATGCTGGCCGAGCTGCGTACCCTGCTGGAGCACACCAGCCCGCCGCGCGGCCTGTTCCTGGCCGACCACGCATCCAACCACCTGCCTTTGCGCGTGCGCCTGCCCGGCGGCAAGGCCGGGGCCCTGGCCCGCATCGACGCGGCCCTGGCCGGGCGCGTGCCCCTGCGCCGCCAGCGCGGCCTGTAGTCCCCCCCTTCCGGCGGGCCCCGGGTCCCGTTTTTCTGAATGCGGTTTCATATGGGCAACAACTTTCAAAAATGAAGGATGTTGAGCATAAATTTTTCGAAATTCGCAATTTCGGCCATTGCCGATAATCGATGGATGCTATATGATAAAAGGGTCATTCTTCATTTTGCTGGTCCGGCGAAAGCTCCGGCCAGGAGGACATCCATGACCGAAGGAAACACCGTGATCCATCGCCGCGTGCTGCGCGACGAAGTGGCCGACTATCTTGTCGACGCCATCCTGAGCGGCGCGTTCCGTCCGGGCGAGAAGATCGTCGAGACGCGCATATCCAAGGAACTCCAGGTCAGCCAGGGCGCCGTGCGCGAGGCCATCCGCGACCTCATCGCCCAGGGTTTCCTGGAAACCGAGCCCTACAAGGGCACCCGCGTGCGCGAGTTCACCCCCGCCGAGCTTGGCGACTACTACGCCGTGCGCATCGCCATGGAGACGCGGGCCGTGCAGTGGGCGCGCGAGCGCCGGGAGTCGGGCGACCTGGACCTGACCGAGCTGCGGGCCATCGCCGCGAAGATGCACCAGTGCGCCGCCTCCGGGGACACCAAAAACCTGCGCAAGCTGGACATCGACTTCCACAAGGCCCTGGTGCGCGCCTCGGGCAACGCCTTCCTGCTGCGCGCCTGGGAATCGCTGGGCAACGACTACTGGGCCTGCCTGGGCATCCACTACGGCGCCAAGGGCATCGACCCCCAGCGCCAGGCTTCCCTGCACGACGAGCTCATCGCCGTGTTGGAGAACCAGGACCTGGCCGCCGTGGGCACCGCCATCGAAGATCATTTCGCGGATATCCGCGCCATCTTCGGGCAATAGCACGGAGGGACCGACCGGCCGCCCAGGCGCCGGGGGCCGCCCTCCCCACCGGGAGGGCGGCCCCCGCGTTTTGTGTGCCGCGCTGCGGGGCCGCGGGGCCCCGGGGTCTTAGCCTGCGTCCTTGGAGCGGGGCTTGCGCGCGCCCTTGCGGCGGGCCGGGGCGCCGTTGTCGCCGGCGCCGCCCCAGTCGCGCAGGGCCCGGCCCAGCTCGCCGAGCCGCGCGTCGGCCAGGGCGAACACCGAACCCCTGGTCCAGCCGGTCCTGGTGCGCGTGCCCGCCGGGGTGCCCGTGAGCAGCTCGATGCCCTGCTCCACGGTCCGCACGGCGTGGATGTGGAAGTCGCCGTCGCGCACGGCCTGGACCACCTCGGGGCGCAGCATGAGGTCCTTGACGTTGGCCTCGGGGATCATCACGCCCTGGCTGCCCGTGAGCCCGGCGCGGCGGCAGCACAGGAAGAAGCCCTCGATCTTCTCGTTGACCCCGCCGATGGGCTGGATCTCGCCCTTCTGGTTCACCGAGCCGGTGACGGCGATGTCCTGGCGCAGGGGCAGGCCCGAGAGGCTGGAGAGCAGGGCGTACAGCTCGGTGGAGGATGCCGAGTCGCCGTCGATGCCGCCGTAGGACTGCTCGAAGGCGATGCTGGCCGCCAGGGTCAGGGGCTTGTCCTGGGCGAAGCGCTCGCGCAGGTAGCCCGCCAGGATGAGCATGCCCTTGTTGTGCGTGGGCCCGGACATGTCGGCCTCGCGCTCGATGTTGATGATGCCCTCCTTGCCCAGGGCCGTGGAGGCCGTGATGCGCGAGGGCCGTCCGAAGGCGTGGTCGCCCAGGGAGTAGACGGCCAGGCCGTTGACCTGGCCGACCTTGGCCCCGTCCACGTCCACGAACAGGCTGCCGCGGTCGATCATCTCCTGGAGGTGCTCCTCCGCCTGGTTGGAGCGCCGCACGCGCGCGTCCACGGCGGCCAGGACGTGTTCGGCCCCCACGGCGGCGGCCGCGGCGCCGCGGGCCTGGTAGTCGGCCTCGGCCAGCAGGTCGGCCAGGGCCGGGAAGGCCGTGGTCATCTTCTCCTGGCGCCCGGCCATGCGCACGGCCTCCTCGGCCACGGCGGCCACGCCCGAGGCCGCGAAGGGCAGCAGCCCCTGCTTGTCCACCTCGGCGCGCACGAAGCGGGCCAGCTGCTCCAGGGTCCGCTCCGTGCGGTCCATGGACGATTCGTAGTCCGCGCGGACCTTGAAGATCTTGGGCACGTCGGGGTCGTAGCGGCGCAGCAGGGAGTGGATGCGCGCGTCGCCAAGCACCACGACCTTCACGTCCATGTCGATGGGCTCGGGCTTGAGGCCCGTGGACGAGATGAAGTAGTATGGGTCGTAGGTCTCGATCTCGATGGTCTCGGTCTTGAGCGAGCGCTTGAGGGTCTGCCAGACCCCGGGCTCCATGATGGCGTCCAGCAGGTTGATGACCAGGTAGCCGCCGTTGGCCCGGACGAAGGAACCGGCCTTGATCTTGGTGAAGTCCGTGCGCCAGGTGCCCATGCGGTCGGCCAGGCGCTCGATGCTGCCGAAGAGGTTGCGGTAGGTCGGGTAGGACTCCACGATCACCGGCGGGCCCGTGCGCTGGGAGTTGTCCACCAGCAGGTTCACGGAGTAGGGGTGCAGGATGGCCTCGGGGCCGGGCGGGGCGGGCATGAAGGGCAGGCCCTGGGGCGCCGGGGCGCCGCCGCCCAGCATGCGGATGTCGTCCAGGTTCTTGCCCATGTGCTCCAGCACGGAGTCGAGGTAGGCCCGGACCTTGGGGGCCGGGTAGCGCTCGTACAGCGGTTCCAGGTGCTCGCGGGCCAGGGTGGTGAACATCAGGCGGTCCACCTCCTGGTGCTTGGCGGCCACGGCCTTGTGCAGCTCGCGGACCTTCTGGACGATGGCGTCCAGCTCTTCCTTGAGCTCCAGGCGCCGGTCGCGCAGGCGCTCGAACTCCTCGCGGGGGAAGCTCCCGGCCTCCACCAGCTCCTCCAGGTCCACCATGCGCTTGGGCTCGCCGTCCACCAGAGGCACAAGGTCCGGCCGCTGGATGGGCCCCATCTGCATGCGCACCACCACAAGCCCGGTGTCCTTCACCTTGTCCTCGATGGACTTGTAGAACTCGCGGACCTGGCGTTCGTGGGCCTCGGCGATGGCGTTCTTGCGGGCGATGTATTCCTCGCTCTCGAAGAGCTGGGGCGCCTCGCGGCGCACGTCGTCCAGGAACTTGCGCATGCCCTCCTTGAACCGCGCGCCCTCGCCCGCGGCAAAGCGCAGCAGGACCGGCTGCTCGGGCCGCTCGAAGTTGTTCGCGTAGCACAGGTCGTCGGGCACGCCGTCGGTGGCGGCCAGCTCGGCCAGAAGCCGCTTCACCGTGGCCAGGCGGCCGCTGCCGGGCTGGCCGGTGACGAAGATGTTGTAGCCCTTCTTGGCCATGCCCATGCCGAAGCGGAAGGCCTCCACCCCGCGCTCCTGGCCGATGATCTCGTCCAGGGGCTCCAGGTCGTCGGTGGAGGAGAAGGGCAGGGTCGCGGGGTCGAGCCGCCAGCGGAGCTGGTCGGCGGGCACCTCGTGGGTCTTGGTCCTGGTGCGGGCCATGTGGTCCTCCTGGGCGTTCAGGGCGTGGAACGGGACAGCCCGCAGCCGTGGGCCGCGCGCCGGGGGATGCGGATCTCGATGATTCCGTCGCGGTACTGGGCCGCCACGTCCCGGGCGGCCACCGCGCATGGCAGGTACAGTTCCTTGCGGAAGGATTCGGCGCGCAGGCCGCCTTCGGTGCGCGTGACGCGGCGGGCGGTGATGGTCACCCGGCGGCGGGCCACGGCCACGCCGATGTCCTGCGGGTCCAGCCCCGGGGCGGCCACGCGCACCACCAGCCCGTCGCCCTCCTCGTCCACCGTGAGCCCGGCTTCGCCGAAGGGCCGGGCCGGAGGCAGGCCGAAGTCCGTGCACAGCGCTTCGAACCGGCGGTCCATGTCGCGTTTCATCTTCGATATCTGCGTCTCGCCCCAGAGCTTGAGGTCGGCCATGGTCTGCGTCCTCCTTGGCGGGTGGCGGCCGCAGCGCGGGGGCGCGCCGCCGCAACGGGGATCCTGTCATGTACAGTAAGGGTTTTGCGACGCATTTCAAGCCCGCCGGGGTTCCATCCCGGACCGCAGGGGCCTTTGGGCGCTTTCCTTCGCGTCGCGATGTGTGTACATTCCGGGCGGTTCCCGCACCCGGCCCCCCGCGCGACGGGCCGCAGGCCCCGGAGGACGGAGTCCCCATGTCCATCAAGCTCAAGATAGCCCTGATGATCCTCGCCATCCTGGCCGCCGTGGCCGGGGCGGTGGGCTTTTTTTCCAAGCGCGACGTGGAGAGCGCCGTGTTCGTGGCCGAGCAGCGCGCCGCACGCAACGTGCTGCATCTGGTGGACCTGGACGTGCAGGGCCGCCACAAGAGCATGGTCATGGAGCGCCTGGCCACGGTCCGGGCCCTGAAGACCCAGCTCGCCAGCCTGAACGCCGTGGTTCTCTCGGGGGTGGACCGCTTCCGCGAGCTGGCCCGCGCCGGGCGCATCTCCGAGAAGCGGGCCCGGGCCCTGGCCCTGGAGTGGATCGCCACCCTGGCCCCGGGCCAGGGCGAATACCTCTTCGTCTACGACGCCAAGGGCCGCGCCCTGGCGTATCCGGAGCCGGAAATGGTCGGGGCCGACCTGTCCGTGTTCACCGACGTGAAGGACCGCAAGGTCACCGCCTCCATGCGCGAGGAGGCCCGCCGCCAGGGCACCGCCAGCACCACCTACTACTGGAAGCGCATCGGCGGCACCGAACAGGTGCGCAACTTCGGCCTGTTCACCTACTACCCCGCGTGGGACTGGATGCTCGGCGCCGCCGTGGACATCGAGGACATCGAGCGCGCCGAGCGCCGCAAGCTGGAGCAGATCGTGGGCATCCTGGCCGGGAACCTGGACAAGGTGACCATCGCCCACAGCGGCTTCGTGACGGTGCTCTCCGGCGACGGCCGCGCCCTCATCCGCCCCGAGGGCGTCGCCGAGGACTTCGCCCTGGGCCGCAACCAGCTCACGGGCAACCGCCTGTTCGACGACATCGCGGCCCAGGCCGCCAGCGGCTCCGAGGGCCCGCTCTACTCCCTGCCCGAGGGCGCCGCCGACGCGGGCACCCGCGAGTCCTTCGTGCGCTACAACAAGGCCCTGGACTGGTACATCGTGACCACCGCCTATATGGCCGAGTTGCAGGCCCCGGCCCGGCGCCTGCTCTCGCAGCTGGCCGGTGTTGTGGCCGTGGTCCTGCTGCTGGGGCTGGCCGCCGGGCTGCTGCTCACCGCGCGCATCGCCCGGCCCCTGGAGCGCCTGGCGGGCTATGCCCGCGACCTGCACCGCCAGGACTTCCTGGCCGAGGAGCGCGCGGCCTCGCCGCTGGCCGGGCTGGCCGGAAGCCGGGGCGACGAGGTCGGGCGCCTGGCCGGGGCCTTCGAGTTCATGGAGCAGTCCCTGCGCCAGCGCATCCGCGAGCTCATGGACGCCACCGCCGCCCGCGAGCGCATCGAAAGCGAGCTCAACGTGGCCCACGACATCCAGATGGGCCTGTTGCCCAAGATCTTCCCGCCCTATCCCGCGCGCGAGGAGTTCGACCTCTACGCCGTGCTCGAACCGGCCAAGGAGGTCGGCGGCGACCTCTACGACTTCTTCTTCATCGACGAGGACCACCTCTGCCTGGCCCTGGGCGACGTGTCCGACAAGGGCGTGCCCGCCGCGCTGTTCATGACCATCACCATGACCCTGGTCCGCTCCGAGGCCAAGAAGACCCGGGACCCCGAGCGGATCATGGCCGCCGTGAACGACGCGCTCTCGCGCGACAACCCGCGCTCCATGTTCGTGACCCTGTTCCTGGGCGTGCTCGACGTGCGCACCGGCGAGCTGGCCTACGCCAACGGCGGCCACAACCCGCCCATCCTGGCCGACGACGCCGGGCCGCGCTTCCTCAAGGAGATCAGCGGGCCCATGGTCGGCGCCATGGAGGACATGCCCTACAGGCCGCTGACCCTGCATCTGGAGCCCGGAGCCCGGCTTTTCGTCTACACCGACGGCGTCACCGAGGCCATGAACGCCGCGCGCGACCTGTATTCCGACGAGCGCCTGCTTCAGACCGTGGCCGCCGTCCCCGGCGCCGAGCCCGCCGCCCTGGTGGAGGCCGTGCGCGCCTCGGTGCGCGAGCATGTGCTCGACGAGCCGCCCTCGGACGACATCACCATGCTCTGCCTGCGCTACAAAGGCCCCAGGGGCTGAACACAAGGACGGGGGGACGCATGGGCATAGTCAGGAACGGGGACCGGGTCATTCTCGACGGCTGCGACGTGGCCGACTGGGACGCCATGCGCGAGGCCTACCTGCGCCGTGTGGACCGCTACGGCACCGACCACCGCGCCTTCTTCTACAGCGACCAGGACCTCTACCGCCGCCGCCTGGAGCGCGCCGGGCGGGTGCTGGCCCCGCTCCTGGCCCCCGGGCACGCCGTGCTCGACGTGGGCTGCGGCGACGGCAAGCTGCTGGAACACCTGCCCCCCTGCCGCTACACCGGGCTGGACCTGGTCCCCGAGTTCGTGGCCAGCGCCGCCGGGCGCTTTCCGGGGCGCGATTTCCGCGTGGCCAACATCATGGAATGGACCGACCCGTGCGACTGGGTGCTGCTCATCGGCACCAGCGGCACCACGCCCTGCCTGGAGCGCATGGTCGAGCACTGCTGGGGCCTGTGCCGCGAGGGTATGGTTCTGGACGTGCTCGACGCCCGGCGCGACCCCGGCGGCGACCGTAATTCCTGCCACGCCGCCGACGTGCTCGATTTCTACCTGGAGCGTGGGGCCGCGCGGGTCTGTGTGGAGCCGACCCCCGCCCCCTGGACTTTCTTTATCGCCCAAAAAAAACTATGATCTGTCGTTCCGGCGCGGGCCGGGAAACGTTACCGCCACGGGAGTTTTGCCAATGCATACGATGTTTCGGCGTCTTTTGACCGCCCTGGTCCTGGTCGCCCTGGCCGCGGCCGCCTGCCCGGCGGCCGATACGCCCACCACGCCCGGCACCGACAACGGCAGGAAATGGCGCATCGCCTACTACGAGGGCGGCGAGTACATCGACTACCAGAAGAATTTCGTCGCCCTGCTCCACGGCCTGCGCGACCTGGGCTGGATCGCCTTCGACGAGGTGCCGCCCCAGCAGGGCGAGGGGGTCGGGGAACTCTGGAAATGGCTCGGCACCCTCGGCAGCCCGTACCTCGAATTCGTGCCCGACGCCTGCTACAGCGCCAACTGGGACGACGGCGTCCGGGCCAGCACCCGGGCCGCCCTGCTGGAGCGGCTGAAGGGCAAGGGCGACATCGATCTCGTCCTGGCCCTGGGCACCTGGGCCGGGCAGGATCTCGCCGTGGACGGCAACACCGTGCCCTGCGTGGTCATGGCCACCGCCAACCCCCAGAAGGCCGGGATCATCAAGAGCGCCGAGGACTCCGGGCGCGACAACATCCACGCCCGCATCGCCCCCGAGCGGTTCCTGCAACAGATCCGCGTGTTTCACGACGTGGTCGGCTTCCGCAAGCTCGGCGTGGCCTACGAGGACACCCCCGCCGGGCGCACCTACGCGGCCCTGGACGCCCTGGAGGCCCTGGCCCCGGAGCTGGGCTACGAGATCGTCCCCTGCCATACCAAGAGCGACATCGCCGACAAGGCCGAGGCCGAGGCCAGCGCCATCGCCTGCTTCCGCCAGCTGGCCGCCAGTGCCGACGCCCTGTATGTCACCGTGCAGGGCGGCGTCAGCGAGCGCAGCCTGCCCGAGCTGGTCAGGATCGCCCTGGACGCGCGCGTGCCCTCCTTCTCCCAGAACGGCTCCGACGAGGTCCGTCAGGGTCTGCTCATGAGCATCTCCCTGGCCGGATACAAGTACGTCGGCCAGTTCTACGCGCGCACCGTGGCCCGGATACTCAACGGCGCCAAGCCCCGCGCCCTGCCCCAGATATTCGAGGATCCGCCCAAGATCGCCATCAACCTCAAGACGGCCGAGATCATCCAGTTCGACCCGCCCGTGGACATGCTCCTGGCGGCGGACGAGGTCTTCGAGCAGATCGAGCCCGCGCCCTAGGGCGCGGGCCGCGCCCTCCGAGAGGGGCGGCACGGAATGCAGCGGATCATCATCGATTCCCAGAGCAACGGGCTGCTGCGCGGCTCCGCGCTGGAGCAGCGCTACGACCAGCGCGGCGGCCTGTGCCAGGTCGGCGCGGGGCATCTGGTGCTGACGACCGACCCGGTGGATCAGGATTTCCTGGGCTACTGGCGGGGGCTGGGCTTTTCCCTGCCCCGGCTCGTGAGCGCGGGGCCCTTCCATCCGGGGCGCACGCTCTCCGAGCTGGTGCTGGCCAGCCCCCGGGCCCGCGAGGCCATCGGCGAGACCGCCGCCGCCGGCCCGGCGCGCCTGGAGTTCTTCTGCATCGAGGAGCCCGAGCGCGCCCTGGCCCAGGCCCTGGGGGTGCCGGCCTACTGCCATTTCGGCCTGGCGCGTACCTATGCCAGCAAGCTGGCCTTCAAGGCCCTGTGCGCCGAGCTCGGCCTGCCCACGGCCCCCTGGTTCCACCATCCCGACCCCGCCGCCCTGGTCCGCCAGGGCGCCGCGCTCATGGCCGGGGGCCGCCGCGTGCTGCTCAAGACCGAGACCGGCATGGGCGGGGTGGGCTGCGGCGGCATGGCCGCCCCCGCCGATGTCCACGCCCTGGAGCGCGCCGTGCGTTCCCTGGCCGGGCGCCACGGCGCCCTGTTCCTGGAAACGCGCCTGGAACCCCTGCGCGCCGAGCTTTCGGTGCACTGGGAGATCACTGCCAGCGGCGAGGTCGTCGATGTCTGCGTCTTCGATTCCATAAACATCGACAACTCCTATCGCGGCACCCTGCACCCCGCCGAGAACGACCGCGCCCTGGCCGAGGCCGCCCGGCGCACGGTCCTGGAGGTCCTGGGCCCGCACTTCGCCGCCCGGGGGGGCCTTGGCTTCTACTGCTGCGACATCCTGGCCGACCAGGACGGCACCCTGCACTGGAACGACTTCAACCCCCGCAAGGGCGCCAGCGTCTATGTGCGCGACATGGTCCGCCGCCTGCGCGCCGCGCGGCTCGACGACCGGCCCGTGCACTACTGGCACGAGGGCCTGCGCCTGCGCCGCGCCCTGCCGGTGGGCCGCGTTCTCGAATTGCTCCGCGGGCTGCTCGACCCCGGCCCCGAGTCCTTCCTCGTGCTCTCCAATCCGGGCATCACCGCCTTTGCCCGCGCCGACCTGACCGCCATTTCCTGCGCCTCGCGCGCCCAGGCGCGCAGCCTGCTGGACACGGCCCGCGTCCGCCTGGGCGCCGCATAGGGCCCCGGGCGGGCGTTGGGCGGGCCGGACAGGCCGCCCGGGCGCCCGTCCCGCGTCGGCGCCCCGCAGGCGGCGCAAGCGGCCGGGCCGGATTCCGTGTGGAATCCGGCCCGGCCGTTTTTTGGGAGCAGGGCCGCGCGGGCGGCGGCCGGGGCTATTTTTCCGTGTGCAGCAGGCCCTTGGCGGCCAGGGTGGCCTCGGAGCGCGTGCACAGGCTGAAGAGCACGGTGATGGCCAGGTAGCCCACGCCGAAGAAGGTTATGGCGTCGGGCATGCCGAAGGTCAGCAGCATCCAGCCGAAGAGCATGGGCCCGATGATCTGCCCGGTGCGGCCCACGGAGTTGAACAGGCTCATGGCCGTGCCCTCGCCCAGCTCGTGGGTGGCCCGCAGCTTGAGCACGAAGGCCCGCGACGCGTCCAGGCTGCCCGAGACGCCAAGGAGCAGGGCCGTCAGGGCCGTGGCCTCCAGCCCGCCGAAGAAGTAGTAGGTGGTGAACCCCAGGCAGCCCGTGGCCCCGGAGAGGAAGATCAGGAATTTCTGGTTGCCGGCGCGGTCCAGGAACTTGGCCAGGTAGGGCGCCCCGTAGATCAGGCACACGCCGTAGAGCATGTACACGCGCCCGATGTCGGACTGGGACTGGCCGATCTCGGCCAGATAGATGGGGCTGAAATAGTACATGAAGCCCACGAAGGCCAGGGAGGCGGGGATGGAGCTGAACGCCACCAGGCCGAACACGTCGCGGTTGGCCAGGAAGCGCAGGGCGCGCGCCGGGGTCAGGCGGCCGCGGGCGCGGGCGCCGGGCACCAGGGGGCAGGAGGACGGCCGGGTCATGGCCCGGCGCAGGAAGCCCAGGGCGTAGGCCCCGGCGCAGACGAGGATGACCGTTCCGGCCAGCAGCACGGGCCGGAAGCCCACGCGTTCGGCCATCATGGCCCCGGCGGCGCCGCCGCAGATGCTGCCCGCGAACACACCCGCCCAGAGCTGGGCCATGCCCTGGGCCTTGCTGCCGCGGTCCGTCTGGCGGACGATGAAGCCCTGGGCGGCCATGATGAAGGCGCCGTAGCCCAGGCCCACCAGGCCGCGCGCGGCGATGAAGTGCAGCGCGTCGGGAGCCAGGGCGGACCAGACCGTGCCGCCCAGGGCGGCGGCCAGCCCGGCCCAGAAAGGCTCGTGCCAGCCCCGGCGGTCGATCCACGGCCCGGTTGCCAGCAGCGCCACGCCCACGAAGAGCATCTCGACGGAGATGGGCAGGCCGAGCACCACCTCGCGCGACAGGCCCAGGTCGGGCAGGGCCAGGGTCTTCATGTACAGCGGCAGGAAGGAGATGCACATGTCGATGCCAAGCAGGAACAGGAACGCCGCCGGACGGATGGCGCCGAAGGGCACGCCCGTCCCCGGCCCGGGGCAGGCCCGGTCCTCCGGGGGGGCGTTGGCGCCGTTGGTCCTGACGTACTGGTCCTTGATGAACAGGTTGGCCAGGATGAGCATCTCCACGAAGAACAGGATGGAGATGACCAGCACGGTGGCCGAGTCCTTGAAGATTTCCGTCAGCTTCTGGAGCATGGTCTGGCGCGAGACGTTGGCCACCAGCGAGCCGTGCAGCTCGCCTTCGCGCATGAGGGGCACGCGGGCGCGGTAGCGCGGGTCGTACTGTCCGTCCAGCGGGCCGGGGTCCAGCTCCGGCGAGGGGGCCCCGCCCGAGCGGTAGTCGAAGGCGCCCTGGTGCGTGCCCACGAACACGAGCCGCCCCGTGGCGTCGTAGAGGGCGATGTCGCGCAGCTCCGGCGAGGCCGTGATGATGTCGCCCAGAAGCTGGTCCAGCCCGCTCATGTTCTCCAGGCGCAGGCCCTTGGCCAGGAAGAACTCCACGTCCTCCTTGAGCAGGGTCATCAGCGTGTCGGCCTTGGTCTGGTTGATGGCCAGGAATTCGTCGCGGAAGGCGCGCAGGTTCATGCCCGCGAAGACGATCTGCGCCGAGCCCACCACCAGGAACAGCAGGATGGAGATGCGCCGCCCGGGCAGGCCCGAGGTCAGCGGCGCGGCGTGGGTCGCGAGGTTGAGGGCCAGGATGAGCAGGGCCATGCCGCAGACCATGACCCCGGCGAACACCTTGAGGTTGTGGTCGAAGAAGGGCCGCAGCAGCAGTTCGACCTGTTCGTCGCCGAAGCTGATGACCGTGTGTGCGACGACGCCCCCGGCGCCGGTGACGGGCAGGGCGATGGAGAACTGCCCGAGGTGTTTGACGAAGGAGGGCGGCGCGCCCAGGCCGGGCTCCCGGGGCGGGAACAGGGCCCGCAGGGCGGGGGGCAGGGTCTCGCCCGCCAGCCCGGGCGCCGTGGAATGCAGGATCAGTCCGTCCGGCAGGGCGATGGAGATGACGGTGCCGTCCTCGCGCAGCAGCTTGCGCTGGTAGCCCAGCGGGGTGTGGCGCAGGACCACGTTCTTGAATATCTGGGCCCGGGTGTCCGCGAGCACGCGCTCGATGCCGGTGAATTTGTCCAGGCGCTTGCCGAACTTGAGGGCCCGGTCCAGGGCGCGCTGCAAGTCCAGCGCCACGACGCGGTATTCGGAGAGGATGGCCTCGGTGTAGACCTTTTCCATGGATGCCGTGGTCAGCATGATGCTGAAGCCCAGCGACAGCAGCAGGAGCAGGAAGGCACACAGGGCGATCTTGATTTTCATGCGCGGGCCCCGGGGTTGGCGTTGCGTTCGGCCCGGGCACACTAGCGCGCCCCGGGCGCGGGCGCAACGGCCTTGCGCGCGGGCCTAGCGCAGCACCTCGCGCAGGGTGGCGTTGGTCGTGGCCACGCGGTCGGCCAGCAGGGCGACCACGAAGCGGTGGATGGCCGAGGCCAGGTCCGGGCGCTTGCGCTGGAGCAGGGGCATGGCCCTGGCAGGCAGGCGGTGGAGCACGCAGCGCTCGGCGGTGGTCACCGTGGCCGTGCGCGGCGCGGCGGTGTACAGGCCCATCTCGCCGAACACCGCCCCCGGGCCCATCTTCTTCAGCCGCAGGTGTCGGCCCTCTTCCAGGGCCATTTCCACGTTCACCGTGCCGCTTTCGATGAAGTACATGGCGTCGGGCGCGTCCCCCTGGCGGAAGACCGTCCGCCCCCGGGGCAGCTCCACCCGCGTGAGCACCCGGGCCAGCAGCGGGATGAGCCCGGGCTCGGGGAACACCGGGGCCAGCAGCTCGGGCAGGGTCTTGTGCTCCTGGTGCAGCTCGCCCGCGTCGTCCAGGATGTGGTCCTCGGCCCACTCCAGGGCGTAGTCCAGGGACGTGGCGGTGATGGACCCGCCGTCCTCGTCGGAAAGCGCGCAGCCCGCCCGGGCGAGCTGCGACTCCAGCTCCAGGGGCACGTTGGTGAACGCCAGCAGGAAGCCGCCGGACCTGGCGATCTGCTTCATGCGGATGAAGGAGATGGCCACCGACGAATCCAGCCCGCTGGTGAAGGTGAAGTCCAGCAGCACGAAGCGCAGGGGCTCGCGGTCCTGGTCGTGCAGCCGCGCGGTGATCATCTCGACCAGCCGGTTGGTGGTGCCCAGGAAGATGAACCCTTGCAGGGTCAGGACGTGGATCTGGTCGCCCTTGCGGCGCAGCACGGCCTGCTGGGCCGGGGCGCGGTCGGCGCTGCTGTGGTAGTGCGCGCCGGACAGCTCCAGGCGCACCACGCTCACCGAGCCGTAGCGCACGGCGGTGACCAGCAGGGCCAGGGCCGCGCCGATGCCCAGCCCCGGCAGCAGCCCCAGCGACGCCGTCAGCAGGAACACCAGCAGGAGCAGGGCGTAGTCGCCCTTGTGGGCAAAGCGGGCGCGCGTCTGCACCAGCCAGCGCCACAGCAGCGAGAAGCCCAGCCCCGCCAGGATGCCCGCCGGAACGAAGCGCGGCAGCAGCGGCAGCCACCGCTCAACCAGGATGAGGGCCGCGGCGCACACCGCAGCGCCGAGCAGCCCGGCCAGCACCCCCGAGGCCCCGGCCCGGCGGTTGCCCAGGCTGCGGTCCAGGGACAGGGTTCCCGGCATGCCTCCGGCCAGGGCGCACAGCACGTTGCCCGCCCCCAGCGCGCGGAATTCGCCGTCCAGGTCCACCGGCCGCCCGGTGACCACCTCGATCTCGGAAATGCGGATCATGGCCGAACAGGCCACCAGCCCGCCGAGGGCCGCCACATAGCCCGCCCCGTCGGCGATGACCAGCCAGTGGATGCGCCCCAGGAACCCGGGGTCCTGGACCTGGGTCCACGGCGTGGCGAGGGGCATGGCGTCGAACAGCCAGCCCAGGGCCCGGGCCTGCTCCAGGTCGATGCCCCGCCAGTGCAGGTAGGCGTGGCAGGCGCCGATGGCCGCGGCCAGCAGCGCGGCCATGGCGTAGGCGTTGCGCACCCAGCGCATGACCACGAAGGCCGCGAGCCCCAGGGCCAGGGCCGGGGCCCAGCGCAGGCACAGCCCGGCCTCGAAGTAGCGCGCCACGATGTCGGCCAGGCACACGCTGCGGCCCAGGGCCGCCCCGAACGCCTGCACCACCAGCATCAGCCCCACCGCCGCCAGTACGCCGCCCACCGCCTGGATGGGCACATAGCGCACATGGTCGCCGCTGCGCGTCAGGCCCACCGCCAGCAGCAGCACGCCCGTGAACAGCCCGCAGACCGCGATGGCCGCCAGGGTCGTCGCCAGGACGGCCTCGCCCGGGGCCCCGGCCATGCGCTGGCCCACGAACCCCGCGAGCAGGAAGAGCACCACGCCGGTCATGGTCTCGGGCCCGGCGGCGGCGAAGGAGATGCGGCTGGTCAGCGCCGCGGCCAGCCCCATGACCGTGGCGCTGATGAGGGCCATGGCCACCGCGTGGGGCGCATGGGCCAGGAGTCCGTCGTGGGAAAAGGCCAGCAGCCCCACCGCCAGGGAGAACAGCACCGCCAGCGCCCCCGTGGTCAGCCCCCCTGCGACGTTGCGCACCGCGCCGCCCTCCACCAGCCGGGGCCGCTGGTCCGCCTCCATGACCCGCGACAGCTCGGCCTCGGTGATGGCCTTGTGCTCCCGGGGCGCGCCCGGCGGCTCGGGCCGGGGGTCGATCACGTCCTCCAGGTGCAGGTCCACCGCGTCGGGAACGATCAGGGACGCCTCGCCGCAGCGCGGGCAGCGGACCTCGCGGTTCGCGAAGGTCTCCGGGAAGGTTTTGTCCAGCCCGCAGGAAGGGCATTTGAAGACCGCCACAGCTCGTCCCCCAATCTCCTGGTTTTCCTGGGACTGTACACGCCTTGCCCCGATGCTGGCAACCGTCCCTCTTCTTTCATCGGTTTTTACGGGGATTTGTATAGGCCGCCCCGGCGCCCCGGCGCCCGCGAAAGGGGAAAAAATGAAACAGGGGCTTGACCTTCCCCGGAAATGCTGTAGATTTGCCCTTGTCAGTAACAATTCCTGTTAACAGCCACACCAAGGAGCGAACATGAGCAAGACCGAACAGAACCTGATGGAAGCCTTTGCCGGGGAATCCCAGGCCAACCGCAAATATCTCGCCTTCGCCGAAAAGGCCGACAAGGAAGGGCACCACCAGGCCGCGCGGCTGTTCCGCGCCGCCGCCGCCGCCGAGACCGTGCATGCCCACGCCCACCTGCGGGCCCTGGGGGGCATCCGCTCCACAGCCGAGAACCTCAAGGAGGCCATCGAGGGCGAAACCCACGAGTTCAAGGAAATGTATCCGCCCATGATCGAGGACGCCAAGGCCGAAGGCCACAAGGCCGCCCTGCGTTCCTTCGAGTTCGCCAACGTGGTCGAGGCCGTGCACGCCAAGCTCTACCGCAAGGCCCTGGAGACGCTGGAAAACCCCGAACCGGCCGACTACTACGTCTGCTCCGTGTGCGGGCACACCGTCGAGAACGAGGCCCCGGACTCCTGCCCCGTCTGCAAGGCTGCGGGGAAGGCGTTCTTCAAGGTCGACTAGCCGCCCTGGCGCCGGGAAGGCGGGCGGCGGCGCAAGGCCCAAAGACAGCCGGGCCGGATCCCCCTGGGGGG
>Ga0172382_10001757_pt1 | contig 37920 bp, 44 predicted proteins | sample Leawel138RmetaG_FD_122245 | JGI IMG/M metagenome (GOLD analysis project Ga0172382, IMG submission 122245) | Leachate microbial communities from a municipal landfill in Southern Ontario, Canada - Leachate well 138R metaG | ecosystem: Engineered > Solid waste > Landfill > Unclassified | place... | reverse complement strand
CGATCGGCGTGGCGAAGATCGAGCCCATGGTGGCCCTCACCGCCTCGACCGAATAGGGATCGCAGCACTCGCCCACCAGGATCACCGCCCCGCAGCCGGCCGCGTCGGCCGTGCGCACGATGGTGCCCAGGTTGCCGGGGTCGCGCACCCGGTGCAAGGCGACCCAGACGTCGGCCGAGTCCGGCTTCAGCGCCTCCAGCGGCGTGAAGCGCTGGCGGAACACGCCCACCACCGCCTGCGGATTGTCGCGCCGGGAGACCTTGGCGAGGATCTCCTGAGTGACCTCCAGCGCCTCGCCGCCGGCCGCCAGGGTCGCGGCGATAGACTTGCGGGTCAGGGGATGGGCGGCGGCCTCCTTGCCGAACATCAGGATCGTCGGCGCGTGGCCCAGTTCGACGCCCTCGGTGACGTTCTTCAGGCCCTCGGCGACGAACAGCCCGGTCGCCTCCCGCTCCTTGCGCAGGTGCAGAGCGCGGACGGCCTTGACCGTCGGGTTGGTCAGCGAGGTGACCGCACGAACGCTCACGCCGACCACCTGGCGAAGAAGGACAGGCCCACCTGGCGCTCGCCGGAAGCCTCGACCAGCGCCAGCTCGCCCCAGTCGATCCGCCCGCCGCGGCCGGCCAGCCGCTCGGCCAGCAGGCTGGCCAGCGCCGCGCCGCTGATCCGCTCGGCGTAGGCGTTGAGCAGCAGGAAGCGGGCGTTGTCCGACAGCAGCTCGGCGCAGAGGGCGCTGAGTTCGGGCAGGTCCTCCAGCAGCCGCCAGACCTCTCCGGCCGGGCCGCGGCCGTACTTCGGCGGGTCGAGGATGATGCCCTCGTAGCGCGAGCCGCGGCGCACCTCGCGCTGGACGTAGCGTTTGGCGTCCTCGGTGATCCAGCGGATCGGGGCCTGCTCCAGGTCCGAGAGGGCGGCGTTCTCCCGCGCCCAGCCGACCGCCTTCTTGGAGGCGTCCACGTGGGTGACCGCAGCGCCGGCCGCGGCGCAGACCAGGCTCGCGACTCCCGTGTAGCCGAACAGGTTGAGCACCTTGGGCTGGCCGCCGATGCCGCGGACGGTTTGGTCCAGCCAGGTCCAGTTGGCCGCCTGCTCGGGGAAGAAGGCCAGATGCCGGAAGGCGGTGAAGCGGCCAAGGAACCGCACCTTGCCCCAGGCCAGCGGCCAGCTCTCCTTGGGCTTGCCGCGGAAGCGCCAGCGGCCGGCGTCCTCGTCGCCCTCGGGATCGAACACGGCGTCGGCCCGCGCCCAGTCGTCCGGACGGCGCGGCGACCACAGGCACTGCGGCTCGGGGCGCACGACGGTGTAGGGGCCGTAGCGCTCCAGCTTCCTGCCGTCGCCGCTGTCGAGGAGGGCGTAGTCCGCCCACCCGGTGGTGCGCATCAGCGAGGGCGCGTCGGCGACGGCGGGACGGGTCATCGCCTGCGCTTACCCATTTCGCCGCCCGTTCGTCCAGGGGCCGCGGGTATCGGTGCGAGTCCCCGGCGTGTAACCTTGCGACCCATGCGCGTGCCTTCCGACTTCGCCGGCAAGCTGCAGGCCAGGAGCGGCCTCGCCGCCCTGCAGGCCGAACTTGCGGCCGAGACCGCCGCCTCACTCGGCCGTGCGGGCCGGGAGGTGGAGGCGAGCCTGGAGCGCCTGCGCGCCTTCGACGCCGAGGGGCCGGCGGCCGGCGACCGGCGCGAGCTGGTGCGGGCCGCGGCCAGGGCCGTGTGGGCCTACTGGGTGCAGCGCGAGGCCTGCGGGCTGGTCGACCATCGCCAGGTGATTCGCGAGCAGCGCATCCCGCGCGAGGTGCTGAACCGGGTGGGGCTGCTCTAGTCAGGACTGCCCGGTTTTGCGCTTCGCCGCCAACTTGCCTACGGTAACCCACGGGAGAGGCAACCGGCGCGACAGGCGCCGGTGAAAGAAAACCGGGAGGCGACAGAGGGTGAGTGAAGCTGCGGTCATCACGCGCCGGTCCGCCCGCAAGGCCAAGGGGGATGGTCACCTGCGGCGCGCCGAGATTCTCGAGGCGGCGGAGCGGATATTCGTAGCCGAGGGCTACGAGGGGGCGACCATCCGGAAGATCGCCGACGAGGTCGGCGTCTCCTCGACCGCCCTCTACATGCACTTCAAGGACAAGAGCTGCATCCTGCACGAGATCTGCGAGCGGACGATGCAGCAGCTGCTCGACCGCAACACCGAGATCGCCGGCCGCAAGGCCGACGCGCGGGTGCGGCTGCGGGCCATGCTGGAAGCCTACATGCTCTGGGGCTTCGAGCACCCGAACTCATATCTGCTTGTGTTCGGCGGCGGCCGTCCCGTATCGGCTGTGCAGATGGGGACATCCGGCCTGGGCGCGCAATGCTACGAGATCTTCTGCCGGGTCGTGGGCGAGCTGGGCGAGGCCGGGCGCCTCAAGGCGGCCGACACCGAGGCGGTCGCCCAGGCGCTGTGGGCCGCCTGCCACGGCATGGTGGCGCTGGTCATCTCGCGGCCGGACGTGAAGTGGGCGGCGCGTCGTCAACTCCTGACCCTGACGCTCGACGGCCTGCTGGACGGGCTCGCGCCGGCCTGATTTCGCTCGCCGCGGGGCTGGCCGTGCTCGCCGCTTGGCCGGTGGCGGCGGCCCCGCGCGTCTTCTCACTCGATCAGTGCGCGGATCAGTACGTGCTGGCGCTGAGCCCGCGCGAGGCGATCGTCGGACTATCGACGCGCGCCGACGACGCCGATTCCCGTCTTCGTGAGCAGGCCCGTGGCCTGCCGCTGCGGCGCACGACGCTGGAATCCGTGCTGGCCGCCAGGCCCGACGTGGTGGTCCGTCACTGGGGCGGCGACGAAAAGTTGCTGGCGGCCCTGCGCCGGCGCGGGATCGCCGTGGTCGAGGCGCCCGAGGCGACTTCCTTCGACGACGTGCGGCTTAGCCTGCGCGAGATCGGCGCCGCGCTCGGCCAGCCGGCCCGGGCCGAGGCGCTGGTTCGCGAGATGGACGACCGGCTCGCCCGCGCCGGCGGCGCCTGGGGCGGAGCGCGGGCGCTCTACCTCACGCCCGGCGGCGCGACGGCCGGGAAGGGGACCCTGATCGGGGCGATGCTGGAGGCCGCCGGCCTGAAGCCCGCGGCCTCGCGTCCCGGCTATTCCACCGTCTCGCTCGAGGCGCTGGTCATGCGGCCGCCCGCGGCGGTCGTGCTGGGCTTCTTCGACACCTTCATGCTGGCCAACGCGAACTGGGGGCCGGGCCGCCATCAGGCGCTGCGGAGGACCGTGAAGGACCGCACCATCGCCTCGCTGCCGGGGGAGGTGATCGGCTGCCCGGGCTGGTTCGTGGCCGAGGCGGCCGAAACCCTGGCGGCGCGGGCCCCGAAGTGAACGCGCTGCGCCTGAACGGCCTGCTGGCGGCGGGGCTGGTGCTGCTGGCGCTGCTGGGGCTGGCGCTCGGCGAGGTGGCGCTGGGAGCGGACGGCTGGCGGCTCGCGCTGCAGCCGGACACGCCGCAGGCGCAGATCGTCTGGGAGATCCGCGCCCCGCGCATCGCCGCCGCGGCGGCGGTGGGGGCGGCGCTGGGCCTGGCCGGGGCGGTGATGCAGGGCCTGCTGCGCAACCCGCTGGCCGACCCGGGGGTGCTGGGTGTTTCGGCGGGCGCCGGGCTCGGGGCGGCCCTGGCCATCTCGGCGGGGCTCGCCGCCGCCCCCGGGGGCGTCGAGGCCGCGGCGCTGGCGGCGGCGCTGCTGGCCGGGGGCGTGCTGACCGCGCTCGCCGCCCGCTTCCGCGAGCCGGAGACCCTGATCCTGTTCGGCGTGGCCTTGTCGGCCTTCGCCGGGGCCCTGACCAGCCTGGTGTTCAACCTCTCCCCGTCGCCCATCGCCACGACCGAGATCCTCGGCTGGCTGCTGGGCTCGGTCGCCAACCGCGACTGGGGGGACCTTGCCCGTGCGGCCCTGCCGATGGCGGCCGGCGCGGGCCTGTGCGCCTACGCCGCCCGCGGCCTCGTCATGCTGACCCTCGGCGAGGAGACCGCCGCGCTGTCCGGCCTGCCGATGGCGCGGCTGCGGGCCGCGGCGGTGGCCGGTGCGGCGCTGCTGACCGGCGCGGCGGTCGCCGTGGCGGGTGTCATCGGCTTCGTGGGCTTGGCCGCGCCGCACCTCGTCCGCGCCGCGGCCGGAGCGGACCCGGCCCGCACGCTGGCGCCCTCGGCGCTTGCGGGGGCGGCCCTGCTCGTCGCCGCCGACCTCGCCGGGCGACTGATCCCCACCGAACAGGAACTGAAGCTGGGCGTGGTCACGGCGCTGTTCGGCGCGCCGCTGTTCGCCATGATCGCCTGGCGCGCCGCCCGGAGCTGGCGCGGATGACGCCGGCGCTGGAGATCTCCGGCGCCAGGGCGCGCCTCGGCCGGGTCGAGGCCCTGACCGGCGCCTCGCTTTGCGTGCGGCCGGGCGAGGTGGTCGGCCTCGTCGGCCCCAACGGGGCAGGCAAGTCGACGCTGCTGCGCGCCGCCCTCGGCCTCGTACGACTGCAGGCGGGCGCCGTCCGGCTCGGCGGGCGGGACGTCGCCGGGCTCTCGGACCTGCAGCGCGCGGCGCTGGCCGGCTATCTGCCGCAGGAGCGGCGGGTGGGCTGGAACCTGCCGGCCTGGCGGATCGCCGCCTTGGGCGCCGCCAACCGTCCTCCACGCCCGGCGCGCGAGGCGGCGATGCAGGCGCTCGCGCGGGTGGGGATGGCGGACGCCGCCGGGCGCGGCGTGCTCGACCTTTCCGGCGGAGAGCGGGCGAGGGTGCTGTTCGCCCGGTTGCTGGCCACCGCGGCGCCGCTGCTGGCCGCCGACGAGCCGGCCGCCGGCCTCGATCCCGACTCCCAGTTCCTGGCGCTGGAGCTGCTGCGCGAAGAGGCGCGCGCGGGAAGGGCGGTGATCGTCACCCTGCACGACCTGACGCTGGCCGCCCGCGCCTGCGACCGCATCGTGGTCATCGCTCGCGGCGCCACCATCGCCGACGGGACGCCCCGCGAAGCGCTGACGCCCGCCGTCCTCGCACAGGTGTTCGGCCTCGACGGCGAGCTGATCGACACCGCCGCCGGCCCCGTGCTCGCCGCCCGCCGCGCGCCGGCCTAGCGAGGCAGGCGAGAGGCGTCGGGGATCTTGCAGACCTCGTCCAGCGCCGGCCGGCCGGTGGAGGCGCCGCTGGGCACGAGGACGCCGCCGCGGGCCTCGCAGGCCGCCTGCAGCTCTTCCAGTTCGGTTGCGGTGGGGCCGGCGCGGGGCGGGCCGTTCGCGCAGGCGGCGAGCGCCGCGGCGGCCGCGGCCAGAGCGATGGTCGGAACAGGTCGCGGCATGAAACGGACTCGATTTGATGATAGTCTAGCACAAGCGTGGGCGGCGGCGTTGCTCTATCTCGACAGCGGCACGCTGACCCCGCTGCTCAAGCGGATGGAGTCGGCGGGACTGGTCACGCGCCGCCGCGACCCTCAGGACGAGCGCCGGGTCCTCATCAACCTCACCTCCAAGGGCGACGCCCTGCGCGCCGAAGCCGTCTGCATCCCTCAGCGCCTCGCCGAAGGCGCGCGCGTAGCGCCCTAGTCCGCCATTGCGGTGACGCGGGGGCTCCCGTAGCCGCCGCGGGCGAGGTCCTGGGACAGGGTGATCTTCGTCGAGCCGCCGGCGAGCTTGGCCTTGTAGACCTGCATGCCCTCCATCACCCGCATGGCGTAGGTGCGGGTTTCCGTGAACGGAATGCACTCGATGAAGTCGATCGGGTCGGTCGACGACGTACGCGGGTCGCCGCAGAACGCCATCCACTGCGGCGGCCGGCCGGGCCCGGCGTTGTAGGCGGCCGCGCCCAGCACGTAGGAGCCGCTGAACCGGCCGACCACCTCGCCCAGATAGCTCGAGCCCAGGCGCATGTTGTAGTCCGGGTCGTGCAGGCGGCTGACCGAGTAGTCGACGCCCATCTTGCGGGCGACGGTCTGAGCCGTCGACGGCAGAAGCTGCATCATGCCGCGCGCGTCGGCCGAGGAGCGAACCATCGGGTCGAAGCCGCTCTCCTGCCGGGTGACGCCCAGCACGAGCGCCGGCTCCGGCGCGCCCGGCACCTGCGGCGGAGTGCGCATCGGATAGCCCCGGTCGGTCAGCACGAAGCCGCGCTGGGCCGCGCCGCGGGCCGCCTTCATCGAGGTGTCCTGGTCGCCGTAGCCGCGGATCAGGTCGATGAGCTGGGCCTGGTCGACCAGGTTGTCGAGGATGTCGTCCAGGTGCAGGGCGAACACCTTGAAGGTGTCCTTCTGGCCGGCCTGGAACAGCAGGCGCGTCGCCTTGACCACGTCGCGGCCCTCGAAGCGGGCGCGGTCGGCCGGCTTGATCTCCGGATCGGCCGTCAGGGTGATGCGGCCGCCGTCCACCTTCTCGCCGGCCAGCTGGCCGTAGAAGGCGGTGTTGTACTTGGCCGCCGCCGCGTAGTGCTTCTGGGCCTCGGACTTGCGCCCCTGCGCCTCGGCGGCGCGGCCCAGCCAGTAGAGCGCCTTGGAGCGGGTGATCGGCGAGGAGCCGATCTTCTCCAGGTTGGCGAAGTGGACCTCCGCCTGCTTGGCGTTGCGCAGCTTGGTCAGGGCGATCCAGCCCGCGTAGAACTCCAGCTCGGCCGCGGGCACGCCGCTGGTCAGCCCGCTGTTGGCGGCGGCCGTGTAGGCGCCCCGGTAGTCGCGGTTCTTCAGCGCATCGAGGATCAGCGGATAGCGCACGTCCCAGATGCGGTCGGCGGCCGCCCCGACCATCGGCTCGTGCGGACCGTCGGCGAGCTGGTTGCGGGCCAGCACCGTCAGGCCCTTGCGCCGGTAGTAGCCGGCCCGCTCGAAGGCCAGGCCCGGGTGCTTGGCAAGGTGCGCCGGCACGCTGGAGGCGACGTCGATCGCGTTGGAGGCGTTGTTGCGCAGCGCCATCCGCGCCTCGGCCACCGCCCTGTGGTCGGCGGGCAGCAGGGCCACGACGTCGCGCGTGGCAGGCCCGTGCGGGCCGTAGAGCAGCATGTCGGCCCGCCGGACGTGATCGTCCTGGTTCAGCGCGTCGCCGAAGCGCGACAGCATGGTGCGCTGGGCCGGCGCCTCGAACACCTTGGTGCGCCAGAAGTTGCGGATCAGGTTGCTGGCCAGCTGCGGCTGGCCGGTCATGCGGTAGGCCGAGGCCAGCGCCATCGCGCCCTCGGCGGTGACCGGGTCCTTGCCCCCGAACCAGGCGATGATCTGCTGCGGGCTCTGGCCGGACGTCTCGAGCAGCTTCTCGGCCAGCTCGTGGCGTCGTGCGCCGCGCGGGAAGTCGGCCAGTTCGCGGCGGGCGCGGTCGACTTCGGCGAAGCCCAGCACCTCGCCGTTCACGTCGACCAGCGCCCACAGGGCGACCTTGCGCGCGGCCGGGTCGGAGATGGCGGCCATCAGGCTGCGGGCGCCGGCGATGTCGCGCCGCCGGGCGGCCTCCATGGCCATGACCATCCGCTGGGAATCGCTCGTCGCGACCGGCGTCGCCGGCGCGGTAGAGGCCGGGCGGTAGGGCTGCGGCCCTGCGGGCAGGGCGGGGGCAGGCTCCTGCGCCGGCTGCGGACCCAGGGCCTGGGCGGCGGCCACGCCGGCCAGCAGCGCGACGGCGCTGAATCCGTAGAGAGCTTTGCGGGCCGGGGAGGTCAAACGAACGTCTCCAGGTCGCGCCAAAGGCGATGAATCATTGCGGGTGGGGAGTAGGGGGCCATATTGTCCCGCCAAATCCCAGTCGCAACTTCGTGCGACGCAATCACGGCAATTTGCACTCCATATGGTTGAGCCCCTGTTCCGCGGCGTAATCCCGGCCCTCGTCACGCCTTTCAAGGACGGCGCCGTGGACGAGGACGCTTTCGTCGCCCTGGTGGAGCGGCAGATCGCGGGGGGCGTGCACGGGCTGGTGCCGGTCGGCACCACCGGAGAGAGCACCACCCTGAGCCACGAGGAGCACCGCCGGGTCGTCGAGCTGTGCGTGCGCACCGCCCGCGGCCGCGTGCCGGTGATCGCCGGCGCGGGCTCCAACTCCACCGCCGAGGCGATCGAGCTCGTCCAGCATGCCAAGCAGATCGGCGCGGACGCGGCGCTGGTCGTCGCGCCCTACTACAACCGGCCCAGCCAGGCCGGCATCTACGCCCACTACAAGGCGATCAACGACGCGGTGCAGCTGCCGATCCTGCTCTACAACGTGCCCGGGCGGACGGTGGTCGACATCAGCAACGAGACGGTCGCGGCGCTCGCCAAGCTGCCCAACATCGTCGGCATCAAGGACGCCACCGGAGACCTCGCCCGCGCCAGCCTGCAGCGGCTCGACTGCGGCGAGGGCTGGACCCTGCTGTCCGGCAACGACGACGTCGGCCTCGGCTACATGGCCCACGGCGGCCACGGCTGCATCTCGGTGACCTGCAACGTCGCGCCCGAGGCCTGCGCGCAGATGTACAACGACGCGCTGGCCGGAAACTGGAAGGGCGCGCTCTACGCCCAGGACCGGCTGATCCGCCTGCACAAGGCCCTGTTCTCCGACGCCTCGCCCGCGCCGACCAAGTTTGCGCTGGCCCAGCTCGGCCTCTGCTCGGAAGAGGCGCGGCTGCCGATCACGCCGGCCTCGGAGGCCTCGCGCGCCCAGGTGCTGGCGGCGATGAAGGAAGCCGGCGTGCTCTGATGGCCGGCAAGACGATCGCCGAGAACCGGCGGGCCAGGTTCGACTACTTCCTCGAGGACTTCACCGAGGCCGGCCTGGCGCTGACCGGCTCGGAGGTGAAGTCGCTGCGCGCCGGCAAGGCCAACATCGCCGAGAGCTACGCGGCGGTGGAGGGGAACGAGATCGTGCTGGTGAACGCCGACATCCCGCCCTACGCCGGCGCCAACCGCTTCAATCACGAGCCGCGACGGCCGAGGAAGCTCTTGCTCCACCGCCGTCAGATCGACCGGCTGATCGGGGCCGTGCAGCGCGAGGGGCGGACCATCATCCCCGTGCGGCTGTATTGGAACGACAAGGGGATCGCGAAGCTCGAGATCGCGCTCGCCAAGGGCAAGAAGACCCACGACAAGCGCCAGACCGAAGCCGAGCGCGACTGGCAGCGCGACAAGGCACGACTGCTGCGGGAGCGCGGATGAGCCCTTCTCCGGGCGACGTGGCGGCCATCGAGCGGGCGACGCTCGCGGCCCTGTCGCCCGACGCGGTGGAGGAGATCGCCGGCTGGCTGGTCGCCTTGGGCCGCGCCCCCGCCGGTCGCGCCAAGAGCGCCGTTCCGCTCAGCCACGAGCTTTCCGCCGATCCCGCCGTGCTGGAGGAGATCGAGGCCGCCTACGCTTGCCGGCGCCTTGCGCCCATCTTCCGCATCGCCGATGCGCCGGGACTCGAAGGCGTCCGCGTCGCTCTGGCCGAACGCGGGTACCGGCCCGAGCAGCCGACCCTGGTGAAAGTCGGGACCACGGCGGGCATGCGCGCGGCGGGCGACCACGCTCCGGCCGAAGTCGCCGAGGCGCCCGACGAGCACTGGAAGGCGGTCTTCCTGGGGCCCGGGTTCGATCCGGCCGACGGTGAGGGTCGCATCGCGCTGCTCACCCGCTCCGGCGCCAACCGCTTCGCTACGGTGCGCGAGTCCGGGGCTGCGGTCGCGGTCGGCGCCGCGGCCTTCGCCGAAGGCTGGGCCAGCGTCCACGGTATGCGCACGGCGCCCGACCGCCGGGGCCAGGGGCTCGCCGGCCGCGTCCTCGCCGGCCTCGCCAGAGCCGCCGAGCAGCGTGGCCTCTCCCGCGTCTTCCTGCAGGTCGAAGAGCCCAACGCGCCCGCCCGCGCCCTCTACCGCCGCGCGGGCTTCGAGTCCGCGTGGCGGTACTTCTACTGGAAGCGGCCGGCCTGAGGGCGCTCGGGCGCCGCTGTCGCGGCCAGCGCCAGGGCGCCCAGCAGGAGTGCGGTGGGCATGGGGTCGTAGAGGACGCCGCCGCCGGCGGTGGCGAAGGCGGCGGTGTTGCTCATGGCGTGGAAGAGGGCGACCGCGAACACCGAACGGCCGGCGCGGAAGAAGAGCTGGACCATCAGCACGCGCTCGGCGACCGACTTCAGGCACTGCCAGAAGATCCAGCCCCATTCGCGGCCGCCCTGCACGAAAGGGATCACGTGCCACAGCGCCCAGAAGAGGCCGATTGCGAGGCCGGCGGCGAGCGGGCCCCAGCGCTCGGCGAGCGGCGGGGTGGCGTAGGCGGTCCAGCCGAGCTCCTCGCCCAGGGCCGCGACGAAGAAGGCCAGCAGCATCAGCGGGGCGACGACGGCGTGGGCGTCGAACCAGGGCTGCGGCGCGCCGGACAGGGCGAGCGATGCGAGGGTCACGGCCGGCATGGTCAGGGCGGCGGCCGCCCACCAGAGCGGGGAGGGGATCTTGCGGGCGTCGAAGCCGCTGGCGATCAGGGCGCGTCCCGCGGCCAGCCCCTCGCGCCGCAGAACCAGGATCAGCGCCGCGGCGGCCGGGGCGAAGGCCATCAGCGCGCTGAGCGGCAGGCCGGGCAGGGGCTGCCAGGCGACGAGCGCGGCCAGCGGCCAGAAGGGCAGCGAGAGGGCGAGGACCAGGGCGAAGAAGGCGCCGGTCGGGCGCGGCCTTGCGGCGGTCGCCGGCTCGCTCACCGGCGCGCGCCTAGCTCTTGGAGCGGTCCACCGTCTCCACGCTGGGGTTGGCGCGCAGGGCGGCGGCGATGTGGGTCAGGTGGCGGGCGTCCTTGACCTCGAGCTCGAACTCGACGTCGAAGAAGTCCTGCTGGCGGTGGCGCATGCGCAGGTTGACGATGTTGCCGCCCGCCTCGCCGATCACGGTGCAGGCCTGGCCGAGCACGCCGGGAGCGTTGCGGATGGTGGCGATCAGCCGGGCCCGCGAGATGGTGTTGCGCTCGGCCTCGGGCGTCCACTGCAGGTCGCGCCACAGCTCCTCGCGGTCCTCGTAGGCCTCGAGCTGCTCGCAGTCGATGGTGTGGATGGTCAGCCCCTCGCCCTCGGGCTCGACGATCCCGACGATGCGGTCGCCCGGCACCGGGCTGCAGCAGCGGGCGAAGTGCAGGGAGACGCCCGGCGTCAGTCCGCCGCCGCGGACGTAGAGCCTCGCCCCTTTGCCGCCCTCGATGCGCCGCTGGGCGGCGGCGGCCTCGCGCTCGGAGAGGTTGAGGCCGGGGAAGACGATGTCCAGCACCTGGGTCGGCGCGACCCGGCCGCGGCCGAGGGACTCGAACAGCTCGTCCTCGCTGGGCAGCGCGAAGCGCTCCAGCGCCGGGCGAAGGGAGACCTCGCCGCGCTGCTTGCCGGCCCGCTCGAAGGTCTGGTCGAGGCTGGCGCGGCCGAGACGGATGAACTCCTCCTTCTCGGTCTGGCGGATGTGACGGCGGATGGCCGAGCGGGCCCGGCCGGTGACCGTCAGGCTGCGCCAGTCGGGCGGCACCACCGGCTTGCCGCCACGGATCACCTCGACCACATCGCCGTTCTGCAGAGGCGTGCGCAGCGGGCGCAGTTCGCCGTTGATCTTCACCCCGATGCAGGTGTCGCCGACGTCGGTGTGGACGGCGTAGGCGAAGTCCAGCGGCATGGCCCCGCGCGGCAGGCTGACCAGCTGGCCCTTGGGCGTGAACACGAACACCTGGTCGAGAAACATCTCGAGCTTGGCGTGCTCGACCAGCTCCTCGGCGTCGCCGCCGTGCTCCAGCACCTGGACCAGATGGCGCAGGTTGACCAGCGGGTCGCGGCCGCCGGCGGCGGCCTGGGCCTCGGCGTCGAAGCCGTAGGTCTGGTCCTTGTAGCGCCAGTGAGCGGCCACGCCCTCTTCGGCGACCCGGTCCATGGCCTCGGTGCGGATCTGCATCTCGATGCGCATGCCGCGGGGGCCCACCACCGTGGTGTGCAGCGAGCGGTAGTTGTTCCGCTTGGGTGTCGAGATGAAGTCCTTGAACCGCTCGGGCACGCTCGGCCAGGCTCGGTGGATGACGCCGAGCGCGCGGTAGCAGTCGTCCTCGGTGTCGACGATCACCCGGAAGGCGTAGATGTCGGAGAGCTGGGAAAAGCCGATCGACTTGCGCTGCAGCTTGCGCCAGATCGAATAGGGGTGCTTCTCACGCCCGAACACCCGGGCCGGGATGCCGGCCGCTTCCAGCTTGGCGGTGATCTCGCCGGAGACCATCGCCACCGCGCCGCCCTGTTCGGTGCGCAGGGCCTCGAGCCGGCGGCGGATGGCGTCGCGGGCCACCGGGTTGAGGTGGGCGAAGGCCAGCTCCTCAAGCTCCGAACAGATGCGGTGCACGCCGATGGAGCGGGCGAGGGGGGCGTAGATGTCGAGGGTCTCGCGGGCGATCCGCTCGCGCTTGGCCGGGCTCTTGATGTGCTCCAACGTGCGCATGTTGTGCAGCCGGTCGGCCAGCTTGACCATCAGGACCCGCACGTCCTTGGAGATGGCCAGGATGAACTTGCGCAGGTTCTCGGCCTGGCGGGTGTGCTCGTGGGTCAGCTCCAGCTGGGAGAGCTTGGTGACGCCTTCGACCAGTTCGGCGATCTCAGGGCCGAACCGCTCCTCGATGTCGGCGCGCGAGGCCACGGTGTCCTCGATCACGTCGTGCAGCAGGGCGGTCACGATGGTGGCCGTGTCCAGCCGGTACTCCGTCAGGATGCCGGCCACCTCGATGGGATGGGCGAAGTAGGGGTCGCCCGAGGCGCGCTTCTGCGAACCGTGCATGCGGATCGCATAGACGTAGGCGCGGTTGAGCAGCGCCTCGTCGGCCGTCGGGTCGTACGACTTGACCTTCTCGATCAGCTCGTACTGACGCAGATAGCGCGGCCTTTGAGCGGGCGTGTCTTTGGGTGGGGCGGCGGCTCGCGCCGCCTCGATAGGGAGCGGATCTGCGCCTGGCAGGCTCAGTACCGCTCCTCCTGACCGCCATCGCGGTCGCTTTGCAGGGCGCGAACCAGCTCGAGCTCGCTCATCTGCATGTGGGTGGGATCGGCCAGCAGGGCCAGGGTTTCGGCTTCTTCCTCGGCCTCGGACCGCTCGTCGACCCGCTGCAGGGTGCCGATCAGGCTCTCGCGCAGTTCCTCGGCGTCGACCACGTCGTCGGCGATCTCGCGCAAGGCCACGACCGGGTTCTTGTCGTTGTCGCGATCGACCAGCAGCGGGGCGCCCGAGGAGATGGCGCGCGCGCGGTGCGCGGCCAGCAGCACCAGGCTGAAGCGGTTGGGGACCTTCTCGATGCAGTCTTCGACCGTGACGCGGGCCATGGAGTCTCTCTAGCGGGGAGGAAGAACCTGGAAAGATAACGGTCGGGCGGCGATTGTGCAATGCCGCAAGGAGGAGATGGCCGCGATGATCGAGGTCGCAACAGAGCCGGTCGGGCCGGACGCCCGCGAGGTGCTGGCCAACCTCCTCCAACTCTACACCCACGACTTTTCGGAGCAGTGGGGCGGCGAATCGCGCGGCGAGCTCGAAGAGGACGGCCGGTTCGCGCCGTACCCATTCCTCGATTCCTACTGGGCCGAGCCCGATCGCGTACCGTTGCTTCTAAGAGTCGCAGGCCGCATCGCCGGCTTCTGCCTGATCAACCGCCACCACCATGGCGCGAGGCCGGTGGACTGGAACGTGGCCGAGTTCTTCGTCGTGCGGAAGCACCGTCGGAGCGGCGTCGGCGGCGCGGCCGCGCGCCGGATCTTCGCCGAACGGCCGGGGGTATGGGAGGTGGCGGTGGCGCGGCGCAATCTCGGCGCGCTGGCCTTCTGGCGCGGCGTCATCACGGCCCAGCCGGGGGTCTACGGTCTGCGCGAGCTCGACGATGCAAACGATTGGGATGGCGTTGTTTTCCGCTTCGGCGTCAGGTAACGGGGCGGGCGTCCGTCCCCACCGTCGCGGTCGCCGCCAGCTCGGCCGCCGTGGCCCCCAGCACCGGGTGGCGCCAGCCTGGCGCGATCTCCGCCAGGGGGCCCATGACGAACAGCCGCTCGTGGGCCCGCGGGTGGGGCAGGGTGAGCCTCGGATCGCCGCTGACCAGCCGTCCGTAGGCGATTAGATCCAGGTCCAGCGTGCGGGGCGCGTTCTTGCCGAGGCGGACCCTACGGAAGGCTGCTTCCACCTGAAAGAGTGTGTTCAGAAGGGCTTCCGGCCCCCTCTTCGCCTCGACAAGGACGACGCCATTGCGATACTCAGGTGCTGACGGGTCCGGCCAGGCGGCGGAACGCCACCAGCCTGATCGCGCGACAATTGGCAATTCCGCCTCCACCAGCTTGGCCACGGCGGCCTCGAGAAGGGCCTCGGACGAGACGAAATCCCCGGCAAGGTTGCCGCCCAAGGCGATCACGACGATTGCGTCCAGGTCCATGACCCTCGAGCTCTCCTGAAGCAGGACCCCCTCCGGCAGATGACCTTCTACCCCACGGACCGGTTGGCCTTGTTCATCGACGGCGCGAATCTCTATTCCGCCGCGAAGGGCCTCGGGTTCGATATCGACTACCGCAAGCTCCTGGAGGAGTTCCGCAAGCGCGGGAAGCTGATGCGGGCCTACTACTACACCGCGTTGGTGGAGGATCAGGAGTATTCGCCGATCCGTCCGCTGGTGGACTGGCTCGACTACAACGGCTTCCGCCTGGTGACCAAGCCGGCGCGGGAATACACCGACGCGCAGGGCCGCAAGCGCTGGCGCGGCGACATGGACGTCGAGATCGCCGTCGACATGATGGAGATGTCGGCCTTCGTGGACCATCTGGTGCTGTTCTCGGGCGACGGCGACTTCCGGGTGCTGGTCGAGGCGATCCAGCGCAAGGGCTGCCGGGTGACCGTGGTCTCGACCGTCAAGTCGCAGCCGCCGATGGCCTCCGACGACCTGCGCCGTCAGGCGGACAACTTCGTCGACCTCGCCGACCTGGCCGAGATCATCGGCCGGCCTTCGCGGATCCCCCGCATGATCCAGGAGGCGCGGGCGAGCGTCGAGCGCGAGGCGGATGTCGACGCAGACTAGCGCCGCGGCCGCGCCGCCCCACAGCCCCGAACCGCTTCGAGACTGTCCGCTCTGCCCGCGGCTGGTGGCCTATCGGCGCGCCAACCAGGCCGAGCATCCCGACTGGTTCAACGGCCCGGCGCCCTCGTTCGGCGACCCGGACGCGCGGCTGCTGGTGGTCGGGCTGGCGCCCGGGCGTACCGGAGCCAACCGCACCGGGCGGCCGTTCACCGGCGACTTCGCCGGCGTGCTGCTCTACGAGACCCTGCTGAAGCTGGGCTTCGCACGGGGGTGCTACGAGGCGCGTCCCGACGACGGGCTCGAACTGGTCGATTGCATGATCACGAACGCGGTGCGCTGCGCCCCGCCGGGCAACAAGCCGGAGAGCTCGGAAGAGGCCAACTGCCGCCCGTTCCTGTCCGCCCGCATCGCCGCCCTGCCGCGGCTGAAGGTGATCGTCACCCTCGGCGACGTCTCGCGCCGCAACGTGCTGCGGGCGCTGGGCCTGAAGGCCTCGGCGGGCGTGCCGGGCCACGGCTCGGAGTTCGCCGCCGGGCCCTACACCATCCTCAACAGCTATCACTGCTCGCGGCTGAACACGAACACCGGCCGGCTGACGCCGCCGATGTTCGAGGCCGTGTTCGAGCGCGCCCGGGGCTTGCTGGACGCCTAGTTGCGCGGCTCGCGCTCGCGGTAGTCCGGTTCGTCCCAGCTGCGGTCCCAGCCGCCGTCGTGATGGCCGCGCGGCCCGTCGTGTCGGCCATGACGGTCGCGATGGCGGTCGTAGCGGTCGTAGCCGTCGCGGTCGTCGTGCCAGCGCCCGTGGTGGTCGCGGTCTCCGTAGCGATCGTGATCCCGGTCGCCGTACCAGCGCTCGCGCTCGTAGTAGCGGCCGCCGTCGCCGTAGCCGCGGCGCTCCGACCAGGCGTGGCGCTCCCAGCCGTAGCCGCGCTCGCAGCAGTCGTCGTCGTAATAGCGCCGGCCGTCGTGGCGACCGTAGGAGCGGTCGCGCCGTGCGGCGTAGGCGGCCGAATGATCGTACATAGGCCGCGGCGGGTCGTAGACGGCGACGCCGTGGCGCGAGGCGCCGTAAACCGGCTGGCCGGAATAGCGGGCGGTGCCGCACGCCGCCGAGGCATGGCCCGCCGTCGCGCCGGTCACCGCTCCAAGGAAGCCGCCGAGCGCGGCGCCTTCGGCGACCACGCCGGCCCCGGCCGCCGCCCCGCCGGCCAGGCCGCCCAGCAGCAAGCCCGTCAGGCCCCAGCCGAGCGCGCGGTTGCCCGCCTCACGGGCGCAGGGGTCGGCCGGGCCGACGCGGCGGCCTTGGGCGTAGGGCGGGGGATAGTCGTCGTAGTAGCCGGCGGGCGCGCCTTCGTAGCCGTAGCCGGCCGGCGCGTAGTCGTAGCCGTAGGCGGGCGCCGGATAGTCGCCGTAGTAGGCGTAGGCCTGCGCCTGGGCCGACGTCGAAGCGCCGATCGTCGCCAGGGCCGCTGCGGCCGCGGCCGCCGTCAGGGTCCGCAACTTCATCCTCACCTCCACCGGATCGCCCCGCAGGACGCGTGGGCGCGCGCCGCCGCCGCCGGGCGCGCGACGCCCCGAACTCGCCTCGATCAGCGCGACTGAACCCATCTTGGGCCCGGGGATGGAGGTTGTGAAGGCCGCTCGCCTGTTACGCGTGCGCCCCCCGCGACAACTGCGCGCGCACCGGTGTATGGAGCGGGCATGAACACCGACGACGTCCTCGCCGAATTCCGCGCCGCCGGGGCGCTGAGGGAAGGGCACTTCGTGCTCTCCTCGGGCCTGCACTCCGGCGTCTTCCTGCAAAAGAACCTGGTCTTCCAGTATCCGGACCGCACCGAGCGCCTGTGCAAGGCGCTGGCGGAGAAGATCCGCGAGGCGGTGGGCGAGGTCGACCTGTGTATCTCGCCGGCCGTCGGGGGCATCATCCCCGGCTACGAGACCGCCCGGCAACTGGGCGTGCCGTCGATGTACGTCGAGCGGGAGGGCGGCGAGTTCAAGCTGCGCCGGGCCTTCGCCATTCCGCCGGGCGCGCGCATCGCTATGGTCGAGGACATCGTCACCACGGGCCTGTCCTCGCGCGAGTGCGTCGAGGCGATCCGCAAGGCGGGCGGCGACGTCGTCGTGGCGGCCTGCATCGTCGACCGTTCGGGCGGCCGGGCGGACCCGGGCGCGCCGTTCGTGGCCCTGGCGCGACTGGACGTGCCGGCCTATCCGGCCGACCAGCTCCCACCGGAGCTGGCGGCGATCCCGGTGGAAGACCCCGGGAGTCGGAGGCTCAACGCATGAGCCGCCGGCTGCGCCTTGGGGTCAACATCGACCACGTGGCGACCATCCGGAACGCGCGGGGCGATAACTATCCCGACCCGGTGCGGGCCGCCGAAATGGCGCTGCTGGCCGGCGCGGACGGCATCACCGCCCACCTGCGGGAGGACCGGCGGCACATCTCGGACGCCGACATCGACGCCTTGGCGGCCATTCTGCGCCGCCGCGGCCGGCCGCTGAACCTGGAGATGGCGGTTACCGAGGAGATGGAGCAGATCGCGCTCGCCCATCGGCCGCACGCGGCCTGCCTGGTGCCCGAGCGGCGCGAGGAGGTGACCACCGAGGGCGGCCTCGACGTCGCCGGCGGCCACAACCGCATCGCCCCGGTGATCGGCCGGCTGCGCGCGGCGGGCATCCGCGTCTCCTGCTTCATCGACCCGGACGCGGCGCAGGCGGCGGCGGCCAAGGCGGCCGGGGCGCACGTGGTCGAGCTGCACACCGGCGCCTACTGCGAGGCGGTGCGCCACAGGTCGCCGGAGGCGCCGGCGCTGCTGGAGAAGATCCGTCATGCGGCCGCCGAGGCCGAGGCCATGGGCCTGGAGGTCCACGCCGGCCACGGCATCGACTACGAGACGGTGGGCGCGATCGCCGCCGTGCCGCAGGTGGTCGAGCTCAACATCGGCCACTTCCTGATCGGCGAGGCGATCTTCATCGGCCTGACAGCGGCGATCCAGCGGATGCGGGCGCTGATGGACGAGGCCCGCGCACAGGTGGCGGCTTGATCGTCGGGATCGGCTCGGACCTGACCGACATCCGCCGGGTGGCCAAGACCCTCGAGCGGTTCGGCGAGCGGTTCACCCAGCGCATCTTCACCGAGGTCGAGCGGACACGCTCGGAGCGCAAGCCCGACCGCGCCTCCAGCTATGCCAAGCGGTTCGCCGCCAAGGAGGCATGCGCCAAGGCGCTGGGCACCGGCCTGCGCCGCGGCGTCTTCTGGCGCGACATGGGGGTGGTCAACCTGCGCACCGGACAGCCGACCATGGCCCTGACCGGCGGCGCGGCCGAGCGGTTGAAGGCGTTGATCCCGCCGGGCCACAGGCCAATGATCCACCTGTCGCTGACCGACGACTACCCCTACGCCCAGGCCTTCGTGATCATCGAAGCGCTGCCGGATGGAGAAGAGTTCATGGGCGCCCGCGGCGATCCTGGGCTATCCAGGGTCTGACGGAAGCGGCTCGGGGAGGGGACATGGCGAAGGGCGCCAAGAACGAGACGGTCGAGACGCTGAAGGCCGTGGCGGTCGCGGTGGCGATCTTCCTGGCGTTCCGGATCCTCGCCTTCCAGCCCTTCACCATCCCCTCGTCGTCGATGGAGCCGACGCTCCAGATCGGCGACTACGTCATCGTCTCGAAATACCCCTACGGCTGGTCGCGCCACTCGATCCCGTTCAGCCCGCCGCTGTTCTCGGGCCGCATCCTCCAGCGCGAGCCGCAGCGTGGCGACGTGATCGTCTTCAAGCACCCGACCGACGGGATCGACATGATCAAGCGGCTCGTCGGCGTGCCGGGCGATCGGGTGCAGTTCCGCGAGGGGGTGCTCTACATCAACAGCCAGGCCGTGCCGCGCGAGCGGTTGTCCCCGGAGCCGGTGCGCACCGAGTACGGCACCCTGGAGTTCGACCGCTACGTCGAGCGGCTCGACAGCGGCAAGAGCTACGTCACCTACGACCGCCCCGACCGCGACCCGGAAGTCAACAACACACCGGTCTTCGTGGTCCCCGAGGGTCACTACTTCTTCGTGGGCGACAACCGGGAGGATTCCCGGGACTCGCGCTTCCCCAGGGGCTACGGCGTCGGCTACGTGCCGGCCGAGAACCTGGTGGGCCGGGCCGAGTGGGTGCTGCTGTCCTGGAACGAGGAAGCTTCCCTCTGGAAGCCTTGGACATGGTTCACGGAGTTCCGCGGCGACCGCTCTCTGCGTCGGCTCTGATCGCTTGATCTAGATTGCCGCACTCGCACGCCCGTCGCCGGCCCCCGCCTTGCCGCGGGGCGGTCGAGCGTCTAGCTAACCCCGGTCCGGGCGGCCGGACACCGCCAGGGACCCCTGAATGAGTCAGAACGTGCAGACCGCCGAGGCGACCACCAAGCCGGGAGCGGTCAAAGAGACCATCGAGATCGTCAAGACTATCGTCTACGCCCTGGCGATCGCGCTGGTGATCCGGGTCCTGCTGTTCCAGCCGTTCACCATCCCCTCGGCGTCGATGGAGCCGAACCTGCTGGTCGGCGACTACCTCATCGTCTCCAAGTACAGCTACGGCTACTCGCGGCACTCGATCCCGTTCAGCCCGCCGCTGTTCGAGGGCCGGCTGTTCGAGCGCGCGCCCAAGCGCGGCGACGTCATCGTCTTCAAGCTGCCGAGCGACGAGAAGAAGGACTACATCAAGCGCCTGATCGGCTTGCCCGGGGACCGGGTCGAGATGCGCCAGGGCGTGCTCTACATCAACGGCGAGCCGGTGAAGCGCCAGACGGTCGCCTCGGGCACGGAACAGTCCCCGTACGGCTACGAGCGGACCGTCACCCAGATCCGTGAAACCTTTCCGGGCGGCAAGAGCTTCCTGACCGCCGACGCCGCCGAGACCGACATGGACAACACGCCCGAGTTCGTGGTCCCCGAGGGCCACTACTTCTTCATGGGCGACAACCGCGACAACTCGCTGGACAGCCGCGTCGGCCAGGACGCCGGCGGGGTCGGCTTTGTCCCGGCCGAGAACCTGCAGGGCAAGGCCCAGGTCATCCTGCTGTCGTGGGACCAGGCCAGCCTGTTCCAGCCCTGGACCTGGGTGACGCGGGCCCGACCGGGCCGGTTCTTCCAGCTGGTGAAATGAACCGGCGCCAGGCCGCCATCGCCGAGCTCGAGCGCCGGATCGGCCACCAGTTCCGCGACCGCGAGCTGCTGGAGCGGGCGCTGACCCACGCCTCGGTGGGCGAGGGGGCGGTGAAGGTGCGCCACTACGAGCGGATCGAGTTCCTGGGCGACCGGGTGCTCAACCTGTTGGCCGCCGAACGGCTGATGGCCATCTACACAGAGGCCCGCGAAGGCGAGATGAGCCGGCTGATGGCCGCGCTGGTCAACTATCACGCCTGTGCGCGGGTGGCCCGGGCCATCGGCCTGCCGGACGCCCTGCGGCTGTCCCCCAGCGCCACCAAGGTCGGGGCCCGCAACAGCGACACCGTGCTGGGCGACGCCTGCGAGGCGCTGATCGGGGCGCTCTACATCGACGGCGGGCTGGACACCGCCCGGGCCTTCTTCCTGGCCCACTGGAAGGAGAACTTCGAGCTGCTCGACGCGCCGCAGGCGCGCGATCCGAAGACCCAGCTCCAGGAATGGGCGCAGGGACGCGGCCTGCCGCTGCCCACCTACAGGGTCGTCTCCCGCGAGGGGCCGGACCATGCGCCGAGCTTCACGGTCGAGGTCGCCGTCGAGGGCTTCGAACCCGAGCGGGCCGCGGGCCGTTCGAAACAGGAGGCCGAGAAGGCCGCCGCCCAGGTGATGCTGTTGAAACGAGAGGGTCCGCAATGACCAGGGCCGGGTTCGCGGCGATCATCGGCGCGCCCAACGCCGGCAAGTCCACCCTGACCAACCGGCTGGTGGGGACCAAGGTGTCGATCGTCACCCAGAAGGTGCAGACGACGCGCTTTCCCGTGCGCGGGGTGATGATCGAGGGCGACGCCCAGGTCGTGCTGGTCGACACCCCCGGGATCTTCACCCCGAAGCGCAGGCTCGATCGGGCCATGGTGCGCTCGGCCTGGGGCGGGGCCGAGGAGGCCGACGCGGTGGTCCACCTGGTCGACGTGCAGGCCGAGTTGGCGGTGGCGGACGGGACCGCCAAACCCGCCGACCGCAAGGCCGCCGAGGACGTGGTCGCCATCGTCGAGGGGCTGAAGGCCTCCGGCCGCCAGGCGATCCTGGCGCTGAACAAGATCGACGGGGTCAAGCGCGAGCGGCTGCTGGCGCTGGCCGAGCGGCTCTACGGGACCGGCGCCTATTCCGAGGTGTTCATGATCTCGGCCGTCGAGGGCGACGGCGTCGGCGACCTCAAGCGCCGGCTCGCCGAACTGATGCCCGAGGGTCCCTGGCTCTATCCGGAAGACCAGGCCGCCGACATTCCGGCCAGGCTCCTGGCCGCAGAGGTCACCCGCGAGAAGCTCTACCTGCGGGTTCATGAGGAGCTGCCCTATTCGGCGGCGGTGGAGACCACCGCGTTCGAGGAGCGCAAGGATGGCTCGGTGCGCATCGAGCAGACCATCTACGTCGAGCGCGAGGGCCAGCGGGCTATCATCCTGGGCAAGGGCGGCCAGACCCTGAAGTGGATCGGCCAGAAGTCGCGCGAGGAGCTGGCCCTCATACTCGGCCGGCCGGTGCACCTGTTCCTGCACGTCAAGGTCGACGAGCGCTGGCAGGAGAAGCGCGAGCACTACAGCCAGGTCGGGCTCGACTTCGACGTCTGATGGAATTCGAGGACGACGCCTTCGTGCTCTCGGCCCGCGCGCACGGGGAGTCGGGCGCGATCGTCGAGCTGCTCACCGCCCGCCACGGCAAGTACGCGGCTCACGTGGCCGGCGGCGCCTCGCGCCGGATGCGGCCCTTCCTGCAGGCGGGCGCGCGGGTGATCGCCCGCTTCCGCGCCCGGGTGCCCGACCAGCTGGGGTCCGCCCAGCTCGAGCCGGTGGGGGAGGGACCGGCGGCCCTGTTCGACGACGCCCTGGCGCTGGCCGGCCTCTCGGCCGCCGCAGCGGTGGCCGCCGGCGCGCTGCCCGAGCGCGAGCCGCATCCCGGCGCCTTCCTGGCCTTCGAGGCGCTGTGCTCGGCCCTGGTGCTGCCCGAGGTCTGGCCGGCGGTGTTCGTCCGCTTCGAGGCCGGCCTGTTGCAGGACCTGGGCTTCGGACTGGACCTGTCCAAATGCGCCGCCACCGGGACCACCGACGATCTGGTCTGGGTCAGCCCCCGGACGGGGCGGGCGGTGAGCCGCGCCGCGGGCGAGCCCTACAAGGACCGGCTGCTGCCGCTGCCCGGCTTCCTGCTCTCGTCCCAGGCGCCGTTGGAGCCCGGCGACGTCGGTCGCGGGCTGGACATCACCGGCCATTTCCTGGAGGCCTTCATCTTCAATCCGATGAACCGGCCGCTGCCGCCGGCCAGGCTCTGGCTGGTCGACCGGCTGGCCGACGCCGGACGGCTGTAGCCGGAGATTTGGTCTCAGCGCGCCCCGCCGCCGGAACCGCTAGTCTGTCCCGTCCCTGGACCCCGATTCGAGCATGACCGTTCATACGCCACCGCCGGGCGAGCCCGACCGCATCATCGAAGAGCCCCTCTCCGAGGCGCTGTCGCGGCGCTATCTCGCCTATGCGCTCTCGACCATCACCAACCGGGCGCTGCCGGACGTCCGCGACGGGCTGAAGCCCGTGCACCGCCGCGTGCTCTACGCGATGAACCAGATGCGGCTGAACCCCGAGGCGGCCGCGCGCAAGTGCGCCAAGGTGGTCGGCGAGGTGATGGGCCAGTATCACCCGCACGGCGACCAGGCGATCTACGACGCCCTGGTGCGTCTGGCGCAGGAGTTCGCCCAGCGCTACCCGCTGGTGCTCGGCCAGGGCAACTTCGGCAACATCGACGGCGATAACGCCGCGGCCATGCGCTACACCGAGTGCAAGCTGGCGCCCGCCGCCCAGCTGCTGCTCGACGGCATCGACGAGGACGCGGTCGACTTCCGGCCGACCTACGATGGCGAGGACGAGGAGCCGGTGGTGCTGCCGGCCGGCTTCCCCAACCTGCTGGCCAACGGCTCCAGCGGCATCGCGGTCGGCATGGCCACCTCCATCCCGCCGCACAACGCCGCCGAGCTGATCGACGCCTGCCTGCTGCTGCTGGAGAAGCCCGAGGCGACCACCGAGGAGCTGATGGTCCACGTGCAGGGCCCCGACTTCCCGACCGGCGGGGTGATCGTGGAGCCGCGCGCCAGCCTCCTGGAGACCTACGAGACCGGCCGCGGCGGCGTGCGGGGGCGCGCCGCCTGGAGCCGCGAGGACACGGGCCGCGGCACCTACCAGATCGTCGTCACCGAAATCCCCTACCAGGTGAAGAAGGCCGACCTGGTCGAGCAGCTCGCCGGGCTGATCGAGACCAAGAAGGCGGCCCTCCTGGGCGACGTGCGCGACGAGAGCGCCGAGGACGTGCGACTGGTGCTGGAGCCCAAGAGCCGCAACGTCGAGCCCGAGGTGCTGATGGAGAGCCTGTTCCGGCTGTCCGACCTCGAGACCCGCTTCTCGGTCAACATCAACGTGCTGGACGCCCGCGGAACGCCGCGGGTGATGGGGCTGAAGGAGGCGCTGCAGGCCTTCCTCGACCACCGGCGCGAGGTGCTGGTGCGCCGCGGCCGCCATCGCCTGGCCAAGATCGAGGCCAGGCTGCACATCCTGGTCGGCCTGCTGATCGCCTACCTCAACCTCGACGAGGTGATCCGCATCGTCCGCTACGAGGACGAGCCCAAGGCCAAGCTGGTCGCCGCCTTCGAGCTGACCGAGACCCAGGCCGAGGCGATCCTCAACACCCGCCTGCGCCAGCTGGCCAAGCTGGAGGAGATGGAGATCCGCCGCGAGCACGCCGAGCTCTCCGAGGAGCGCGACGAACTGCTCAAGATGCTGGACTCCGAGAAGATGCAGTGGCGGCTGGTGGGCGTCGGCCTGAGGGACGTCCGCGGCGTACTGGGCCCGGAGACCACGCTCGGCAAGCGCCGCTCGGTGTTCGCCGAGGCGCCGACCGTCGATCCGGAGGCGGCGATCGAGGCGATGGTGGTGCGCGAACCGATCACCGTCATCCTCTCCGAGCGCGGCTGGATCCGCGCCGCCAAGGGCAGGGTGGAGGATCCCTCGGAGCTGAAGTTCAAGGAGGGCGACAAGCTGGGCTTCCTGGTCCCGGCCGAGACCACCGACAAGCTGCTGATCTTCGCCACCGACGGGCGGTTCTTCACCCTCGGCTGCGACAAGCTCCCCTCGGCCCGTGGCCACGGCGAGCCGCTGCGGCTGATGGTCGACCTCGACGACAAGGTCGGCATCCTGGCCGTGTTCCCGCACCGGCCGGGGACCAAGCGGCTGCTCGCCTCGCGCGCCGGCTACGGCTTCATCCTGCCGGAAGAGGAGGCGATCGCCTTCCGCCGCGCCGGCAAGCAGGTGCTGAACGTCGACGAGAAGGGCGCGGCCGTCTGCCTGCCGATGACCGGCGACCAGGTCGCGGTGATCGGCGACAACGGCAAGATCCTGATCTTCCCGGCCTCCGAGCTGCCGGAGATGGCCAGGGGCAAGGGCGTGAAGCTGCAGTCCTACCGCGAGGGCGGCCTGCGCGACGCCCTGGTGTTCGACAGCGCCGAAGGAGCGGGCTGGATCGATGCGGCCGGCCGCACCCGCGCCTGGCCGGAATGGGGCCAGTGGGCCGGCCGCCGCGCCGCGGCGGGCAAGGTGGCGCCCAGGGGCTTCCCCGCCAACAAGCGCTTCCGGCCCAAGCAGGTCTGACCTGAGCCGCACCGGCGACACGCGAGGCGACGCGCCCCGGCGCGGGATCAGCGCATCCGCCGTCGGGTTGCTGGCCGGCTGGCTGGCGCTGGGCGCTGTGCTGGCGCTCGTCCGGGGCGCGCCGGGCATCGTGACCTTCGTCTTCGTGGTGGCCGGCTGGATGCTGGCGCTGGTCGCCCACGAGTTCGGCCACGCCTTCGTCGCCTGGAAGGCGGGCGACCACACGGTGGCCGAGAAAGGCTATCTGACGCTCGATCCCATCAAGTACGCCGACCTGGGGACCAGCCTGGTCATCCCGCTGATCGCCCTGGCGCTGGGCGGCATCGGCTTTCCGGGCGGGGCGGTGTACCTGCGCGAGGACCTGATGCGCAGCCCCGCCTGGCGATCGGCCGCCTCGCTGGCGGGGCCGGCCGGCACCCTGGCCATGTTCGTGATCCTGTCCGCGGCGGCGCAGTTCTGGCTCGGGCTCTACGGCGCGGACGGCATCGCCCTCTCCTCGGCGCTGGCCTTCCTCGCCTTCCTGCAGGCGACCGCCCTGATCCTCAACCTGCTGCCGGTCCCCGGCCTCGACGGCTGGGGCGTCATCCGTCCCTTCCTGCCGCAGGACGTGCGCGAGCGGCTCGGCAAGGTCGAGGCCGTGGCGATGGTCGCCCTACTGGCGGCGATCTTCTTCGTGCCGGGCGTCTCCGCCGTCCTGATCGGCGCGGCCGTCGGCCTCACCGAAGCCGCCGGCGTCCCGGGCATCGCCATCGCCGCCGGCTTCGAGGCGTTCCGCTTCTGGGACTGACGCGCCGGCGCTAGCCGCCCGCGTCCAGGCGGGCGCGCATGTCCGCATAGGCGGCGGCGATGAGGGCCTGCACGGCGGCTTCGTCGACGGGCTTGCCCCAGCGGATCTTGACGTGACGCATGCGCTTTCCGGCGCCGTCCAGCAGGCCCTTCGGGTCGGGCAGGGACGCGCCCTGAAAGAACCCTATGTTGGCGTGGGCCTTGAAGGCGGCGACATAGGCGAAGGCGGCCTCTTCCACGCAGGCGGTGGGGTAGGTGTCGTGCAGCACCTCGCGCACGTCGGGGCCTGCGGCGCGCAGGCGCTCGAACCAGAGCTGCGCCAGGCGGCGCGTCTCGGGCTCGGGCGCTGCGAACCAGGCTTCCACCTCTGGGTCGCGCGGCCGGGCGCGGCGGAAACGGAAGAGATCGCTCACCACGGCAGCATGCCACCGTCGCCGGGTGGCGAGAATGGCGCGGCGACGTGGCGCGGCCCTCGCCTTGACAAAGGGGGGCGCGTCATGCGCCCTTCCGCGCCTTCCAACGAGGCCGGTCGAACACAGCAAGATGCACCAATACCGCACGCACACCTGCGGCGCCCTGCGCGTCGCCGATGAGGGCAAGACCGTCCGGCTGTCCGGCTGGATCCATCGCAAGCGCGACCACGGCGGGCTGATGTTCATCGACCTGCGAGACCACTACGGCCTGACCCAGCTGGTGCTGGCGCCGGAGAGCCCGGGTTTCGCCACCGCCGAGCGGCTGCGCGCCGAGAGCGTGATCCGGGTGGACGGCGAGGTGGTCAGGCGCACGCCGGAGACGGTGAATCCCAACCTGCCGACCGGCGAGATCGAGGTGCGCGTGCGCGCGCTGGAGGTGCTGTCGGAAGCGGCGGAGCTGCCGCTGCCGGTGTTCGGCGAGCCCGAGTACCCCGAGGACATCCGCCTCAATAACCGCCACCTCGACCTGCGGCGCGAGACCCTTCACCGCAACATCGTGCTGCGCTCGAAGGTCATCCAGTCGATCCGCAACCGGATGAACGCCCAGGGCTTCCTGGAATTCCAGACGCCGATCCTGACGGCCTCCAGCCCCGAAGGCGCCCGCGACTTCCTGGTTCCCTCGCGGCTGCATCCCGGCAAGTTCTACGCGCTGCCGCAGGCGCCCCAGCAGTTCAAGCAGCTGCTGATGGTCGCCGGCTTCGACCGCTACTTCCAGATCGCGCCCTGCTTCCGCGACGAGGACCTGCGGGCCGATCGCAGCCTGGAATTCTACCAGCTCGACGTCGAGATGAGCTTCGTCACCCAGGAAGACATCTTCGCGGCCATCGAGCCGGTGCTGCACGGCGTGTTCGAGGAGTTCGCCGAGGGCAAGGCGGTGACGCCCTATCCCTTCCCGCGGATCCCGTACCGCGAGGCGATCGCCAAGTACGGCACCGACAAGCCGGACCTGCGCAACCCGCTGGTCATGCAGGACGTCTCCGAACATTTCCGGGGCGGCGGATTCGGCGTCTTCGCCCGCATGCTGGAGAGCCCGAAGAACGCCGTCTGGGCGATCCCTGCGCCGGGCGGCGGCAGCCGCGCCTTCTGCGACAAGATGAACGGCTGGGCCCAGAGCGAGGGCCAGCCCGGTCTCGGCTACATCTTCTGGCGCGACGGCGAGGAGGGCGGCGCCGGCCCGATCGCCAAGAACCTGGGCGAGGAGCGCACCAAGTCGATCCGCGACCAGCTGGGACTGGGCGTGGGCGATGCGGCCTTCTTCGTCGGCGGCGATCCCAAGGCCTTCTACAAGTTCGCGGGTCTGGCGCGGACCAAGGTCGGCACGGACCTCGGATTGGTGGCCCAGGACCGCTTCGACTTCGTCTGGATCGTCGACTTCCCGATGTACGAGCTGAACGAGGAGACGAACCACGTCGATTTCTCGCACAACCCGTTCTCGATGCCGCAGGGCGAGATGGAGGCGCTGCTGACCAAGGATCCGCTGGAGATCCTGGCCTACCAGTACGACATCGTCTGCAACGGCTACGAGCTATGTTCCGGCGCGGTGCGGAACCACCGCCCGGACATCATGCTGAAGGCCTTCGAGATCGCCGGCTACGACGCTGAGACGGTCGAGCGCGAGTTCGGCGGCATGCTGAACGCCTTCCGCCACGGGGCGCCCCCCCACGGCGGCCTGGCGCCCGGCATCGACCGCATCGTCATGCTGCTGGCCGGCGAGACGGCCATCCGCGAGGTCATCGCCTTCCCGCTCAACCAGCAGGGCCAGGACCTGATGATGAACGCCCCGTCCGAGGTGCTGGAAAAGCAGCTCAAGGAGCTGCACATCCGCGTCACTCCGCCGGTGAAGGTCTAGACGGGCGCGGGCGCGCCGCGGCCGCCGTCCTGCCTCAGGGCCTGGGCGGCGGCGGCGGGGCCGGCGGTATCTTGACCACGATGCGCGGCCCGCGACAGGCGCGGGCGCTGAGCCCCCGCGGCGTGCGGGTCGAGGCGTCGCCGCAGGCTTCGTCAAGCTGGTCCTGGTCGAGACCGCGGGCGCCGGAGAGATCGACGCCGGCGATGTCGGCGTGGCGCAGATCCGCATCGTGGAAGTCCGCGCCGACGAAGGCGCCGCCCCGCAGGCTGGCCCCCCGTAGATCCGCCGAGCGGAAGGAGGCCCGCTCGAAGCGCCCGCCGGCCATCGTCACGCCTTTCAGTTCCGCATCGCGGAAACTGGCGCCACGGGCGTTGACCCTGGAAAGCTGCGCCCCGCGCAGGTCCGCCGAGGCGAAGGAGGCGTCGGACAGGTTGGCGCCGGTGAAGTTCGCGCCCCAGGCGCGGCTGTCCGCAAGGTCGGCGCCGGTCAGATTGGCGCCGGCGAAGCTTGTGCCGGTGGCTTCCACCGAGCGCATCCGCACGTTCGCCAGATTCGCGGAGGTGAAGTTGGCGCCGGTCATGTGGGAGTCGGACAGATCCGCCCGCGACAGGTCGGCCTTGGCCAGGACCGTGCCCACGAAGCGGGCGTTGCGCAGGTCCGCGCCAACCAGGGACGCGCCCGAGAAGTTGGCCCCGATGAAATGGGCGCCGACCAGCCGCCGGCCGGCCAGCTCGCAGTTGGCGCAGGCGCCGCCGAACGAGGTGAAGCGCTGGACTTCCTTCTCGCCCGTCATGGCGCCGGCGACGCCGGGCAGCGAAATGGCCGCGGCGGCGACGGCGGACAGGAGCGCGGTGAAGCGGGTCATCAGACCTCGGCGGTTACCAGTTGCCCGGTCCATCTGCGTTCAATGTTGACGCGCGCGCCACTTAAATCGCGGTAACTTCTTGCTTTCAGCAGGGCGGAATGCTCAGGCCGCGAGGCAGGCGGGTGGCGGAATCGCCGCAGGCGCGGCTGAGCTGGCGCTGCGTCAGGCCGACCGCCCGGTCCATCTCGGCGCCCGAGAAATTGGTGCTCTCGAGCACCGCGCCGGCGAAGTTGGCGCCTTGCAGATAGGTCCCGACGAAGCTCGCTCCGGAAAGATTGGCGCCGGAGAAGTTCGCGCCGGTGAAGACGGCGCCGTAGGCCTCGACGTCACGCAGGTCGGCGCGGGCGAAGCTGGTGCGGTTCATCACCGCGGCCGACAGGTCCGCCTGGCGCAGTCTGGCCCCCGCGAAGCTCTTGCCGCGCAGCTCGGTGCGCGAGAGGTCCGCCTGGAAGAGGTTGCAGCCCGGACAGCTCGCGCCGCGGCGGGCGCTGGCGATCTGGCCGGCGTTCTGCGCCAGCGCCGGCGTGGCGGCCAGCAGGGCGGCGGCGGCGAGAAGGGCGAGGGGTTTCATTCTGGAACGCGCCTTTCGAGCGTGGGTCCGATGGCCGCTCGGCCAGCAAGCGGCGGGCCAGCGCGGCCGGTCAGCCCGTCTTGTCCGGCTGGTATTCGCCGGCGCGGGTTCCGCAGGTGTCGCAGATCAGCGCCGCGCCCTTGCGCACGACGGCCATGTCGCCGCAGGCGGGACAGACGTCGGCGGTCTCGAGGCTGACGGGGCCGGAAGGCTTGCGGTCGCCGAGCGGCAGGAAGACCAGGTTGTCGGGCGCCGCGCCGCGCGAGAAACCCTTGGAGATGAAGCGGGAGGCCGGCTGCGGCTCGCCCGTGGCCAGGGCGGCGGCGGGGGTGTCCTCGCCTTCTCCGCGGCCGAGCCCATCGGCGTTCAGCTCCCCGGGGTCGGCGTTGGCTAGATCAGAGCGGCCCAGGTAGGAGACCCCCAGTTCGCGGAAGATGTAGTCGAGGATCGAGGTCGCCGACTTGACCGAGTCGTTGCCGGTGACCGGCCCGGCGGGCTCGAACCTGGTGAACACGAAGGCGTCCACGAACTCGTCCAGCGGCACGCCGTACTGCAGGCCGATGGAGATCGCGATCGCGAAGTTGTTCATCAGGCTGCGGAAGGCGGCGCCTTCCTTGTGCATGTCGATGAAGATCTCGCCGAGCTCGCCGTCGTCGTACTCGCCGGTGTGCAGATAGACCTTGTGGCCGCCGACCGAGGCTTTCTGGATATAGCCCTTGCGCCGGTCGGGCAGCTTGCGACGGGTGCGTTCGCGCTCGACGATCCGCTCCACGATGCGCTCTTCGACCCGTTCCTCGGCGGCCGGCGGAGCGGCGGCGGGCTGGGGCCGCGCCTGCGCTTCCGGCGCCTTGGGAATGTCCAGGACGAGGTCGGCGGGCGGGCCGGCGCGCTGGATCCACACCGCCGGGGCGCCGAGCTGCTGGGCCTCGCGCAGCAGGTCCAGGGCCTCGTCCGGCGTCGCGTCCCAGGGCAGGGTGAACTCGGCCATGGCCGGCACGGCCAGCAGCGGCCGCAGCGCACCCAGCAGCCGCAGGTAGGGCGCCGGCCCCAGCTCGTCGGCGCCTGCGAACACCAGGCGCTCAGCGGGCGACAGGAACTCCGCGCCGGCCAACGAGCCGGCCCCCAGGGCATGAGCTTCGGCGGCGGCGATCTGCTCGCGGCTGAATCCGGCGCGGGCCAGGAGGTCGAAGCCGGGGTCGGCCAGCTCGTCGTCGCTGACGCCGAGGACGTCGCGCACGAAGCCTTCGCCAATCACGTCGACGCAGAAGGCGTCCGCCAGACGCCCGGCGCCGGGCAGGGCGGCCTCGACGGCGCCGATTTCGTGGTCGGTGAAGCCGAGCGCGCGCAGGGCCTTGTGGTCGATGCCCGGCGCCTGGGCGAGGTCGCCGCTCCCTAGCGCGGCGGCGCGGGCGGCGGCGGCATCGGCCCCGAGGCGGGAGAGGCCGGCCAGCGCGGACTCCGACAGCACCCGCACGATCACCCCGTCGGCGGTCTCGGCCACGGTCACCGGACCGGCCCACGGCTCGGCCGAGGAACGCGCGCCGCCCAGCAGCAGGGCGAGCTCCGGATCGTCGAAGACGGAGAGGCCCCCGTCGAGCGGAGCTCCGCTGGCGCGGACCGCTTCGGCCGCCTTGGCGAACAGGCTCCGCACCGCCAGCCGGCCCTCGTCGGAATCGTAGACCAGGCCCTGGCCGGCCAGCCATTCGGCGATCCCGGCGAGGCCCAGCAGCGCCGGCTGCGGGCGCAGCGCCGAAAGGGCCTGGGCGGCGAGCCGCACCACCGCCTCGAACGAGACGGCGTCGAACTCGTCGCCGAAGCCGAAGGCCTGCAGATTGACGGCCGCGCGCGCCGAGCCGCGGGCGGCGGCCAGGGCGCCGGCGTCCGCCTCGTCGAAGGCCACGCCCACGATCCCGCACTCCCAGGCCGCGCGAGCCAGCGCCGCGCCGTCGTCGCCGCCCAGGGCCTCGGCGTCGGCCACCGCCATCAGTGCGGCGCCGCCGGCGGAAGAGCTCGGCGGCTCGGCCCGCCAGACGGTTTCGCCGGCGCGGGCGAGGGTGATCGCGTCGACAATGAGGGCGTCGCTCGCCCCGGCCGCGCGCGCCGCCTCGGCGGCGCGGGCCAGGGTGACGTTGGCGGCCGGATCGGCGCAGGCGGCGGGATCGCCTTCGCAACGGAGCACGGAGTCCATCACCGCCTGTAGCCGGGCCGAAAGAGTCCGGGCGGCGGCCTCGGCGGCGAGCTGGCCGCGTCGCTCGGCGCGGGCCGCGTCCAGGCGGCGGGCGAAGTCGGGACGGGTGGACAACAGCACCGGCGGGGCGGGACGGGGACTGCGGGCGGGGATCACCGCCAGCGCGCCCGACAGCATGGCCGCGCCGAGATCGCGCCGGAAGGCGGCCCGCTCGCGGGGGCTCGCGAACAGGCCCAGAGCCTCGCCCTTCTGCACGAGGTCCTCGGCGAACTGGAAGACGACGGCGGGCAGGTCGGAGGCCTCGCCGCCGGCCCAGTCCAGCCAGGCTTCCAGCCGCGCGTTCGTCCACGACGAGGGGGCCAGTATCTCCACCACCTCGCCGGCCCGCTCCAGCGTCCGCCGTTCGATCCTCGCCGTGCCCGCTTCGATGCGCATCCGCCCGCTCCCTGCGAATCGAGGTTAGGCAAGCATACCGGGCGTCTCAATAGATGTTGCGGCCGCAGGGCCGCTCATCCCCAATATATTGAAGTGCGGCTGCGCTGGACCGACTGGGGTCGCCGAGCTATTGTCCGCGCGCTTTTTTCGGCCGCAGACAAGGGTTCCAAGCATCGTGTTGAAGGCGATTTTCACCTGGTGGCACGGCGGGACCCTGGGCGCGAAGTTCCACATCAAGCGCCGCGGCGTGTTCGTCGGCCAGGACGAGTTCGGTAACAAGTACTACGAAGCCAAGGACACGTCCGACAGCTACGACGGCCGCAAGCGCCGCTGGGTGATCTACGACGGCTACGCCGAGGCCTCGAAGGTGCCGCCGGACTGGCACGGCTGGCTGCATCACACCTTCGCCGATCCGCCGACCAGCGCGCCGCTGCCGCGCAAGGCGTGGGAGAAGGACTACCAGCCCAATTTGACGGGCACCCGATTCGCCTGGCGGCCGAAGGGCTCGCTGGCGCGTGGCGGCGAACGGCCGCGGGCGACCGGGGATTACGAGGCCTGGACGCCGGAATAGGCTCACGCCCATGACTCGCAGCCGCATGGATCGACGCAAGGGCTCCCGGCTGCTGCTCGGCGCGGCGACGCTGACCGGCGCCGGCGCGCTGGCGCTGGTGGTTTCGGCCCAGCCGGCGCCCCAGCTGCCGCCCCCAGCGGTCCAGCCGGCCCCCGGCGAACTGGTCATCCCGCCCGTCGACGCCGCGCCGCCCCAGGAGGAGGCGCCGCCGGCTGTGGTCGAGGCGCTACCGCCGGAACCGGCCCCGCCGCTTCCGGTGGAGAAGGCCGAACCCGATCCCGAGCCCGAACCGGAAACCAAGACCGCCGAGGAGAAGGCCGCGCCCGAGCCTCTGCCGAAGCGCATTCGCCACAACGTCGCGGTGCTGCAGGCGATCGACAAGATCACCGCCGAGACCCTGCGCTTCGAGGCCAAGGTGGGCCAGCCCGTGCGCTACAAGAACCTGGTGTTCACCGTGCGGGCCTGCGAGCGGGCCACCGCCGACGAGGCGATGGAGGACGCCATCGCCTATGTGGAGATCGACAGCCAGCCGCGCGCGGCCCCCGGCCGCTCCACCCCGCCGGCCAGGCGCGCCTTCCGCGGCTGGATGTACGCCTCGTCTCCGGGGCTGAACCCCCTGGAGCACCCGGTCTATGACGCCTGGGTGATCACCTGCAGGGCGCCCGTGCCCGAGCAGGTCGCCGCGGCCCCGAGGTCGGCCTCGACCTCCAGCGCGGCGACCAGCCGGCGCTGATACTCGGCGCGGGAGATCTCCTCGGCGCCGAACTGGGCCAGGTGCTCGGTCATGAACTGGGCGTCCAGCAGCACGAAGCCGGTCATCTTCAGCCGCGCAACCAGGTGCACGAGCGCGACCTTCGAAGCGTCGCGCGCCCGGCTGAACATGCTCTCGCCGAAGAAGGCCCCCCTCAGGCTGACGCCGTAGAGCCCGCCGACCAGTTCATCGTCCCTCCAGCACTCGACGCTGTGAGCGTGGCCGAGGGCGAACAGGTCGGCGTACATCCGCTCGATCGGCCGATTTATCCAGGTCTCGGCGCGCCCCTCGGCGGTGGCGCAAGCCTCCACCACCTCGGAGAAGGCGGTGTCGATGCGGATCTCGAAGGGATCGGACCGCACCGTGCGGGCCAGCCGGCGCGAGATGTGGAAGCGGTCCAGGGGGATCACCCCCCGCCGCTCCGGGTCGATCAGGAAGATCCGGTCGTCCTCCCGGGCGTCGGCCATCGGGAAGACGCCTCTCGCGTAGCAGCCGAGCAGCTCCTGCGGGCCGAACCGGGCGGACATTGGGCCATTCTACCTTTCCCGCCCCACAGGGGGAGGGTGTGACGCGCCCGCGCCTACGCCGCGTCCTGCTGCGACTTCATCCAGCGTTCGAGCCAGTGGATGTCGTAGTCTCCGGCGAGGATGTCGGGCTGGTTCATCAGCTCCTGGAAGAGCGGGATGGTGGTTTCGACGCCGCCGACGACCATCTCGCCCAGGCACCGGCAGAGGCGGGCGATGCATTCCTCCCGATCGCGGCCATGGACGATCAGCTTGCCGGCGAGGCTGTCGTAGTAGGGCGGGATCGAGTAGCCGGTGTAGAGCGCCGAATCGAGCCGCACGCCCAGGCCGCCCGGCGCGTGGAAGTCGGTGACCAGCCCCGGAGAAGGGGTGAAGGTCTTCGGGTTCTCGGCGTTGATCCGGCACTCGATGGCGTGGCCCTCGAAGACCACGTCCGACTGCTTGAACGACAGGGGCTCCCCGGCCGCAATGCGGATCTGCTCGCGCACCAGATCGATGCCGGTGATGGCTTCCGTCACCGGGTGCTCGACCTGCAGGCGGGTGTTCATCTCGATGAAGAAGAACTCGCCGTTCTCGTAGAGGAATTCCACAGTCCCCACGCCGAGATAGCCGATCTTCTTGATGGCCTCGACGACGATCCGGCCGATCTCTTCACGGGCCTTGGCGTCGATGGCGGGGGAGGGGGCCTCCTCCAGCACCTTCTGGTGGCGGCGCTGCAGCGAACAGTCGCGCTCACCCAGGTGGCAGACGTTGCCGAACGCGTCGGCCACGACCTGGATCTCGATGTGCCGCGGGGTCTGGAGGTAGCGCTCCATGTAGACGGAGTCGTCGCCGAACGCGGCCCGGGCCTCGGCCTGGGCGGTGGCCACGGCCTCCGCCAGGCTCTCGGGGTTGGGGGCGACCTTCATGCCGCGCCCGCCGCCGCCGGCCGCCGCCTTGATCAGCACCGGAAAGCCGATCGCCTTGGCGGCCGCCTCGGCCTCCTCGACGGTCTTCACCGCGCCGTCGGAGCCGGGGACCACCGGGATGCCGGCGTCCCTGGCCGCCTGCTTGGCGGTGATCTTGTCCCCCATCATCCGGATGTGCTCGGGCTTCGGACCGATGAAGGTGAAGCCGTGCGCCTGGACGATCTCGGCGAAGCGGGCGTTCTCGGACAGGAAGCCGTAGCCCGGGTGGATGGCGTTTGCCCCGGTGATCTCCGCCGCGGCGATGATCGAGGGGATGTTCAGGTAGCTCTTGGCCGCCGGCGCCGGCCCGATGCAGACGCTCTCGTCGGCCAGCCGCACCCACATGGCGCCGGCGTCGGCCTCGGAGTGGACCGCCACGGTGGCGATGCCCATCTCCTTGCAGGCGCGGTGGACGCGCAGCGCGATCTCGCCGCGGTTGGCGATGAGGATCTTCTCGAACATGGCCTACTCGAGGACGACCAGCGGTTCGCCGAACTCGACCGGCTGACCGTCCGCGACCAGGATCTCCACGACCTTGCCGGCCTTGGGGGCGGGGATCGGGTTCATGGTCTTCATCGCCTCGACGATCATCAGCGTCTGGCCGGCCTGGACCGTATCGCCAACCCGTACGAACGGATCCGCGCCGGGCTGCGGCTGCAGATAGACGGTGCCGACCATCGGCGAGTTGACGGTATCGCCCCGCGGCGCGGCGGGGGCGGCCGGCGCCGCCTCGGCGGCCGGAGCGGCCTGCGGGGGCGGCGCATAGGCCGGCGCGGCCGCCACCTGGGCGTTCACCGTCACGCTGCGGGCCACGCGGATCTTGAGGTCGTTGTGCTCGATCTCGATCTCGGTCAGGCCGGTGTCGGTGAGGATTTCGGCCAGCTTGCGCACCACACGCGCATCGAACGGATCGGCCGAAGCCTTCGGACTGCTCGCCATGACAAAGACCCTTGCTGGAGGCTTACGCGGAGAGGCCCGCTGCGGCCTCTACGGCCAGTTCGTAGCTCTTCGCCCCGAAGCCGGACACCAGGCCCGTCGCGGCGAGAGAGACGTAGGTGTGCCTGCGGAACTCTTCCCGCGAGGCCGGGTTCGACAGATGACACTCGACGATGGGAATGGCGAGCATCTTCAGTGCGTCCAGCAGCGCGACGGAAGTGTGGCCGTAGCCTGCCGGGTTGATGACCAGGGCGCTGGCCGCCTCGCGGGCTTCCTGCACCCAGTCGATGAGCTCGCCCTCATGGTTGGTTTGACGGAACACGATCTGGCGACCGAGCGCGGCGGCGCGGGCCTCACAGGCCGCCCGCACGTCGTCCAGGGTCTGTTTTCCGTAAATCTCCGGCTCACGGACCCCCAAGAGGTTGAGATTGGGGCCGCTCAGCACATAGATCGGTTTCGACATTCGGCCCCGCGGTCGATTCCGGCGTCTTGTATCCGGGGAGCGCGGGGGTCACAAGCACCAGGCGTAATAGGCTCCATGATGACCCTGACCATCAACGGCGAGACACGGGCTTTCGAGGAGGTCCGCGACATCGCCGGGCTCGTCGCCGCCCTTGGCCTCGACGCCCGCAAGGTCGCGGTGGAGCGCAACCTCGAGATCGTACCCCGCTCCGTCTACGCCAGGACCCCTGTCGCCGACGGCGACCGGATCGAGATCGTTCAGTTCGTGGGAGGGGGCTGATGGACGGCGCCTTGCAGCAAGAAGACACCTGGACCGTCGCGGGCCGCACCTTCCGCTCGCGCCTCATCGTCGGCACCGGCAAGTACAAGGACTACGCCCAGAACGCGGCGGCGGCCGAGGCGGCGGGGGCGGAGATCGTCACCGTGGCGCTGCGGCGGGTGAACCTGTCCGACCCCAGCCAGCCGATGCTGGTCGACTACGTGAAACCCGACCGCTTCACCTTCCTGCCGAACACCGCCGGCTGCTACACCGGCCAGGAGGCGGTGCGCACGCTGCGGCTGGCCCGCGAGGCCGGCGGCTGGGACCTCGTCAAGCTCGAGGTGCTGTCCCAGACCAAGCACCTGCTCCCCGACATGGAAGAGACCCTCCGGGCCCTGAAGCTGCTGGTGGCCGACGGCTTCCAGGTGATGGTCTACACCAACGACGATCCGGTCTACGCCAAGAAGCTCGAGGAGGCGGGGGCGGCGGCGATCATGCCGGCCGGCGCGCCGATCGGCTCGGGTCGCGGCATCCAGAACTTCCTCAACCTCGGCCTGATCATCGAACAGTCCAAGGTGCCGGTGCTGGTCGACGCCGGGGTCGGCACGGCCTCGGACGCGGCGCTGGCCATGGAGCTCGGGTGCGATGCGGTGCTGATGAACACCGCGATCGCCGAGGCCAAGGACCCGATCCGCATGGCTCGGGCCATGCGCCATGCGGTCATCGCGGGCCGCGAGGCCTACCTCGCCGGGCGGATGGCCAAGCGGATGTACGCCGACCCGTCGAGCCCGCTCTCCGGCATGATCTGACGCCCGACAGAGGTCTCGGCGTCACGGCGCGAGGGCTTCGCCGAACCGCGTTCCGCAATTTGCATCGACATGCAACCGGCGCTGCACCGGTTGCAGGTCCGGGCTGCAACGGTGGCGCATGTCGCCGTGCGACGCTGCACCTGCGCGTCCTCGCCGAGCGCGCCTAAACACCCGGCCAACACGCGCGGCCGGGCCGCAGCGACAAGATCACAGGGACGGAACGCACAGATGAAGCCGCTCGAGATGGCCGTGGGCGCGGTGGTCGCCATCGCGGTCGCCGCCACCATCGCCGACACCGCCGCGGGCGAAGCCCCGCCGCTCCGCCAGGGCCTGACAGTCCTCGTCGCCGACCAGGGGCAGGCGAGCCCCGAGCCGGTGCGCGCACCCGTCCGCTACGCCGCAGCCGAGATCGAGAAGACCTGCGGGAGCATCACCTACCGGCTGTCCACGGGGCGCGGAAAGGGCGTCTGCGCCACCGGCGCGGCCATCGCCGAATGCACCGACGGCGCCGGCAACACCGCGCGCATGTACTGCGACCACGGCTGCACCCTGACCACCGGCGCGGCCACCTGCGAGGAGAAGAGGGCCTAGGGTCCGGACTCATTTGGCCCAGTAGCTGACGATGGCTGCGATGAGCACGCCGGCGAGGAAGTTGTCGGCGAGCTTGTCGTAGCGTGTCGCGACGCGGCGGTAGTCCTTCAGCCGG